>MDTA01177383.1_pt1 | contig 15084 bp, 11 predicted proteins | sample 811151 | NCBI WGS metagenome assembly MDTA01 (sample SAMN05326648, study PRJNA326480) | marine metagenome | isolation source: seawater | place: Indian Ocean: South | collected 2010 | reverse complement strand
CACATCACGCCACATCCTTACCAGTTGCCGGCGCACCTCCCGGCTGGGCTCGCCCTCCCACAAGCGTAACATCTCCCTTCCGCTCGGGGGCCGAAGAAGTGCAAGAAGACGAAGTGCCTGTGCACGCGATCGCTCATCCTTTGCCCTGTTCCCTGCCAGTTTCAGAAGCAGGTTCCCTGTATCCGGCTCCCTCCGTTCCAGCAGAAGGCGCATGGCTGTGTCACGTTCCCATCCGTTACCGCTTTCCAGGAGCCTCACCAGACCGGCTGATCCCAATACGGATCGCTTTTTCCCGGAAGGAATCCTCCAATTTTCCGGAACCACCCTCCAGATCCGGCCCCGGTCTGTTCCGCTATAGAGATCCAGGTGCTTCTTGATGGACTCCGGAATCGACCAGGGATGCTCGATCGTCTCGCGGTACATATCGACCACGTAGAGTGCCCCATCCGGGCCATTGGCACACTGCACAGGCCGAAACCAGTTATCACTGGAGGCAAGAAACTCCGATTTCTCCAGCGAGGCAGGTCTCCTTGCCACCGGCTGAGCCCGGCTCCGGGGAAATTCAATCAGCTTCTGGTGAACCAGGTTGCTTCCCACGTCCCCAATGAAAACACTTCCCTGGTGCTCCTCGCCAAAGAGGCCGCCACGATATACCGTCAATCCGCTCGCCGAGGTAAAGTATCCCGCAGCCCGACCTCCTCCCTCTACCGGGCCCCGGACCCTGCCCTGTACCCGCCACCGGGTTCGCACTACCCTCCAGGGCTCCACCTTGCTGATTCGATAGACCTCCGCCGCTCCGCCATCGACCGGAATCTCCACCAACGGATGAGGGAGTCCCCTGGTGCGGTTCCACGGCCAAGAATACATCACCGCAATAAGGTGACGACTGTTGCTGCAGAGATAGCGGCGCCCGAAATCTCCAAAGCTTAATCCATATTGAGCCGTACCGGACTCGGGGCGCAGCCCGAGCTTGTCTGGATCAAAGGAAAAATCGGATCCCCGCAGGTCAACGCCCCCGCCCTTGCTGCGCTCCACCCTTACCAATCCTCCATTCGATGCGGTTGATCCGTAAATACGACCGTCAGGACCCCATTGCAGATTATTGACGAGGGCCTGCATGTTGAGACGCTCCAGTCCTTCGCCAAATCCGGTGAAGACCACCCTGCGCTCATCGGAGACGCCATCCCGGTCACGATCTCCGAGATAAAGAATATCCGGTGAGGCTGTAACGAAGACTCCCCCTTTCCAGCAGACGATTCCGGTCGGCCACTTCAGATTCTCTGCGAATACCGAGGAGTGCTCGTAATGCCCGTCCCGGTCACGGTCCTCCAGGCACCGGATTCGTCCCAGAGCCTGCTCCCTGCGTTCGGGATAACCGCGCATTTCGGCCACGAAAAGCCTCCCATCCTCATCAAAGGCGATCGCTACCGGGTCAACCACCTGCGGCTCACAGGCAACAAGTTCAACCCGGAATCCAGGGGCAAGCTGGAATGCCTGGATCGCTGACGCCGGCTCCCTCGGGGGGATTCGTGGTAATTCCCCGGGATCGGGCTCGGGCTCACCCGGAGTCAACATACTGCTCCCGTGCAGGACAACCAGGATGAGAACGAACTGGATTTTGAGACCCATGGGAAAGCTCCTTCGCGAAAGCGGAAACAGGATCACGAATTGCAGTCCTTGACGACCATTATCGCAATTCCACCCCTCCGGGATTTTCCCCAACAGGCCTCCTCATCTCTGGGCCTTTGACTTTCTAGCCTCCGGTCTCTAGAGCTTCCACTGCAGATGCATGAACCCACTGTCCAGATTTCCCTCGATCTCATAGATCTCGACGAGGCCATTGAAACTGCGGCCATGGCCCTCCGCGCTGGAGTGGACTGGCTGGAGGCAGGAACCCCCCTCCTCCTCGCGCATGGACTGCATTCCGTCAGTGCCCTCCGGGAGAACTTTCCGGACGCCCCCATCGTAGCCGATCTGAAGACAATGGACGGAGGCTACCTCGAAGCCGAAATGATGGCCAAGGCCGGAGCAACTCATGTGGTAGTCATGGCCCGGGCACACGAGGAAACGATCAAATGCGTGGTTCAGTGCGGGAAGGACTACGGGATCGGGGTAATGGGCGACAATCTCGGCTGCCCTGACATGGTTGAAGGTGCCCGCCAGCTTGAGGATCTCGGGTGCGGCTACATCGTGCACCATATCGGGTATGATGAACGCCGGGGTATTGCCGCTGCCGGCAACCGCATGCCCAGTCCTCTCGACCAATTAGAGGAAATCGTCGGAGCCGTCTCCATCCCCGTCCAAGCAGTAGGCGGCTTATCCATTGAGGAGGCCATAGCCTGCCCCTCACATGGGGCCCCGCTCGTGGTGCTGGGCGCCCCGCTCACCATTGATGCCGACTCCTTCCAGACAGCCTCGGGGGATGTCGAAGAGTCCCTGAGGATGATCTGCCAGCAGGTCCATGGCTCCTCCTGATTTCATTTTGCCCCAAAAAATTACCATGCGGCTGAAAGACAAACGTATTCTCGTCACCGGATCCACCACCGGAATCGGCAAGGCCATCGCTCAACGGTTCGTAGAGGAAGGCGCACGCGTGATGATCCACGGTCTCGAGGAGGATCTCGCCCGTGAAACCTCAGCAGAACTCGATGACGCTCCATGGCAAGTCTCCGACCTTTCCGATCCGGACGTTCCTTCCCGCCTGATTGAGGCCTCCATCCGGGAACTGGGAGGACTCGACGGGCTCGTCAACAATGCCGGGGTAGTTACCCGGCGCCAGCCTGCCGAGATGAGCCTCGAAACCTGGGACTGGACCTACGCCATAAACGTGAGGGCCCCGTTCCTGCTCATCCAGGCTGCCCTTGAGGAACTCTCCCGAAACAAGGGACGGGTCCTCAATATCGGGTCCGTGAATGCTCATGGAGGAGAATCATACTTTGCCGCCTATGCCAGCTCCAAGGGGGCGCTCATGGCCCTGACACGCAATCTCGGAGACACGCTCCATCGGGACTACGGAGTGGTAGTCAACCAGATCAATCCGGGCTGGGTCCTCACCGAGAACGAATCAGCCCGCAAGCAGGAAGACGGCCTTGATCCCGACTGGCACACCAAGCTTCCTCCTGTCTACGCCCCGGCAGGCCGTATTCTCATGTCCGCCGAAATCGCTGCCGGCGCGGTTTACTGGCTCGACAACGCCACCGGACCGGTCAGCGGCTGTGTGGTGGAACTCGAACAATATCCTGCCCACGGAAGAAATCCCGACAAGGTCGGGCTGTGAGATCCCTCTCTGACCCGGACTCGCCACCTGCCACCACCATCATCCCACCGGAACCGGAAAATGCCCAAACTCGCCACTTTCCCCAAGGCCGAACTGGAGGCCCTCGTTGATGGCTCCATGCGCCTCTCCGATTATCTCGAATTTGCCTCCGAACTGGATGTTGACGGCGTGGAACTCTATCCCCTGATCGTCGACCTTGAGGGCCCGGAAACATGGAGTCGCTACCAGCAGGCCTGCGGAGACATGGGGCTTGAAATCCCGATGCTCTGCTGTTCCCCCGACTTCACCCACCCGGACCCGGCATTCCGGCAGCAGGAAATCGAGAAAGAGAAACGGTGGATCGAAATGGCTCACGGCCTGGGTGCTGGTTTCTGCCGGGTGCTGAGCGGCCAGCGCCGTCCTGAGATCGCCCGGCAGGAGGGCATTGACCTTGCCGCCGATTCCATCAGGGCTTGCCTGCCCTTTGCCGAAGAACATGGCGTGACCCTCATCCTTGAGAATCATTACAAGGACGGGTTCTGGGAATATCCTGAATTCGCCCAACCCATGGACATCTTCTGTGATCTGGTGGAAGCGGTAGGGGACCATCCTCGATTCGGAGTGAACTACGACCCGTCCAACACTCTCCTCGCCGGAGAAGACCCCCTCGAACTTCTATCCAAGGTGAAACATCGCGTAGTCACCATGCACGCCAGCGACCGCTATCTGAAGCACGGCACCCTGGAGGATCTCTCCCGGGAGGAGGGAGTCACCGGCTACGCCGAACGTCTCGCCCATGGGGAGATCGGACGGGGAATGAACGACTACGACGCAATCTTCTCCACCCTGAATTCAGCAGGGTTTGACGGCTGGATCTCCATCGAGGATGGAGTGGACGGGCCTGAGCAACTGGAACGTTCCGTCGCCTTTCTGCGCCGCAAGATGACGGAGCACTTCCCCTGACTCCAACTCCTACAGCTTTCCAGCGGACCAGAGGATTCCCCGGGTCAGGAGATCCAGAAATACCGGGTCGGAAAAGGTGTCATTGGTGTGCCCATAGGTCGTACCGAATACCCGGGCCCCCTCAAATTCGTTCACCCAGAATACCGGATGAGACTTCTGGTTCTTCTCGCTCTTCGAAGTGGCCAGGACAGTTGTATTGGGCCACGTCTTCTCGATGATATAGAGTTCGTCCTTGGGAGTCACCCAGTCCACCGGCACTCCCTTCATGATGGGATGGTCTGCCTTCTCGGTCTTGACCGGGTAGCGAGCCTGATGCTCATGCCTTCTGCTCGTCACTCCCAGAAACCTGCGCCAGTCGTCGATTTCAGCAGCGCGGTAGGTGTGCATCGCACAATGAATGACCACTGCAGGGGTGCCCCCCCGGTGGCCGTCGACAATCTTCCTGATGTAATCGGGGTTCTTGGTATTGGCAAAGCACTCATTGTGCACCACCACATCAAACTGCTCTGCCCATTTCGGGTCATCATAGAGATCGATCTGGGCCTTGGTTCCCCTTCCCCCCTTGTTTACCACCGTCCAGTCGATATCCGCCTTTGCGGATGAGGACAGCGTGAGCGCCTTGGACTGGAATGCGTAGTCGTGGCAGCATCCTCCGGTAACCAGAAGGCACTTGAGGGCCTTTCCGGGATCATCAGCTGCGCTCTGATCCTTTTCCTTATCCGCTGGGGCGCTGACAGTGAGATACAGCGACAGGGCGAGAGCAGAGGTAATCGTGGTCAGGAGGGGAATGATGGTCTTTGTCTTCATATGATCCTTGGGGATACCAGGCCCTTTGCCCGTGAGACCGAGAATGCAGGAAGATTCCCCGCATGACAATCAATCTCCGTATCCTCCAGGATGGGCCTTATGCCATGACCACGCACTCTGGACCATTTCCTCAAGGTCAGCGGCAGGAGCCCAGTCCAGAATGGAGGCTGCCTTCGCGCTGGAAGCAACCAGCACCGGCGGATCCCCAGTCCGGCGCTGACCCCTCGTCACCGGAATTTCATGACCGGTGACCTGGCGGCAGGCTTCAATCACTTCCAGCACGGAATATCCCCGACCAGTTCCAAGATTGAAAGCTCCCTCCACGTCCCTCTCCACCGCCCGGCGATGTATCTCTGCCAGGTCGCACACATGAACATAATCACGAACAGCGGACCCATCCGGCGTCTCATAATCCATTCCAAAAACCTCAACGCTCGCCCGCTTCCCCAGAGCTACCTGCAGAACATTGGGTATCAAGTGAGTCTCCTCCCGGTGATCTTCCCCAAAACGCGCAGAGGCTCCAGCCGCGTTAAAATAACGAAAGACAACCGGACTTATCCCATGAGCCTTCGCAAACCACGACACCATCCCTTCAAAAGCCAGCTTGGAATGACCATAAGGGCTTACCGGATATTGCGGACAACTTTCATCAATCGGCACCGTTCCGGGAATGCCATAGGTCGCACAGGTCGAGGAGAACACCAGCTTGGGAACCTCTGATGCCACCATTGCCTCAAGCAGGTTCAACCCGCCGACAAGATTGTTCCGGTAGTATTTCGCCGGATTACCCATCGATTCCCCGACGAGCACATCCGCAGCATAATGAATGACTGCTTCCGTTCCATGAGCTCGCAGAACCTTTTCCAGTCGTGTTCCTTCTCCAAGGTCCATGACTTCCAACCCTGCCCGGGGGTCAACAGCTCCCCGGTGTCCCTCCCGGAGGTTGTCAATAACCAGAACGTCATGGCCCGAGTCGCAGAGCAACTCAACGCATACGCTACCAATGTAGCCTGCTCCTCCGGTCACAATGATTCTCATGACAACTCGTGGCACGTGCTAAACCACAGGTGCCGGATCTTGTCGAGCATGCCCGGATTCAATTTTACGAGGAAACAAGCCTCTTCCCGCCATCTGAGCCTCTTGAGACAATCATGTTCCGGTTGTCAGCCTCTACCCTGTTGGGAACTCTCCTCCCGTCAACCCGGGAGGCAATAACGCAATTTCTTGAAAGAACGGGCAGTCACGACGCATACTCTCCACATGAGACCGGGACTCCCAACGGGCAACGCCTTTGCTGCTCTCGTCTTGATGGCGGGGTCATCGATGGCGCAAACCGAACCACTCGATCCCGCTCAACTCAGCTTCTTCGAGAAACGCATCCGGCCAGTCCTCGTAAACCGATGCTATGAATGTCATTCAGCTGGAGAAAAGATCAAGGGAGGCCTCCGGCTTGATCATCGGGAGGGGCTTATCCTTGGAGGAGACAGCGGACCAGCACTGGTCCCCGGCCAACCGGAGAAAAGCCTCCTGATCACTGCGATCCGACACACCGATGACGACCTCAAGATGCCTTCAAGGGAAAAGCTCCCTCCTCAGGAAATCGCAGCCCTGACCAAGTGGGTATCCATGGGAGCCCCCGACCCACGGGTTGATCATGGCGAGAGCCCTCTTCCCAATGAAATCGATTACAAGGAGGGGAGGAAGTTCTGGTCATTCGTTCCGCCAGAGAAACAGGACCTTCCCCGGGTCGAAGCCAAGGAATGGCCTCTCACGAGTATCGATCATTTCGTCCTGTCCGCCATGGAAGCCCGGGGCCTCGAACCGGTGGCAGAAGCCAACCGGCGCACCCTGATACGACGGATCTATTTTGATCTCATTGGCCTTCCTCCCACCCCGAAGCAGATCGATGCCTTCCTGAACGACCCGGACTCCACCCCCAACGCCGTAACACGTGTAGTAGACCAGCTTCTTTCCTCTCCACATTTCGGAGAACGCTGGGGGCGACACTGGCTCGACGTGGCACGCTTCAGCGAATCTAACGGGATGGAGCGCAACTTTACCTATCCCCATGCCTGGCGCTACCGCGACTACGTAATCGCCGCCTTTAACAAGGACAAACCCTACGACCAGTTCATCCGGGAGCAACTGGCTGGTGACCTGCTGAACGACAAAACAGCCCCGGGCACCACCCGGGAGGAACGGCAGACGGCTACCGGATTCCTGGCGCTGGGACCCAAGATTCTCAATGAGCAGGACAAGCAGACTTTCCAGATGGAGGTGGTCGATGAGCAGATTGATGTATCCACCCGGGCAGTCCTTGGTCTCACCGTGAGCTGTGCCCGCTGCCATGATCACAAATTCGATCCGATTGGCATCAGGGACTACTATGCTCTTGCTGGCATCTTCACAAGCACCCGTACCCTCTACGGCACCAAGGGAGGCAACGGAAACCGGCAACCATCGCAACTCATAGCTATCAGCAAGGGCGACCCGGCTCAATCTTCCGCCCGTGAAAAACACCAGAAGGCTCTCAAGGCCGCTCAGGTAAAACTTACCCGGACCACCCGGCAATATCAGAACCTGAAGAAACAGAACAGCAAACCGAAGGACAAGGCCTCGGGAAAAGGCAAAAAGACCGACGCCAATGACAAGCGTATGTCTGAGCTGCGCACTCTGATGGAAAAACTAAAGAAGGAGGTGGCCCAGTTACGCAAGAGCGCTCCCCCTGCACCCGACTTTGCCATGGGCGTCGCCGAGGGAAAAGTCGCCGACTGCCGGATTTGCCTTCGTGGTGACCCCAAGAAAAGAGGTCCCGCAGTCAAACGAGCCTTTCTCCCCATCATCCCTGCTCCCGACCAGGTTTCCATCAAGGGCAATGCAAGCGGTCGACTCGAACTGGCTGACTGGATGACAAGCCCACGGAATCCCCTCACCGCACGGGTAATGGTAAACCGGATATGGCACCACCTTTTCGGAGCTGGACTCGTTCGCACCGTGGATAACTTCGGCAAGATGGGGGAAGCTCCCGCCAATCTTCCACTGCTCAACCACCTCGCTTTACAATTCATGGCTGACGGGTGGTCCATCAAGAAGCTGATTCGTGAACTCACCAGCTCACGCGTCTATCAGCTTGGCGGAAACCACAACCAGAAGAACTTTCAGATTGATCCCGAAAATCGCTACTGCTGGCAAATGAGTCGGCGGCGTCTTGGGGCTGAAGCCATTCGGGATGCCATCCTGCATGCCAGCGGACAACTCACAACCTCACCCTACCGTGGTTCTGTCCTCCAAAAGCTGGGAGATATCAACTACGGACGCAGCAACCCTGAGGTGCTTGGTGGTGACGTCGCCCGACACCGTAGTGTCTACCTGCCTGTTATCCGGAACGCCGTACCCGAGGCCCTGAGAGTCTTTGACTTTGCGGAACCCAGCCTCATCGTCGGCCGCCGACAGATTACCACCGTCCCCACTCAGGCCCTCTACCTGCTCAATGACCCATTCGTGCTCAGGCAGACTGAAGCCATCGCCCAGCGCCTGATGGATTCGACTGGCGATGTGGTCGAAAGAGTCAACCTGGTCTTCACGTGGGTTCTGGGACGACCCGCCACTACCCTGGAACGGGAGCGCTCCATCGCGTTCATTCAGGAAATCAGTGCCGGCCTCGACTCCCAGAATGAGCAGCACCGTGAAAAAGTGGCCTGGGCAACTCTTTCCCAGAGCCTTATTGCCTCGGCAGAATTCCGTTACCTCAACTAGTTTCCAAATCTTTCCCTTATGTCTGAGCTTCCCTATCTCACCCGACGCCATGCCCTCCAGTCCCTGTCCGCAGGCTTTGGCTACATGGCTTTTACCGGCCTTGCCGCCGGGGAAGGCAAAAAAGCTGTCAGCCCGCTGACATCAAAAAAGGCTCATTTCCCGGGGAAGGCCAAGCGGGTGATCTTTGCCTGCATGCGCGGAGGGCCCTCTCATGTCGACACCTTCGACTACAAACCTGGGCTCACCCGGAACAACGGAAAGAAGATCAGCGGCCGCACTATCATGGAAAGCCCGTGGAAGTTCACTCCCAGAGGCGAGAGTGGTCTTCCTATCTCCGAACTTTTCCCCAAACTCTCCCAGCACGCTGATGATCTCTGCCTCCTGAATGGAATGTATGGGGATGTCCCAGCGCACCCCCAGGCCTTCGTTCAACTTCACACCGGCAGTTTCCAGTTCGTCCGCCCCTCCATGGGGTCGTGGATCCTCTACGGCCTCGGATCCGAAAACGAGAACCTCCCCGGATTCATCAGCCTTTCGCCGCCTGCCCGCGTCGGTGGAGCCCAGAACTACGGAAGCGCATTTCTCCCTGCCCTCTACCAGGGCACAGCCATCGGAAGCCTCGGGCGCCCGATCAAGGACGCAAACCTGCAGAATCTGGGGAGCGACCGCCTTCCCCGGGACCTGCAGCGACGCCAGATCGATTTCATTCAGGAGATGAACCGTGACCTGAAGGAACAACAGGGAGATGAGAGTCGAATTGACGGAGTGATCAAGTCCTATGAGCTCGCCTTCCGCATGCAGAGTGCCGTCCCTGAGGTCATGGAGCTCTCAAGAGAATCTGACCAAGTCAAGAAGCTCTACGGAATCGGAAATCCGCAGACCGATGACTTCGGTCGTCAGTGCCTTCTCGCTCGCCGCCTTGCAGAGTCCGGGGTCCGCTTCATAGAGCTGGGACACGGCAACTGGGACCAGCACAACGGTCTGCGCAAGAATCTTGTTAAGAACTGCACCGGCATTGACCAGCCCATCGCCGCCCTTCTCCAGGACCTGAAGGAACGTGGCATGCTGGAGGAAACCCTCGTCATCTGGGGAGGAGAATTCGGTCGCACCCCTCACGTGAAGAAACAGGACGGCCGGGACCACAACCACCAGGGGTTTACCTTCTGGATGGCAGGAGGAGGAATCAAGGGTGGGCTCAGATTTGGGGCGACCGATGAAAATGGGATTGCGGCCGTGGAGAACAGAACCCATTTCCATGACCTCCATGCCACCATCCTCCACCAGCTCGGACTTGACCACGAGCAGCTCACCTATCGCTACGCCGGCCGTGACTTCCGCCTGACAGACGTCCACGGCCGTGTCCTGAAAGAAATTATTGCCTAGAACCGGGTCTCCCTCTCATCCCTCCCGGGACAGCATCGCCTCGATCTCCCTTCCCCGCGGAATCGCCTCCTGCGCACCCCGCTTGAGCGTGGCCAGGGCCGCGGCTGCATTGGCCATCCTGACAGCATCCCGCAATCCGGTCCCCCGGGCGTAGGCCAATGCAAAGACCCCGGCAAAGGTATCTCCCGCCCCCACCGTATCAACAGGTGAAACCTTCGGCGGAGCAACTTCCGAGGATCCGCCCCTGGAGACTATCCGGGTCGGACTTGCTCCACGGGTCACGATAACCGCTTCACATCCCATCCTGCTGCAGAACCCCTCCGGACCACCAGGCAGGGACTCGGCCTCCCGCTCATTAACAATCAGGACATCTACGGGAATATCTCCAGCCATCGCCTCCGGCTGCCAGGGAGAGGGATTGAGGACGACTTTCCGGCCCGCAGCCCTCGTCAGAACTGCTGCAGCCGCCACCACCTCGGGCGGACACTCGAGCTGAAGGAGCGTTACCGCGGACTCTTCAATCCGGGAAGCCGAGTCCTCCAGCATTTTCGGAGTAAGTGCATGGTTGGCCCCGGGATCTACCACAATGGTATTCTCCCCCTTCCGATCGACCGTGATAAAGGCAGCCCCCGTCGAAGTCTCGACGGTCAGCACTCCCGAGTTTTCGATTTCCTCCGCCTCCAGGCGCGCCCGGTATTCCCGACCCCTTTCATCGTTACCAAGGCATCCGATCATCCGGACCCTGCCCCCGGCCCGGGCTGCTGCCACGGCCTGATTTGCTCCCTTGCCCCCAAACGACATCTCTGCACCCAGAGCCGCCAGGGTTTCCCCCGGTTCCGGAAAACGGGAAACCCGGAAGGTGTGATCCACATTCAGTGATCCCACCACCGAGATGACCGGAACGGAACTCACGATGGTATTGAGCCTGGGTAACAGGTGCGAACTACTGGACCCTCCCGGTCACTTCCGGCTCAGTTGCCCCAGGGCATGGGTAATCGCTACCCTCGCATGCCCCTTGGAGCTCTTGCGGGCCTCCTCCAGAATCTTCTCTGTTGCACTACCCATGGAAACCATGACCGCAGTAACGGCGTCCAGGACCAGCGGATCCTCATCCGCCAAAAGGGGCACGAGCTTCGGAGCAAGGGAAGCACCCGCAAAATAGCGCACTTGCTGCAGGATGAAGCTTCGCACCGTGGCCGGACGCTTGCTGAGGGCAGCCGACGCGTAGAGCCCGGCGAGGACCTTCCGGTCATCTGCCCGGGCAGGCACACTGCAATGGATGGCCAACTGGTGAAGCAGCAACCGCTCCTGCCAGTCCTCACCACTGTCTTCCTCCTTTAATCCATCAATGAGCTCGCTCACCGCATCAGCTCCCTTCTTCAGGATGTCGGCTACCAGCCGGTCTCCATCCTCTTCCTTGATTCCCCCCCACCTGCTGTTGCTCAGGGAGGGGAGGCGCTCTACAAACGCGCTTCGCTTGATCTTTGTTTCTTCAGCCATCGTTCCAATTCGGTCGTTAATTCATTCTTCAGGCCCTGACTTACAAGTGCCACGGCGCCCGCATGGGCTGATCGATTAGACGATTAGCCTCCTCATCACCAATCGCTCGCTCGGTCTTGGGATCAAACTTGATGGTCCGCCCTGTCCGGAAGGCCACATTGGCAAGATGCATGAGGCAAACCGTACGGTGAGCAACCTCGGGATGCCCCCCGGCAAGGACCCGCGTCTTCACTGCTTCCCCGAATCCGACCAGGGGCTCCTCATCCGGAATGGCGTCAAACTTGCGGCGCTCTTCCTCATTCAAGTCTTCCCGGCTGACCCCCTTTGACTTCAAGCCATGGGGCTCTCCCCACTCCCCGCTCTCAAGAACGAGTTCCACCCCATCTTCATACTTGAAGCGCACCCATCCCCACATACCCGCAACCTCGGGATGCGCTGGCGGAGCATGAGCCGTTACTTCAACAGGCGAGGTCTCGTCCTTCCCCATCCGGTAGGTGATTGGGTCGAGGGCATGCTGACCCATGTCCCCCAGTCCACCACCGTCATAGTCCCAGTATCCACGGTGCATCCCCCCAAACCTTGGCGGATGAAACGGTTTCAACGGGGAAGGCCCGCAATACATATCCCAGTCAAGATAGCCAGGAACCGGACGGGGCTTGATCTGGACGGGACCGGACCACTGCCTGACCTTGAATCCTCCACGGTGGACTACCCGGACCTCACGGCCGTTCACCAACCCTGCCCGGACAATCTTACGCATGTCGTTCCTGCCCCCGGAGGCTCCAAAACGTCCATAGGTGCCGATCTGAAAGATCCGCTTGGTCCGCCGGGAGGCTTCCACCACTCCACGACCCTCTGCCACAAAACGAGTCATGGGCTTCTCGCAGACCACGTCCTTTCCGGCCTCCATCGCGGCAATCGAAATCAAGGCATGCCAGTGAGGTGGAGTGGCGATGGCGACAACATCCACGTCGTTGCGCTCAAGGACACGTCGAAAATCAGTATAGCGGGTCTTGTTATCCGACCTGCCCACCCACTTCACATCACAGCGCGCAATCTCCCGGATAGCCAGCTTATGCTTCCTGCTGAGATCCCCAAAGGTACCCGGACCTCGACCTCCCGCTCCAATGAGTGCAGCTCCGAAGGTCTCACTGGGGGGAGTGTGCCTCGGACCACCCAGGACGTGAGGGGCCACGATCTGGAACACGCCAGCCCCGGCCACGCTCTTTACAAACGAACGCCGCTTGATTCCATCCGCTCCCACCTTCATTTTCTCTGTTTCCAAACCTTTCACTGGTATCTGCTTTTGGTGTTCTGGTGAGATTCTCAATCCGCAATCGAATCCCAAGGGGCTTTTTACCCCTCCCCTGATGGAAATCGATCAAAACATCATCGCATCAGGAACAAAAATCCGCTTCCAACCCCCGTTTGACCCTCTACAATCCCCTCTAAGTCATGAAGCAATTCACTCGCCGTAAATTCGTAAAAAACACCGGTCTGACGACCGGAGCCGTGCTCGGGTTCCCAGCTATTGTAAGCGGACAAAACCTGAACTCCAAGATCCGCGTGGCCTGTATCGGGGTCGGAGGCAAGGGCAGCAGCGACACCGACAATGCCGCCAGGGAAGGCGGGGAGATCGTCGCCCTCTGCGACATCGATCGCAACATGCTCAAGCGGAAGGCTGGGAAGTTCCCCAAGGCGAAACAGTATCAGGACTTTCGGAAGCTTCTTGAGGAAATGGAGAACCAGATCGACGCTGTTACCGTCTCCACCCCGGACCATTGCCACGGGGTAGCTGCCATTACCGCCATGGCCATGGGCAAGCACGCCTACGTGCAGAAGCCCCTTGCCCAGACTGTCTGGGAATCACGGATCATGCGCAACTTGGCCCGGGAAAAGAAACTCGCCACCCAGATGGGCAACCAGGGCAGCGCCAACGAAGGGCTGCGGCGCGGAGTGGAAGTCATTCACTCCGGTGCAATTGGCAAGCCCCAGGAACTTCATGTCTGGACCAACCGCCCCGTCTGGCCTCAGGGCGTCAATCGTCCGGAGGGCTCTGACCCCGTTCCCGGTCACCTCGACTGGGACCTGTGGCTTGGACCAGCCCTGCCACGCCCCTACAAGGCTGGCGTCTATCATACCTTCAAATGGCGCGGATGGTTTGACTTCGGAACGGGCGCCCTCGGTGACATGGCATGTCACACCGTCAACATGCCCTTCCGGGCCCTCAAGCTCGGCTACCCCGACCGCATCGAATGCGAGGTGGCCTCCCGTCCCTACAAGGAGACCTTCCCGCTCAGCTCGAGGGTTCGATTTGATTTCCCCTCCCGTGGAGACTGGCCCGCTCTCAAGTTCTGGTGGTATGATGGCAATCCACGTGATCGTCAGGCTCCCATCCGCCCCTACAGCGACATCACCGCAAACCTCGTTGCCAACCAGGGCAACAAGCTCCCCGCGAGCTGCTGTCTCATCAAGGGGACCGAGGGTGAGATCTACTCTCCCGACGACTACGGGCAGAACGTCTTCCTCATGCGCAAGGGCGAAAAGAGCTACACCAACATCAATAACCACCCGGCCTGCAAGGATGTCCCCAAGGTCATTCCCCGCTCCCCGGGCCACGTGAAGGAGTGGTTCGAGATGATGAAGGATCCCAGCAAGCCCGCCTACTCGAGCTTCGAGATCGCCGCCTATCTCAACGAGGTCATTCTCCTTGGGTGTCTGGCCCAGCAGATCGGGGAAGGACGCCCCATCGAGTGGGACGGTCCCAACATGAAGTCCAAGGACAACGAGGAAGCCTCCAAGCTCGTCAAGCGCGACTACCGCCCGGGCTGGGAACCAAAGATCTAACCGGTTTCAAGGGAACGGCTGCAGCCGGGGAGGTCATCCCTGCCTGCAGCCGTAACCCAACCTCGATACATCCTACGAATCTCCCGGCATGGCTCCTCGCATCTGCCGCTTACTTCTCCTCCTTGGCTGTCTGCTCGGACTTCCTTCCTGCCTGAGCTACCACGCTCGCTTTGATAAGGCAGTCGCCAAGGCTGCCGCTGAGGGTAACCCCAAGGACATCACCGGACCCTGGAAGGGGACCTGGAGGAGTAATTGGAACGGGCACGAGGGTCCCCTCTGGTGCATCGTAACCCCCACTCCGGAGAAACCGGGAACTTACGACTTCCGCTATCGGGCCGGCTGGGGAGTCCTCCAGTTCGGGAACTACGTTCACACTCTGCCCGTGCAGAAATCCCCTGATGGTTTCTACCGGGTCAAGGGCGAGATGGCCCTGCCCAAGCTCTTTGGAACCCATTCGCTCGACGGCCGACTAGGTGCAAAATCATTCGATGCCTCCTATAAATCCGATAAGGGGGACCACGGCATCATGACCCTTAGGAGACCGGGCAGGAACAAGGCCGCCCCGGAGGAAT
>MDTA01164741.1_pt1 | contig 15088 bp, 5 predicted proteins | sample 811151 | NCBI WGS metagenome assembly MDTA01 (sample SAMN05326648, study PRJNA326480) | marine metagenome | isolation source: seawater | place: Indian Ocean: South | collected 2010 | reverse complement strand
CGCTCGGGCACAGTGACTCATGTAAATTTCGTCACCGACAGGATTCGAACCTGCGCAGGCAATGCCTAGTGGATCACTCAATGTGGATCGTCCAAATTTAGAATAGTATGCAGTCGCGTAGAAATATATACTGTTGAGGTCCCTTATTAGAGCTGTTATATCATAGACTATTATGAAGATTTAGACTATTATGAAGATTTATGAGGCATATTTCATCTCTTTGTTTTTGATTTTATGATAGCATATTTTGATTTTAGCATAATTCTCCAAAGGTCGAATCGTCTATGTGATCATATATGTGGTGTAGGTGTTCGTCCTCTGGGTGGTCGGCATAGCCCCGAGGTATATGTATGCGTGAGTTATGTGTGTCTACGATATATACTACGAAGATATCATAGCTAGATATGTGATTTTATTAAGTTGATTTTATATTGAGAATCTAGGTGTTTACCACGAATCCCGACCACTAACCCCTAAATTAGGAGTTAGTGACCGGGTACGGCTGCACCCAGTGTTCGTGTGCACCGTACATTCCGCCACGAGCGCCGTGCTGGCGGTCGTTGGTGACGGTCGATCCGGTGACCCTTTGCATGGATATGTAAATGTAAATATCAAACCTTATTTAAATATCCGTTTATATGAGTAAACATATTTTGACAACTATGGGACGCTATACCTTCACTCACTACCTTCGTACTACTAGCTTAGCTACTATCTTAGCTTAGCTAAAGCTACTACGCTTATGTCTGCATAACGCGAGTCAGCGATGTAAAACTAAATCGCGCTAATAGTCGCGTATAGTACGAAGGTACGAAGAAACATACCTTCGTAGTCTACGAAGGATTACGAAGGTAGTTTACGAAGGTAGACTAGTCTACCTTCGTAGCTACTACGATGAGATAACATAAAAATATCATTTAGGTCCGTCAGGTCATAGGTGAAAAGGTGAACTTACATAACGTGGTATCAGATAGAGAAGCTAGATAGCTAGCCTAGAGCTAGCTATTTCAGTGTTAGCATATGCAACTGCATGCTTCCAGACCCATACTCATCATTCGAAGGTTACTTCACCTTCGTAGTCATAACAGAGTTATTCCACAAGTGAGCAGCCTCTGGACATCTGCAACCAACTGATAATCTCAGCGAACATCTTCTGGTCTCGGCTTATGAGCAATGTCTACGAAAAGTGCGCAACGGCACACTTTTCGATCGACGAATGGCGACTTTTCAAACGTCCTCGTTCGCAGCAGGCCAGCGAAATTGATGTTTCGGCCAAGAGGCTCTGGGCAAACCCCATTTCATGGCACTCCGCCGCATCATGCTCGATGCGGGAAGGCCGCGAAGAAACCTCGCTTGCAATTGTTTCCTCTGCTCGCAAGGGATCGTCTCGTGTCATCAAAAGCTTCTTATCTTCATGATATTTACATCCAAGATTTTGCACTGGTAGAGGAACAGTACGCACGTTTGCACCCTTGCTTCAACGTCATCACTGGCAAGTCAGGCAGCGGAAAGTCGGTTTTTCTCGATGCCATCTCGCAGCTCTGTGGTGCACCAGCACACAAAGATTTAGTGCGAACAGGTGCCGATTGCGCGATTTTGCGTGGAACGTTCATCCTCGAGGCTGGTGATGCAGCCGTCGTACGAAATATACTACGAAAATCTGGCATGCCCGAACTTGAATGGGAGAGCTTAGGAAGCGTCGTCGGAATATCATCAGGCCGGAATATTGTCACTGGGAAGCGATCGAGCCTGAGGGTAGAGCGCAGGCTTATCACGGTTCGACAAAATCATGTACCTTCACCTAGCAACATAGGGGGTCGTGTTGAGCACCTTCACAACCAAGCAAACGAGTATTTGCCCCGGGTCCGCAGCGTATGCAAGATAAATGGAGCCACAATACCTCTCAAAGTACTTCGGGAGCTTGGATCAGCTTTAGTGGACTTTAACGGTCAAGGTGCAGCAATATCAATGTCAACTGAAGACTCTCAACGTAAACTATTAGATGCCTGGGGTGGAAGTTCACATTTGTGTTCTCAATTTGACAAGCTTGCAACACTCCTGATGGAGTACCGAGCTGAGGCCCAAAAGTTGTCGAAAATAGGCGGCGCTGATAGGCTAGATTTGGAGAACCTGATTAATGAAGTAGATGCAGTCGGGCCTAGGATCGGAGAAGATGCAGCCATGAAAGCAAAGCTAAGACGTATGAAGCGAGTCCAGTCAACTCTTGAGAGATTTGACGAGCTTTCAAGGAGTCTGGGCAATGGTCGTGTAACAAACCGTGATGGATCAAGCAGCATTGGCGTTCTTCACACCTTAACCGACGCATGCTCGCAGTTGAAAAGTTTGATTGCCACCTCAGAGAAAGATTCAAATGACTTCCACTTGAGCTCAGTCAATATCGACACTCAAAGCGACCGGCGAAACACTGCCAGCTTTGCTAAAGAACAGACAGGTGATGATGAAAATAATCTCGGTCTAGCGGATGCCCTGTCCATGTGTCAAGAGGCAAAGCGCCTCATATCAAGAGCAGAGTCGATCGTTGTAGACCGTGCAGGTCTTCTCAGAGTTGAGCCGCAAGTCTGCGATCAGTACATTAGACGGCTGCGAGAACTTGATAGACTCTGTCGAAAGATTGGTGTAAAAAATGCCACAGAAGCCAACAAAGCCGCAAAGGTGCGAAACCATTGGATGACATACAATCTAGATAGTCCATTTATCATGAGTTCTCCGTTCCTTTGATAGTCAACTGACGAAATTTATCACCTGTACTTTTCATGATCAGGTCGCGATCAACAAGCTAAAAGAAGCGGACTGTGCAGAACAAAAAGAACATAAACTCTTTCAATTGATTCAAGCTACCGTTAATGAAATTGTCGAAGTAGGGTCCTTGCTTTCTGAGACCCGTCAGGGCGCCGCAATTTCATTTTCTCAGCATGTCAACGATGCAGTCAGCTTTCTTTCTATGGATGGAAGCCGATTTGACGTCTCTGTATCTTGGAAAAGTGCTGCAGAAAGAAATTTACAAAGGCTGCTTCCTGAAGCAATGTCTCATGTTGACTCAAATTATGGGGATCGTGTTTCTGAGCTAGCCAAAATATTTGATGAAACTGAGGAGCCAGAAAGCATTCATTTTATCTGTAACGGTGGCTTCGACGAAATCATTTTTCGTTTAGCCTCGGATCCCAATGCACCGCTCCGGCCTGTGCGATCAATAGCATCTGGAGGTGAAATGGCGAGGATTCTTCTCGCAATCAAACTTGCTCCCACGTTCAGGAAAAGCGAAGCAGATAAAAACACTGATAGTTCGTTTCCTTGTGAAAATACCAGCGAGATAGACTTAAGCTTCGAGGTGCCGGGATGTCCTGATGAAGAGCGGCAATCTCCCATGAATTTCCACGGAGTTTCAGTTTTTGATGAGTTAGACAGTGGTGTTGGTGCTCGTGTTGGAAATCAGATAGGAGCTGCTCTGAGAAAGCTCTCACATGATGGTGGACAGCAAGTACTTTGTGTCACGCACTTGCCGCAAGTAGCAGCACATGGTGATTTTCATCTCTGCATTAGAAAACGTCTGGACAGTCACCTGGATGTCAATTATCCTACAAGTCAAAGAAAAGTTGTCATCGATACTCTCACAGAGGTTGATTCACGAGTCGAGGAATTAGCCCACATGCTCGGACTAGGAAATGCCCCACAGGGCATCTTCGCAGCAATGCAGCTATTAGAAAGTGCACAACATACTCGCAATTCAATTGGCTGATGATGTGAGGACTGATCAGGATATGGTTCTGAATTCATGGAGCCGTGATCAGAGACATGCGAAGATTGCCTCGTTAAAGGTGCCATTCTATTGCCATCTCACATTGCTTTTTAGAATATCTGCCCCGGCTGGCCCGTATGACTTGAAACCCGGAGCCCGCATGTCAGGCTCTGTGTCATCTGTGTCGCTGCATGGCTGCAATCTAAGATCCGAGTGATCGCAAACCTGGCATCGCAGATAATAAATGAACTAGAGTTTGTGGTCATGTGCATCACCGGCAAAACAATCAGGGCTTAAAACTAATTGATTCTCCGCGTTAGGAGTGCCGAGGATTATAAATAGTGCTTTTGCTCCGCACATTTCCTCTCGCGTGCTGCCATGAGTCGCGGAGCATCTCCAAGTTTACACTAAGCCTCAGGTGTTTCATCCAAAGATCTGGAACTTCTGCATCAATGATTCTGTCTCTTGATCTCACACTTCTTGATTCTATACTTGGCTTGTTGAGACTGGATGGGAGTAAAGCGCGCGCGCGAGGATGAAATTCAATAACTTCGCCATGAATAAACCTCTCGCGCGATACGTTTTCATTCTGAATCTTTTCCTTGTCGCTGGATACTTTTGTTTCGATGGTTTCCTGGGTTCAAGATTTTGCGTCAAATTTCTCTGTATTTTCGAGAGCTGTGTTAAAAATTGCACGCGCACCAGTATCGTTGCTTTGAATAAAAACCTGATAAAAGCCCAGAGTATTCCTCCATTCAGAAAGAATTGGACGAGCAAGATGAGGCTCCTTATGCTTAGCTGCGAGTCATTTCCAGCGGTTTTCTGCATGATACCAAGGTGATACATGATGGCAGCTGCAAAAAGAGAAAAAGTTTCCAAGGATTGCTGTCCTTTGGAATAAAACGGTTCGCACATCAAGTGCACAGCTATGGCCGCCTGCAAGTGAGGCAGGGTCATACGAAGTTGGAGCATAGCGACGATGGCAATTGACTGGCTGGCAGCATGGGCCATGAAAAAAGAAAATACCAACTTCATGGGGATCAATCACAATCAGATTTTTAAATATTAGGTCATCAGTTAACGATCTGGCATTGAAACTAAAGAGAACATGGAGCCTAATACACAGAATCCTTACCCTGGACAACAAAAAGAGATGCGTAGGCCGACAAAAGCGGCTGATCCGGAAACATGGTTGAGATGACCGTAGCGTAGGAGCAGGAATTTTTTCGTGCAAAAGTAAGAATTTCCTTCAGAAACCTGCGAAAATCAAATGTGAACGCACCATCAATATCAGTTTCCTGGTCATCACCAGGAATTCCCACCAATAGAACCTAGATCGAAGGCCTTGGAACAAATATCCAAGTTGATTCGTCACGGATTGTAAATGTAATCGATCGTTATGACCACGCAGACGATCAAACATAGCGTACGGTATGACCCCAACGTACGCGCCTAAAAATATTACGAGCGCCACAAGCCATGTATAATGCACAGAAGTCTGGACATCTATTCTCAAGTCCGCGAGCAGAAATGTACCAGTATCAAACAATGATCGCGACCGAATCAACAAGAGTAGGTATTTGGTTATGATGATCCACGAGAAGTGGAATGATATCAAAGAGAAACAAAAAGCAAAATCGTAGGCAGTGGCAGGCTTTCTAGATAAATCATTTGCATTAAGCCCGAGTATGACGTCCTTGTCTATGTCGCCATTCCGTGCATCCTTGCGATCGAGCGTTGCGGCTGTACCACGATTTAGAGCAAATAAATCAGGCTTCAGATTCATGTCATTCATTTCGTCAAGTGACTCCTGGATCCTTGTGATATTGTTCCCCTTTCTACGTTCTGAAATCATTCTTTCTTGAAGCTCGACTTTCTTGATGTTGTATTTGTGTTTTCTCGTCAAGATATCCCGAACACAAAATCCAAGATAACACAAAACAGAAAGAAGAAATATAATGCCAGGCAAAGACACATAGTAGCCTACGTATTGATAATGATTCCAGTGAAGTAAACAGTCAACTTCGCGAGATTTGATAGAAGGCGATGACACCTTGTCAAAGATTTGGAACACTAAGTACTGCAGTGGTGACCAGTCCAAATCAATGTCTTTGATTATGCCCTTCTCCCATGGATCGGACACACGATAATAGAAATGTTGACTCAATGGCAAAAAAGAAAAATAAGTTGGCTGCACGTCTGATAAAGGTGCTTTGAAAAAACAGATTTGTGATGTAAAACGACCCACCATAACCTGAAAGTGGGAAAGAATTATTCTGCAAAAGCCCGCAGCAGCATTATGCCGGCGAGTCGCTATACGGTAAAAACTCATTATCACGACGCCCTGTGCAACGTACAACGCTATGAGATTAAGAATTCCAATAGCATCTGCCCCACATTTTATGCATTTCTGATTTTGTCCACTGTGGAACGTGGAGCTAGCGTATCCATGAGAGCATACTGCACACAAATTGCCTTCATGACCCATGACGCAATCACTATTGACACCTCCAAGGCATGCATGGAGGTTTGGACATTGATATATAACAGTGACATTCACCCCCGTCCGCCAATGCCCATGATTGACAATAATGCGGTCTTTGGAAAGACCATTGCACTCGCCCCCACGTGGACAAGTCTTGCATATGAACGCATCTTCTGGATGTGCTCGATATGTTGAGATTGCTTTATTTCCAAGGGACTCTTCCTGTAGGGAAATACAATGGCATGCAGATCGTACATAGTTTCCAAGATAGCCTGGAAGGACTTCACCAGAAAATGATGTCCAGGATCGCTTCAAGGAGCCATATTCAAGGGACGTGTCCATGTTTAATGGACATGCTGTACAAGCTTGAGGTCCAGAAAGCTCCTTAAAGAATCCGTTCGCGCACGGTATGCAAATACCGTACGGGTTAAGTGTTTGATAATATTTTTGCGGCATGTGGACAACCTGTTCATAGAGTCGGTAATGTGCTGATGTGCTTTGGAAAGACCTCATATATCCTGTGCCACCCTCGGCTGTGGGACGTACATCTTCTGTGTAGCCAGGCAAACATGCGCAACTGCCATTCCGATCACTGTGCGAGTTTGGCTTGATGTCTTTGCACGAAATTATCTGGTAAGGGAAGTGCACTATGCTCAGTCCTGTTGCAATAATGTCGAAGCGGAGGGTGTAAGATATATCACGGTCCCCCACAATTCTTAGCCTGTCGAATGATGCAACTCCACCGACCACCGGAGTAGTCTGGCCGTAGAGACGATGTACGTTCGGAAATATACTCAAGCTCGCAAATGTGTTGAGATCACTGCACACATTGTCGGCAACGTCCAGCAACAAGAGCTGTACAATTGGATTAATGACAAACCCATTCTCAAACGTGGTTGGCGGTGTCACAGAGAAGGCCAAACGATATGGAGGACCCGGAACAATAATGATTTCGAGTTGATCGTTCTGTAACTCGCGATACAGAGCGTGATCGCATTCGCCAACAGGACATCTGCTCGAAAACTGATATCTGTAGGTGCCAGCGTACGGGGATTTCATATAGAGACCGGCTGCACGTCCGAACCACACGGGCTCGGTTCGAATGCCATAGAAATCGACTCCATCCTCCACGCCGCCCTCGTCAACGTGTCGAGGCTTTGATGACATGCTTGATTGAAATCTTTTAGGATCTCCGAACGCCAAGAACATGACTTCATCTAAATCTGTAGCTGCAGGACGGCAGAAATGAGGAATAGGATTCTCAGCTGTGCCGTTTCTACACCAGGCGACCACTCCCTCTTTTACAGTCAGGTGCATTTGGCTTGCCTCTGAAAGGAGAGTCATGTTTGGCGTGTAGCTCACTTCCTGACCTGTGGCTTCACTTTTGCCATAGATTAGTTCGCCCGTCACGTTCCGTACAGCTACATCAAACGAACTGGTATTCACGAGTGCACCACCAGCATCACGTAAGACAACAAGAGCAAATCGAAGTGGCACTTGGACATCTGATCTGTAGGGTAATGTATCAACACAGATACCATCCTCTGCACGCCGAAAGCACGTTGGGCAACCGCAGGCGTCCAAACTGGATGGCGGACCAGCAGTGATGGTGACATCAAATGAAGCAGAAGCAAGGGCAAAGGATGATATTATCACTATATAACTCCCTTGTGTTGGACTGGTTATCTGCAAGTCATCTATCACGCCCTCTCCAAGAGTCGTTCGGCGAGAACTAACAGTTACGTCTGCAAACCAGGTGCCCTCACCAACTACGGGCGCCCCACCAGGAGTTGAGGCGTACCTGATGCCTTTTCTATTGGAGTCGCCTTGCACCGTCGTAACGAGGTCGCGACGCACTGCTGTGCCAAGTTGGTCGACATCAAGTGCACCTATAAAGTTGTTCCCTCCATCCATGACAATGACGGCAAAACTTTTGATCTGCACCAGTCTCTCTGCTGCATACATAGTATGTAAATTGTAAACCTTGTTATTATACGATGGGAACGGTCATAATATATTTATATGGGTTGAGGTTTGCATTTAAGCATTTAAAAAAGCAAGGTAACAATAATATGATACAGACAGATAAAAATATACGAGTTAAGTGCTGTTACCGTTGTGTGCACTTCAGGAACATTGAGTTGGTAGGGATTTCCTACTTCTATTATGAATGAGGATACAGCGCTGTAAAGCCCGTCTCCACCAAAAGTGATGTTGTAGATGCCGATGGACGGGTTCTGAAGTTTAATTTTGTCAAACGTCACCGTTCCAAAACCAGTGCGCAAAATCTCAATATTTTCATCGAACTCGGTGTTCTGGGAGAGCCCGGACGATCCAATCAGACCACCAGTAATGTTCGCGAAAACTTCCTTTGTAAGATGATTTGACGACCCAACGAAATTAGATCCTGCATCATATACACCAAGAGTAATTGGTTGAACTGTCACCAGAGCTTCTGCAGCGTAAACGGTCTGAACGGCCGATACCACCTTGAGCCGAACTGCTTCGCCTTCCGAAATAATAACGCTCAGAGTTACCGGATCGAGGGGCAGTGAAGAAAACGATACATCGTGTACACCTTTTCGAGGCGACAAGAGCGTTAACGAGTCAAAATAAGCAATATCTCCCTTTGTATAGACTGACTCTTCCAGCCCTGCTTCAGGACCGCCAGGGTATGTCCCAAGGTCGGCAGACGGACATGCAACATGCACTTGTCGAGAGGAAGTGTCGGATGCTCCCAAGGGCGACCCGCCTGCATCTAAGACCTGAACAATTATTGGGGAAGCGGAACTTGATATGATTGTCTTAAATTTGCTTGGGAACTGTGTCGGGAAACCTTGTGGAAGTACAAGACCCAATTTAACAGCCGCTCCCGGCAGAATCTCGATTCCGATGCTAACCCCAAGAACGCCTGGAGACGCAAATGGTATCAGTAATGGATTTAATCGAGACGCTTGTTTTGGTGCAATGAGCGCGAGGCTAGAAAATGTATACATTCCGTCCATGGGAATCCCAAAAAAAGACCTTGGCTGGTTGACAGCACACGTGGGAAATTCAGTGGCAGAAGCGGAAAACTGTTCCGGATGAAGTGTACATGGAGCGCTGCCGATTATCTTTTGACGTTCCATGACGATGTTTTGGAGAGGACAAGATGAAGTCCCTACCCTACATGCCGGGTCATGAGTTCCATAAAGGATATTTTCAGCACCGTCAAGTATGTAAAGCTGCAATAGCGATAATGGGACAATTGCAGAAACATTATATACAACACATGTGCAAAGGTGTTGAGAATGAACACCAGTTGATTCCAATGCGCAACCAATGTCTGTCTCCAAACCTTCACAAGGAGCAGAGATACCCAGGTGATGGGCACGACCTGGGTGTACCGTGATTTGTATCGTGCCACTGTCTAACATGGAATCCAATGGATCGGTATATATCACAAGATTAAAGGTACCAGGGGGAGGTCTTCGGAGCACTAGATCATGGAATATCGCCTCATTTGATTTACCCGACATCTCAGGGGCAGCTAATGTTACTTGGCCCGATGTGTTGAAAGCTTCATGCATCCTGATCAGCACAATGTCGCGAGAACGTCTCATGTTTGTACCTACAACGTGAGAATAAAAACCACTTGTGGGAACGCTCGGAAGACTCGCTGCCAAGAAGCGGCGTTGGCGTGTCACTGTAGTCACGACATAGTGAAATGACAAATTGTATTCTTTGAAATGCGTTTGATTGACCACAGACCACTTTGTCACATTGCGGAAAAGTTCTCGGAAAGTGTTGGCCGCTGGATTGCTATTAGCTTCTATTCTCTCCAAAGGGTAAACGAAAAATGTACGCTCTGTACTTGTCTGACTTCCGATTGGAGACCGCTCGATGATGTGCATGTCTTCTACCACCGGTCCATAGACAACATCAATGGAAGACGTATTATATTGGGGTAACTTCCCTGATAGAATATTGTTGCCAGCATCCACTGCGACTACACGAATCGAACCCAGAAGAATGAGGTAGTCTGCAGATGCATAATCTCGAAAGTTTGACGCATTGACTTTCCCAAGAGAAACCGAATAATCCCCCGATGTCTTGAAAGGATCGCCAATTATCTGCGCAGAAAGTCTTTCGCGCTCTCCTACAACAATGTTCACCAATACTGCTGCATTCAGCAAGGGGACAAATCCTTCGTCAGAACTCAAAAAAGTATATTCTGGGTTGCCGTGGACAGTGACTGTTTCCTCAGAGCACTCTATGAGATGCGCTCCAACTGCTGGGCGCACAATTGAAATATTTTTAAATTCAACAAAACCAACTTCCGATGTTGTTCCTGTTGTAGTGCCTGTCAAGTGTGCAGTCACGGAGGAGCAAACTAATACTCGAGTGACTTTTGAATCGGAGTATACATCATATCGGTCCGAGGCACCCAATCTGTTGCCACCGCCATCAAGAACTTCCATCCTGAAACCTCTCATTGGAACCAGAGCTGCAGTAGATAAATCGTCCCAGTCCTCAAGGTGAACGACGTGCCACTGATAACCTCGAGTTCCGCTAACCATGCGGACTATTTGGATACTTGGCTTCAATGAAGGCGAGACAAACTTCAGTGCATACCAGCCAGCATTTCTGCATCTAAGGTTCAAGGAATACGCAGGAAACCGCCATTCTGCAGCGCCTACAGTGTCTCTTTGAGAAGTCACGCCGTAGACTTGTAGCATCGGTTGTCCATGAGATAATGCGGTCACCTTCCTTCGCGCTTCGTCCTTAGTTAATTTGTTGTTCCCCCCGTCAAAAGCACTCAATGCAATCGCATTTGACACATACTGATACGACGAATCACAGACAATAACGACATCTGCATAGTTTGAAATGTTTAAGTAAACAGCTTGACCAGGAATGATTTCCAGCTTGGAAACAGCAAGTGCGTACGAGCCCTCTTGAAGTCCTGGCAATCGTGCATGGAACTGAAGCCGATAAAAACCCTGGGATGACGATCCAAAGGTGAGAGTGCTGTCACTTCCTGGGCTTCTTGTGCCCGTTGGCTCTTGGTTGACCAATTTCAGGTCATAAAATGTTGCCGTGCCGTTCATGGACTCAACTTTTTTTGAACCAGAGAGTCTTGCACCAGTCACGCGTTCTTCAAGCATATCAGCACCCAGTGCTCCATTGAATTTTGTTTGACTAGTAGTACTGACAACGTGCACTGCATGTGAAGAGCCATCCAGGTCACCAATTTGATTGCTGCCGGCATCTAAAATATCCACAAACATTGGGCCAAGATCTACTGAAAGCGATGCCGCTTTGATTATGCCATCTGCTGACCATCCTGACCTCTGCTCGTTTGCAGATACGTATCCTGGACGTACAAGTATTTGAACAGCAGTTCCAGGAAATACAGTTATTACTTCTGTAGTTACTCCAGGCATGCTGACACACGAATCAATGCCACGAGTGCAATCCCGAAGTGAAATAATCAAATGATAGTCCCCTCGGGTAAGGGAGCGAGAAAGCCTCGGAGTCAATGATAGCGAACCACGATCAGTCACACCCTCAAAGCCAGATTCCAATTCTGCTGCTGGGCTACTCCTGGGAGATGCAGAAGAATTCATCGTTATTTTCACTGATAACCCTCGAGTTCCACCCTTACCAACATCATTTTCCATGGCAAATCCGTTGACATCAGCAACTTGCAGCTTAATCGTAGCGAGAGTCATGCTATTCTGGTTTCGAACAGAACCATACCCATCCTGATCCAAAGTCCGTCGACTGATGACTTTAAGGTGATGAGGCTGACCGTAAATGGTCAAAAGCTCATCGGCCGTGTGAAAATCCCTTGCATTCATGGAGAATGCAACTGTCACAATCCTTGGCTCGTCATTTGGTAGCCACTCCATGGGTTGATAGAAATTAATGCTCTCATCTGTGGCTCCAAGGGGGGAGCAACGTGTTTTTCCAGACACGATATGTGTCTTGCATATTGGACAAATGATTGTTGTCACTGTGACAAACGTGGCTGGTTGATCTGAGCTTGCATTCTGATTGAACCGACATACGAGGGACCCAGTGTTTATGAACGGTCCCCCAATGAGCGAAATACGGGATGGAACCTGATCAGCGTCTTCTCCAGTTATCATAACGGATGGAGGGGAAACACCATTTGCCAATATTTCTGTCACAACCGGCACCACGTAAAATCTAAATACCACTCTATCATCTGTCCATAGAGAGATATTGAAAAGCTTATCACGATCGCTTACAGAGTTGTCATAATAGCCGTCAAAGGAAAGCTGGACAATTGCAAATCCACTCGCCAATGGACCGTAATCTTTGCGATTCGAAACATCCGCGGCCTGGGGCACTGTGCAACGTGCTTCGGTGCTGTTGACAACAATAGCGGGGACCCAGCCTCCAATTGGGAAAACATTGACATCGCCTTGCGCAAAGCCAAAACGACACGCTGCAAAGTTACTTGCACCTTCAGGGGTGCTTCCTGTTGAGAACCCGGAACCTGATAATGTAATTTCCGTGTTTGCCCCAGAAGATGGACCATATCTTGGCGATAAAGATATGATTTCTGCAGTAGAAAGTCTTGCATACGTTACGGTCGGTTCCGAAAAAGAAGCAGTAATGAGAGACATGATATCGGAAACATACACCATCGCCCTGAGAGGCTCGGTTGAAAGATGTGATGCGATTCGTCGGAAACACTGAGCGGTGCATGAATCTGTGGTATCGGGACCACCAATTTCAAGTTTTACTATGCGAGAAGTAGACGTTGCAGACTCTCCTGTCAATGCAAACAAAAAGCCACCGCTCAATGTTCCATCGGACAACACCGCCATTCGATGAACATTGATTTCTTTGATGTCCGCTTTGTCACCTCCTGATAAAACCACCTCTCGCAAACAGCCCTGATCATCAAAATCATTGAACTTTAAACTGAACATCCAAATACGTCCAGGTGAAAGACCACAGATACTCGCATGGCATCCTGTTATTGCAGTTCCGGCATATGCATATTGTCCATGGACGACGACCGATTTAAACGTCGAATGGTCCAATTTGCTTCGGTCAGGAATATCCCCGTCAAAATACATTTCATCACCGTCAACTTCGTCAATAATCCTGCTAGTTTCTGCTCGGATTTTAAATACAGAGGGGTAATAACCCGTGTCCGAGTTAACTGTTCGGGACGATCCCACGAAAACTATGTAGTGAGCGCCACCAACCGAGGCATACGCAGCGGCGTTGAATCTGAACGCATCACGGCGCACAGCGCATGTTCCGCAACGTCTCTCGAGGTATCGGGGTGAAATTGGAACATCTTTTACAGAAGTAAGCGAACCATCCCGAACTTCTAGCACCCCAACACGAGACTTGCTATTGACATCTCTTGGCGTAGCTTTGTAAATTAAGGTGCCTTCCTCAATATTTATGGTCATGGCGTCTAGTATCCAACCTTCACTGTGAGTGTAGTGGTCCATCGCAGACCTGTTGTATTGGGAGGCGAGAGATCCATTGCTTGCATCCCAGCGGTATATCCTGAAGATATATTCATAAGGATCGTCGGCATCGCTGTCAGATGCCGATGCCGACTGTTTATGTCTCCACATATTCAATACAGTGTAAACAAATGATCCTGTAGAATCCAACGCAATGTCTCGATACCCTCCCTCTTCCCGCCAACCGTGTGCTGTCTTGTACTCAGCAATCCAGCCCGGGGTAGCCCGCCCACCTGGATGACTTTGTGTGCAGTTAACTCCTGCCGTGATGCCAGATCCGCACCAGTCGTCGATTGGAATCATGGGAAGGGGCTGAGATCCATTAGGTGGACGGGCTGGCCCGGATTCGCCCCAGCCAGGTACTTCAGCTCCGTTGTCTCCAGCAGAACAAATCTCAATGACAGCATCGCTCCCAGAAGAATCATATACACTTGCAAATATTCTACCGGTCCTCATATTGTATGCTAGGTCTGCAACACGGCGATCCCCTTCGATGTCTCCACGGGTGGTGAACCGATAGCCATACGCGCCGTCTCGCCGTTTTTGGAGTGAGAGCCCAGCACGAACCTGCAAACACAACACGCTTGATTAGTCGCCAGAGCATTAAAAATGGGAAGATTCTTCGCGAGAGCTTCACGTAGGATTAAGTCACGCAAATAACACTGAACACACCGATGAGCAGTCGACCCCAGTACGGCCAGAAGTGCACAAACAAGTTCCATCCTCCTGTTTGAATGTTTTCAGATGTGCGTCACGGGACATCGGATAAGATGTAAATGAGACGTAAACCGCATCACCTCGCCGCGTCTTACCTGACAGTATCCATAACCCAGTTCGGAGTTGCAATCATCGGGACAAAAATAATACGTCCGATCAGCATCCAGACACGAGGCCAAGCTGAGAATCATCAACAGTGACGTCAAACGAGTTAACGTAAGCATCGGGATTGGGCAGTTTGTAAAGCAGGAGAGGAGTTCGTAGACAAGAACGGAGGTCTCTGTGGTCGAACGCTTTTCATGCACGTGAGGTATCTGTGAACAATTTTCATGCACCCCCGTGTCCGTCGGCAATCTGCAAGTTGTGCTCGTGACGGGCCAGAAATTCCCGCGAATATTAGTTCGAGTCGACTACACACTTTATGACTCTTTTTTTGTTTTTTGATTACAGATAATTCAGACTAGCAATTTAGGCTTTGTGTTGAAATTTTTCATTTCGTGACTCTTCATTCATTATGACTCTTTGCAAAACTGATGTGGGTAAAAATCTAAAAATTTTCAGCAATATTTTTGCGGAAATCCGCTGAAATTTAATTTCCGCGCGATGGTCGTAACTGTTTGCTGCATG
>MDTA01184843.1_pt1 | contig 15089 bp, 16 predicted proteins | sample 811151 | NCBI WGS metagenome assembly MDTA01 (sample SAMN05326648, study PRJNA326480) | marine metagenome | isolation source: seawater | place: Indian Ocean: South | collected 2010 | reverse complement strand
TTCGAGCCAAGTGAGCGAATTACTTGGTAGTCAAGAACTCGACGATATTCTTCGAGTCACCGCGAAGGGCGCACCTAAACTAGTCGATGATTTGGTTCCGGCAAAACTCACGAACGGTGAACTGCTTCGTATTTTGCGAAACTTAGTAAGAGAAAAGGTGAGCATTCGTGACATGCGGACGATTCTCGAGACGCTCGCTGACCGAATCTCCGAGACGAGAAATACGGATATTCTCACCGAATACATTCGCTATCGACTCGGTCCCGCAATCTGTACGGAGCTCGCTGACGAGGAAAGAACCATCCATGGTATCGTTCTGAGTGGTGGTGCAGCTCAAGCCATCCGTGAATCACTGACTGCCATCGACTCAGAAATCCATGTCGGCCTGCAACCAGAGACGGCACGTACCTTGCTCCAGACTTTACAGGATCAAATGGAGCGTTTCGCTTTGAGTGGACGACAACCCCTCATGATCGTACCGGCCGAGATTCGTCGACCGTTGCGAGATTTTGTCGCCCGACACCTAAGTAATCTGGTGGTTCTAAGCCACCGAGAAGTGCCTTCCCGCTTTCGTTTAGAGGTGGTGGGTGAAGTTCCAATCGGGAACTGAGAGGCCACGTTAAGTGCAGATCAGGACCTTTGCAGGAAGCAGCATCAAGGAAGCTCTGCGCCAAGTGCGAGAGCAACTCGGTACCGATGCGGTCATCCTAGAAACACGTCAATGTGATGACGGCCGACACGAAAAGTTTGAGGTACGAGCCGGGCTTCATGAAGATGGCGAGTCCAAAGATGTCACGCCACTGTTTCCAAAAGCAGACCAACGATTTGGCGCTTCCGCCTATCAAAGTTCCGACCCAACACCATCAAGCATGCCTTCAACAGCAAAAAAACAAACGAAGGCAAAGCCGCCGACTGTCTCTGACTCAGTCACGGAAGAATTGAAGGCGCTGCGTCGAGAGGTCAAACGAATGACCCTTTCGCCCCAACCCACAGCAGATGATGGAACAAGCCTGCAACTTAATGAACTGGGGCGGCATCTAGACCAGGGATTGAGCGAAACAACAGATCTTCTGAGGGCCGTCCTGGCTGAGGTGCGATGTCAAAGTGGTATGGGGTTTTCCCCATCTCAAGCACGACTCTACTCCCTTCTTACCTACAATGGAGTCGAGGATGTCCTTGCGGAAGAAATGGTAAGAAATCTTGAGGGCTTCGAGCCCGATGATCACCAAGGATTACGGCGAGCACTTGCTCGGGATTTGCTCCAGAAAATCCAACTGGCTCCTCCCCTCTCCCGCCGACCGGGCAAACGGGTCGCGGCCTTCCTCGGACCGACCGGTGTTGGGAAGACGACCACGATTGCCAAGATCGCTGCCGACGCCACCATTCGGTTTGGGCGCAAGGTTGGCTTGGTCACCTTGGACACCTATCGAATTGCTGCGGTTGAGCAACTGGCTGCCTACGGCGAGATCATGGGACTGGAACTCAAGGTCGCCCGCAGTGTTGAAGAACTACGAAAAGCCATCGCCTCCCTTGCAAACTGCGATCTAATTCTGATCGACAGTGCCGGTAGAAACCCGAAAGATGAACGAGCTCTCGGCGAGCTTGGTGATCTGCTTGATGGGCATCGGGCTACCGACCGTGTCCTTTGTTTAGCAGCAGGCACCAACCCAAGAACTCTGGCTGAAATAACTCGAGCCTTTGCCCCCTTAGATTATCGGGAACTCGTCATCACAAAGATGGACGAGTGCGTGGGTCATGGCAGTATTCTTAATGCTCATCTTCGCACGAGCCGTCCTTTGACCTACTTTACCACAGGGCAACGGGTCCCCGAAGATATCGAGCCCGCCACAGCAGAGCGACTTGTTCGCTTGATTTTGGAACAATGGAACCCCTGATGACCGCTTCCGATCAAGCAAAGACACTCCGGGATCTGCAGCAGTTAGCGAGCAGCCGACGAGAAGAAAAGAGGGCGAGAGGCAAAGCTCCTCGAGTCATTGCCGTGACCAGTGGTAAGGGCGGCGTCGGGAAATCAAATATCGTTGCAAACCTCGCTGTTGAGATGAGCCGACGAGGACGCAAGGTACTCGTCCTTGATGCAGACCTCGGACTTGCCAATGTGGACATCTTGTTGGGTTTAGCCCCGGTCGGGCACTTGGGTGATGTCGTCAGTGGCAATCGAGATATTGACGACATCATCCTGCACGGTCCCGAAGATGTCGATGTTCTTCCAGCCGCTTCGGGAATGAGTGAGATTACCACTCTAACCGAAGCCCAGAAAGGCAGGCTTTTGGTCGCTCTCGACCGACTCAAATCCCGCTACGACACGTTGTTGGTGGACACGGGTGCTGGCATCAGTTCCAATGTTATCTTCTTCGCCGGTGGGGCCCATGAAGTCGTCGTTGTCGTCAATCCCGAACCTACAGCCCTAGCCGATGCCTACGCTGTCATCAAAGTGCTTCGAAATCGTCGGGAAATTCAGCGCTTCCAACTCCTCGTGAATTCGGTTCGACAGTCCAGTGCTGCGCAAGTCGTTCACGAGCGACTCGAGCGTGTTGCAGAGCGCTTCCTAGATGTAGATATCCAACTCCTTGGTCACGTGTACTACGACCAGGCAGTCCAGAAGGCAGTCATGGGTCAAGAGCCTGTCGTCTTACGCTTTCCTTCGGCACCGGCATCCCGCTGTCTGGCTCAATTGGCACAGCGACTGGACATGATGGAAGCTCCTGAGGGACAAGAAGGTAGATTTTGGGAACAGCTGACCGAAGACGGAGTCTCGGCATGACCGGTACTTATGCATTTGCCCAAACCGACACCGATCGGGCTCGGCGAATCGAACAATTCATGCCCTTAGTCCGTCGAGTGGCTCGTCGCATTGTCCGTCGTTTACCTGCTGTCGTTGACCTCGCCGATCTCGAACAGGTCGGAGTGATTGGTTTAATCGATGCGATTGACCGTTATGATGCCAGCCGATCAGAGCGTTTTGATGCCTATGCTGAATACAGAATTAAGGGAGCGATCCTCGATGATCTACGGAAGAAAGATCATCTAAGCCGACGCCATCGAGGCCGAATCAACACGCTGCGACAAGCCCAAGAGCAGCTGAAATCTGAGTTGGGTCGAGAGGCTGATGCCAGCGAACTTGCGCAAGCCCTCTCCATTACACCAGCCGAAGTTGAAGACCTCCGCGCCGAGGCGAACAGCAGTTGGCTCGTCTACGACGAAACCGGTGGAGATGATGAACGCTCCCGAAGCGGAGGAGCAATTCTAGCCTCTCTCAACACGAGCTCTGATATCCATGAGGAGGTGGCTTCTCGGCAAGCTGAGGGTATGCTCGCCGAGTCGATTGGGCATCTGCCTGAAAGACTTCAACTGCTGCTCGCCCTCTACTATCAGGAAGACTTGACCTACCGGGAGATTGCCGACGTTCTCGGAGTCACTGTGGGTCGAGTGTCTCAACTGCATAGCGAAGCGACCCGCAAACTCAGAAGCATGCTCGAACGACGCCTAGGAACAGCGTGAAGCGGTTTCGCTTCCGATTAAGCGCCCTCCTCCAAGTAAAGACACGAAATCGCCAGGAGGCAGAACAGGTTTTTGCCGCGTGTCAGCGGGAACTTCTGGCTGGACTGGATGCTCTCGGGCGATTGGACGAACGTCTTCAAAAGGGGTTTACGGTGCACGATCCGCAAATGCAGCGCACGGAAGAAGCCTACCTTGGTCGTCTGAGAGTCCAACGCCAAGATCAAGCCCAAAAGGTCGCTCAACTCCAAAAGCAACTGCAGCAGGCAAGTGGAGCGATGATGCAAGCGAAACGGGAAGAAGAATCCGTTCTTAGTCTTCGGGATAAAGCACGAGAGCAGTGGCGTAGAGATGCGCTAAAAGAGGCGCAAAGCACGTTGGATGACATGGGATACCGAGCGGGTATCTAAACATTTTTTCCATTCTGCCGAGCAGCCTGCTGGCACATGGCTTGCCCTTTCCCGTGTGAACGGAAGGAGGCGAGCCGATGGCAGATGGTATTTGGACTTCAATGTCAGGGGCAGTCGCTCGAGAAAAAAGACTGCATCATGTGGCCAACGACTTAGCGAACCTCGGCTCCGTGGGTTATCGACGGCACGCCGTCTCCTTTAAGCAACACCTGCCCGGTGAACAACATGACATCGTCGAGCAAGCCCCCTTGGATATGAGCCTCCGAGTCGTCAACCGGGATACAGCGATGGTGAAAGTCGATGAATCTCGCATTCGAGAAGAACAAGGGTCTCTTCGATCGACAGGCAACCAACTGGATGTGGCGTTGCGCGGCAAGCAAGCTTATTTCGTTGTCGAAGGAGCCGATGGGCAAGAACTCATCACCCGCGATGGTCGATTCCGCCAACGGGCTGACGGACAGTTAACAACGATCGATGGTTTACTGGTCCTCGGATCGGGGGGGCCGCTCACCGTACCACCGGAGACTGCTCGTATCTCCGTGACAGCCACCGGCGAGCTGCGAACAGGCGACGCCCTCATCGGTCAACTTCGACTCGAATATGCTCCTCCTGAAAAACTTCGTCACGTCGGTGGAAATCGCTTTGAAGCCGATGAACTCGAAGCCGCGGAAGATGTCGAAGTCGCTCAAGGCTACGTCGAAGAATCAACCGTTAATGCGGTCGCCGCGATGGTTGATCTGATCGCCTTGCAGCGAGGGTTCCAGGCGCAAATCAAAGGCATCGAACACTACAAACAAATGGACTCAGCAGCCATCGGCTTGCTGCGCCGCTTCTAAACTCACAAGCTAGGGAGAGCTAACCTATGTTACGCAGTCTACACATCGCTTCGACAGGCATGGATGCCCAACAGCGCAAACTGGATGTTACTTCGAACAATCTTGCCAATGTGAACACGACGGGTTTCAAAAGAGGACGGGCTGAATTTCAGGACCTCTTGTATCAAACCATCAAGGCGCCGGGCGAAGCTACCGGTCAAGGCGTGGAAAGCCCAACAGGTATCCAGACAGGCTTAGGCGTACGACATGTCGCAACCAGTCGGGACTTCGCCCAGGGTAGCTTGAAAAATACAGCCAATGTGCTCGACCTCGCCGTGGAAGGAAATGGGTTCTTCCAAGTGACTCGACCCAATGGGGAAATTGCATACACTCGGGCCGGTAACTTCGGCAGAGACGCCCAAGGACGCGTCGTGAACCCCGACGGTCTACCCATTGAACCCCAAATTGTTTTGCCCCCCGACACCCTAAGCATGAACATCTCCGCCGACGGCATCGTCAGCGTGACCCAGGCAGGTCAAACGCAAGCGACCGAGGTCGGTCAAATCCAATTGGCAAACTTTATCAATCCGTCGGGACTTCGAGCTCTGGGTCGTAATCTTTTGAGTCAAACCAATGCATCGGGAACCGCCGTTGTGGGCAATCCTGGAGACACTGGTCTCGGCACCTTGGCTCAGGGATTTTTGGAAACTGCCAATGTCAGTGTTGTGGATGAAATGGTGAACCTAATCACCGGTCAACGAACCTATGAAGCCAACTCAAAAATCATCTCTGCCAGCGATGAGATGCTTCGTTCCGCAGTGCAACTCCGATGATGATTAGTTTTATCCTCGGGCTCACCGTTCTGGCGGCCAACACGCTCCCGAATCAGGTCGTTGTTCAAGCTGGCGATGTCACCGTTGCTGACCTCATCCCGGACGACCAGGGTGTTCGAGGAGCCTTGCTTCGACAGTACAGCACCATTGGGCTCGGTAAAGCACCCGATCATGGGAAAAAACGTCGAATCTCTGGTCGCTATATCCGACGGCTTCTCAGAGCGTCAGGATTACCAGGAATACGAGTTCCCGATGCCGTAACCCTGGTCGGTGCCAGCGGCAGCATCACGGAAGCCCAACAATTGGCGTTCATCAAAAGGAAGCTTCAAGCCCAATTTGGTAAGCGGTTAAAGCTGGAGCGAGTGGAAGCGGTTGGCGACCTCCAAACCCTTGAAGTGCCACCGGGCAGTCGCCCAGGAAGAGTTCGTCTGGCACCAGGGGCACGCCTCGCCGCTCGGACCAGTGTCCGTTTGGACATTATGAAAGGAAAACGGCTTGTAAAAAAGCGTATCCTTCAGGTGCGTTTGGTCGGTTCTGCTCAAGTCCGTGTGACCACCGAAGCGCTGGATCGAGGTCATCGTCTGACTCGAACGGATGTTCAGGAGACCTATCGAAGTCTCGACTTACTTCCCCGCCGGTTCCGTCTCCGGCCTTTCGCTGTTCATGACCAAGTGCTGCGACGGTCCCTGCCACAGGGCGCTGTTCTCTTGCCAAGTCTATTGCAACCACCGGTGATTGTTCATCGAGGTGACCCCATCCAATTGGAGTTGCGTCAGGCGGGTATGATCTTGCGAGCACGGGGTAAAGCATTGGCCAACGGCATTGTCGGCCAACAAATTGCAGTACTGAACGCAGGCAGCGGAAAAAGGGTCCAAGGCCGTGTCAAAGCACCCGGTTTAGTGGAGGTCACCCCATGACATCTCAAGTTCAAAGACTGATGCCAATGCTGGGTCTGATCTTGGTTCAGGGTTGTATGGTTCGTCATATCGAACCTTATGCCGCCAAAAAAAGAGACTGGAACCGACTCCCAACAGTCCAATTGGACAGCTCGAAAGATTCTGCTCAACGAAGCAAGGGGAGTTTATTTACCGACGATGGCGATGATTTGTTCGTCTACCGTCGAGCTCGGCGGCCCGGTGATATTCTTAGCGTAAAGATCTCGGAGAGCAGCTTGGCCGATGGTCGAGCCAACACAAAACTCGACCGACAAGTGAGTGAATCAGCGGCTGTCTCCGCCCTTTTGGGGCTCATGCAACAAATCAATACAGAGGATGCTCGAATCGTACCCGGTAGCCTCGTGGGCGCAGAGACGAAGAGAACCTTTCAAGGCAAGGGTACCTCGGATCGAAGCACAAAGGTCGAGGCTGTGATCCCAGCGATGGTCGTCGCTCGAGAACCCAGTGGAAACCTCCGAATCGAAGGCCGACGAGTGCTCCTCGTCAACGATGAGGAGCACCATTTTTATCTCTCCGGCTTAATCCGAGTTGAAGACATCGATTCTGCAAACACGATCGAAAGCACCAAAATCGCCGAAGCTGAGATGGAATTCTCAGGCAGAGGCAACATTACGTCAAAGAACCGACAGGGCTGGCTTGCCACCACGCTCGACTGGATTTGGCCTTTCTAGAAAGGAAAGATAATGCGTCTTTTCCTCTTTTTAATCGTCGTGGTTATGGCCCTTCCATCTCACGCATCGAGAGTTAAAGAACTCGTGAAGATTGAGGGACTTAGGGCGAACCACCTCGTGGGTTACGGTTTGGTTGTTGGGCTGGATGGCCAAGGCGACAACGACTCGGCTCGGTTCACGGTTAAAAGCATTGCTGCACTAATGCAGCGGCAGGGGGTTCAGGTCAAAGAAAGGGAGATCCGCGTCAAGAATGTGGCTGCTGTGATGGTCACCTCACAGCTTCCCCCTTTTGCCAAGGCAGGAAACAACCTCGATGTGCAGGTCAGCTCGATCGGTAACGCCAAAAGTCTTCAGGGCGGAACCCTGTTGATGACCCGCATGAAAGGCGCGGATGGAAAGACCTATGCTCTGGCTCAAGGCCCCGTTAGCGTCGGAGGTTTCTCGCTCGGTGGAGGGGGTGGCAAAGTTCAAAAAAATCACCCGACCGCCGGACGCGTGCCCTCAGGAGCCACGGTGGAACGTCCGGCACCGAGCCAACTAGAAACCGGCAAACCCCTCTTACTGCACCTGAATCGCCCCGATTTTACGACTGCTGCACGGATCGCACGGGCCATCAACGAAGCGCTAGGGAGCGTTTCGGCTCACGCGATGGATCCCGGTCAAGTGAAGGTAAATATACCCGAACCCTACAAGAATAGGTCGGTGGACTTGGTTGCAGGCATTGAGGCTCTTGAAGTTCTTTCAGACCAACGAGCCCGCGTCGTCCTCAACGAAAGAACGGGCACCGTCGTCATGGGGCATGGGGTTCGAATCAAGACGGTCGCTATCTCCCACGGCAGCTTGATGTTGAGCGTGAGTGGAGACGAACAAATTGTGCAACCGCAAGCCTTCACGGAAGGGACGACAGCGACTCAGCAAAATACCAAGGTCGATGTCAAAGAAGGATCCAGCGGCTTGGCCATGGTCAAATCAGGACCGACCCTCGGTCAGGTCGTGAGTGCCCTCAACGCACTCGGGGTCACCACCCGTGACTTGATCGCAATCCTCCAGGCCATGCGTGCTGCTGGTGCTCTCGACGCAGAGATTGAACTGTTATGAAAATCGATCCAAAACTGCTGATGTCACCGCAGCAGTCTCTGGATGAGGCCCGTGTACGCTCGCTAAAAGAGCAACAAAACCAGACAAGTGATGCCCAAAAACTAGAAGAGGTCGCCGAGGCCTTCGAAGGTATTTTCGTAAAAATGCTGCTGGATCGAATGCCAGAAGAAGACCCTGAGGGAATTATGAGTTCGGGGTTTGGCGGACAAATGTTCAAAGGCATGCTCCACTCAGAGTATGCCAATCTAGCCGCCAACCGGACCAACTTTGGTATTGCCGACGCGATCCTTCGCCAACTGCAACATCAGTCCACGGAGCAAGCCGTTCAACCGGTGGAATATACCCGGGTAAGCAGCGACTACGGTATGCGAGCGGACCCTTTTCATGGGCATCAGCGACACCATAGCGGAATTGACTTTGCTGCCCCCTTAGGGACGCCTGTGAAAGGCGTCTTGTCCGGCCGGGTGATGCGAGCAGGTCCTGTGGGGAATTACGGAAATCTCGTCGAAATCCGCCACAGTGACGGGCGTCGAACCCGCTACGGTCACCTCGACGAGATTAAGGTTGAGGTGGGTCAGTGGATCGAAAGAGGACAAATGCTTGGCACCGTGGGTCAGACCGGTCGATCCACAGGTCCTCACCTCCATTTCGAACTTCGTGAAGGTGATCACAGCGTCAATCCTGCCCAACTGCTCAAATTGACTCCAGGTGGTGGTCACCATTCCCATTAGAAAGTTCCCGAAACATCCGTTTGGTACCAGCCCAAGAAAATCGTGGGTCAAAGGACAAGCGAAGGTCATCATTCGACCTCCATTCGCTCGCTTCAAGGGTTGGGAGACACAGCCATGCCTTTAAGTGCTTTCGATCCCTCGACCACCGCACAGTACAAGGGGCGGTCGCTCAAAAAGACCGTAAACTGGTCGGAAGATGAATGGGCTCAATGGGGCTGGCACCAGCGACATAGAATCCGCACAATCGACCAACTGGACCAATGGATTGAACTAAGCCCGGACGAGCGGAAAGCATTCCACAAAACCGCCTCTCTTTTTCACGTCGGCATTACACCTTATTATGCCTCGCTCATGGACCCTTTCGACCCCAAGTGCCCCATACGCCTGCAAGCTGTACCTCAACTTCAGGAGTTAGAAATCAGTCCTTGGGATTTAGAAGATCCCCTCGGCGAAGAGTCGGACATGGTCGTACCGGGACTCACCCATCGCTACCCAGATCGAGTGCTCTTCTACACCAACCACAACTGCGCAATGTACTGTCGCTTCTGCACTCGAAAACGGAAGGTCAGCGACCCGGCAAGCATGACAAACAAGCGCTCCTACCAAAAGATTTATGACTACATTCAACAACATCCTGAGGTGCATGATGTGGTGATTTCCGGTGGAGACCCCCTGTCTCTTGCGGACAAAAGGCTGGCTGAAATCTTCGAAGAACTCTCAAAAATACCGCACATAAAATATTGTCGAATCGGAAGTCGTAATCTCGTCACCCTACCGCAAAGGATCACGGATGACTTTGCCTATCTCTTGAAGAGTTACCAAAGCCGTCAGTTGAGTATCTACTTCAATACACACTTTAATCACCCCAAAGAGTGCAGTGATGAAGCATGGGATGCCTGCGACAGAGTCGCCCTTTCAGGAACGCCCATCAACAATCAAATGGTGCTGATGAAAGACGTAAATGACACCGTTGATACGGTGCGCCAGTTGAATCGACGTCTCCTGCAAATGCGTGTGCAGCCTTATTATATTCATCAATGCGATCTCGCTTTGGGGGTGAGTCACTTCCGCACCAGCCTCAAGACCGGCCTCGAAATCATCCGAGGTCTGCATGGACATATGAGCGGAATGGCGGTGCCTCAACTGGTGGTCGATACCCCAGGAGGAGGTGGAAAGGTTCCGATCAGTCCCAACTATGTCATCGACCTGGATGGCGAGTCCATCGTTCTGCGTAATTTTCGGGGTCAGGCTTATCGCTATCCTGAAACGGAACTCACTTTTTCTGAAATCACCCCCGAGGCGATGCTCGGTCAGGCTAAAAACCCCATCATGGACTGACCGGGATCAGCGAATCTAAACCGCTCGCCTCAGAACAACCAAGCGCCACATTGAGGGCTTGGATTGCGCCACCGGATGAGCCTTTACAGAGGTTATCAAGAGCGCACGTGATCACGGCGAGTTCATTGTCCGAATCGGCAACGATCTGAACCTCGACACGATTCGTTCCTGAAACTCGATTCAAACTGGGCTGCTGGCCCGTTGGTAACAAGCGAACAAAGGGGCTTTGCTCGTAAAAGGTCTCGGTAATTTCACGCAAACGGGCTTCATCCCGAACCGTCGTCGCCACATAGCAGGTCGCAAGGATCCCTCGTCGAACGGGCAAAAGATGTGGTGTAAACCGTACCCGAACATCAGAATCCACGAGCCACGACAAATTTCTGGCGATCTCCGGTTGATGCCGATGACCCTCCACCTTGTAGGCCTGAATCGTGTCAGCAACGGCGCAAAAGTGAGTGTTCGGTTTCGCCTGGATACCTGCGCCTGTGACCCCCGACTTGCAATCGGCGATCAACACCGAACCCTGGATCACAACACCCGCCTGATACAAGGGTGCGGCTGCAAGGGTCACCGTGGTTGGATAACAACCTGGCCCTGCAATCAACCGGGCACCTGAAAGCTTCTCACGACATTGCCCTAGTTCGGGTAAACCATAAACGGCATGCTCAAGATATTGCGGGCAGGGGTGCTGAGCATAGTGACGTTCATACCGTTCTCTATCCAAACGAAAGTCAGCGGATAAGTCCAAGACACGGACTCCGGCAGCGATCAGATCTGCGGCGATCTTAGCGCTTTGACCATGGGGCAAAGCCAGCAATGCCCACTGCGCCCGTTGGGCAATCCTTGCGACATCCACTGGCTCAATTTCTTTCGGTAAATCCAATCCGGCAAGGTGCGGCCAGTGATCGACTAAAAGCTGCCCGGCACTGCGGTGACCGAAAAGTCCTGTCACCGTAAGGTCTGGATGCGCGGCGAGGATACGGAGTGCTTCTGCCCCCGTGTATCCCGATGCGCCGACCACAACGATACTTTGAGACATCAAAGTGTCTCCATATGGGCTGCAAGTTCAGCGAGACTCGCAAACAGGGGCTCCACACCTTCAGCCATTAGCCCCTCACCTCCATCCATCCCCCAACGCACCCCGAGGAACAAACAACCGGCTGCATTGGCGGCGGCTGCATCGGTCGGGGTATCGCCAAGGTGAAGGTGTTGTTCCGCTCGAGACCCCAAGGACTGGATGCAGTGGTTTAACATTTCTGGATCGGGTTTTGCCCGTCCATCATCACCACAATGAACGCTGTCAAACAGTGAATTCCAACCAAGATCACTGAGAATCCGCTCCGTAAATCGTCGTGGTTTATTGGTCGCAAGTGCTTGCTTGATCCCTGCTGCTCGCAGCGCTCGACTGTATTCGATGACCCCTGGATATGCCTTGGTCATCTGACTGCAGCCGACAAGATAGTACGCCAAAAACCGCTGAACAGTTGCTTCGAGTTCGTCAGGGTCTAAGCCCGGATCTAAGCAATTCTGGACCAACCACTTCGCGCCCTTACCCACATGACGGGCGACATCAGGAATCGGTAATTCACCCATGCCCTTTTCAGCGCGCGTCTGATTCAACGCTCGGGCTAAATCGACAGACGTGTCCGCAAAGGTACCATCAAGGTCCCAACTCACACTGAAAAGGCCTTGAGGCAAAGAGTTGCTCAACGACAGTTTGGAACCAATGGACTGCAGCACTTAGGACGACGACGAACCCAGCCACAGTCTTCTTTTTGAGAACAAGCTTGCCCATCCATGCGACCATTCACGCACACGCCGCCCTCGCAGTCAGGATTGGTCTCGGCATCAGCTTTTAAGTGAACGAACGCACGAATAGAGCCATCCTCGGACTTCTGAATATCGTCGGGCCGTGCCCCCGGAGGACCAATCTCTTCATCAAACTTACAGAGGTACCCTTTGTCGTGATAAAGGATCTCGATCTTGTGTCGAATAGGAGCCCCTCGATCATAGTTCATGATCGCTTTCATGTAAGCGCCACCTTCCGCCTTGTTGATGTCAGCGTTGGGATCCTGCTCCAGAATGAAAGATTCGAACTGACCACTGACAACCTCCCATTTGGACAAGTCGAGAGCCCATGGGTAAGGCGTTGGGTTCCGCTCCGGCAACATCGCTAAGTTGGTCCGATAACGCTGTTCTCCATCGTGGGGTGCCTTTCTGGATTCGGTCCAGGGCGCAAGATTGACCAGCCAGGAATTCGCCACCAGATTCATATCGGGATGCTCACGAAATAAGTCCCACGTGTTCTCCGCGACCAACTGGAAAATATTGTCCCAGTTTTCTGGGATACAATAGGTCACCGACCCCCCACCCAGTTCTTCCCGAACATTGAGTTCCCGGGCAGATGTTCCCATCGGACAATCGCCATCCTGTTTGTCAGGAATCTTTTCCGTCACGAGGATGTCCTGATACCACGTCCCTTGTCGTTCACAGGCATCATTGACATGACCCTCAGCACAGCCCTGAGTAACGGCAATTAATCCTTGATAACGAAACTGATCGCCAGGGTAGATCGGTAACTCGTGGGGCGCCGGACCCGCATCGATCACCCGAGGAGGACCGCCATCACCACGACCTAAAATATCATCTTCTGGACAGGCTGTGAGCAGAGGCAAAAGGCTGAAAACAAACAGATAACGCATGTGGTTCCCATCTCTTGAGGGGTTCATGCCACGGTCAAAGGGCGCTGTCGATTCAAGGCGATGCGAAGACAGTGAAAGCCCCTCGATAACACGACGGACATCGCTAAATCTCGATTCTCGAAACCGTACTCAATCGCCGACCTGGAGTGGCAGTTGAAGATTAATACCAAGGGCAGGCCAACGGCTCTTGGTGGCGAGTGACTCCACGTAACTCACCAGTTTTTGATCCACCACTCGGCCCCAGCCCTCCCGGGAGGCATGGCGAATGACCGTGACACCTGACTCCTCTCTGGGTTGAATGATAATTCCAACATGAGAGATCCTCACAGGATTGTATTTTCGTGGCTCACGAACCAGCAGCATCAAGGTTCCTGTGGGAATAGACCGTGCGCGATCTTTGACGGCATACCAGGGCAGAACCGGTAACTTATGGTGGCCTCGGGGAGCCATTGAGGGTTCGAAATAGAGGGGAAGCTTTGAGGCAGGTACGCTTTCCCAATCCAAACGGTCGTAATCTTGAGTCACTGTAGTCAGAGTCGCTCCTGCGACAGCGGCTGTAATGTCTCTCAAAAGTCCCAAACGATGCTGTTTCGGCAGCCATTGGGCCAACATGAAGTGATTTCTCTCTGCGTAGCTCACTTTCTCACCATGATAGCGAATCCGGTCCATCCAACGACTTGCTTCATCGAGATTTTGAGAGAGACTCAAGGCCATTACGGTTTCAACAAAGGTCAAACAATCCACCGGTGACATCTGCAATCGAGGATCCTGGTCCCTTAACCCTTGCGCGCCCTCCCCTAACGGGTCGTCCCGGTAATGAGCCCCTAAAAGGTTGTGTGAATGGGTGATTAATCGCTTTCGAATGCTCTTGGTCTTTGCGATTCGACGCAATCGATAATTCACCTGCTGAACGGACAGGTTGCCGTATCGACTTCGGTCTTTCGCTTTCTTCGGGAAGCTCGGTCGTCCAGTGATGGGATCTCTTGGTCGATCTCCTGGACGTGGAATTCCCTCCGCTTGGTTGACCGGAACGCCAACCACAAGCAGAAATAAAGAGAGCAGACCACAGCGAGACATGATGGGCGTTCTTAAGTCAAAGACAGCCCGATTCCTCGCAAGAATCTTGCCTGTTGTCGTGGTTCTGAACGGGTGCACGGTGGCGCAAAGCCAGAGTCGACTCCGCTTGCAACGCCACGGAAGTTTACCGGATTGGAAGAAGAGCCCCTGGGTTCCGACCGAAACCCCTTGGCTTGGTGAGGGCTTTGATGACGCCAAGGCCTTAGCAATTTCCCTGCAAGATCGGCTGAACCAACAACTTGAAGTGACCGAACTCAAGGAGAGCAAACCCCTTCATTTCGTACTCGGAAGACCCCGTGTCGCCTGCAAAGCGTCGCCAGGGTCTTGGCGTTGCTATGCTCAGGTCATTGTTGAAATGCGAGGCAAACGAGGCAAGCGAGCTCTGTGGGCGGCTGAAGGCTTGGCGTGGGTCGACTTGGAACAAAAGCCATCCAAGCGGCAACAGCGACGACTCGCTTACAGGCTCACATGGGACGCAGTTCGCTCGGTTCGAGAAGGACCGCAAACTCGAAAAAAGGTCCGCAACTCCGGCTCGTTAGCCGCAGCGATCGAGAGGGGGTCAAGCACGGTTGTCAACGATTGGCTGGATGAACTCAGCCAAAACGAAGCCAGCGAGAGCAGGCGTGTCGCACTCTGGCTTGCGATCGGTCATCTTGCGACAGAGGAACATCGACTCCGAATCCTGTCGATTCAGACCGGAACCCAGCAAGAAACAAAAGCTCGACAGTTAGCTCTCGATTGGCTTGATGAAGTGGTCATACCAGCGAATTGACCCACTCGAACCCTGCTTATCCACAACTAGCGCGGTAGCCATTCTGCGTGTACTGTGCCCACGTTAATGGAGAGTTCCTTTGCGTTACGTTTGGCTTGTCGCCCTGGTAAACGTCGCCTGTCTGCCCACTCCCCCTCCGGAGCCAGGTCAGGACACCGGCGTGGTGAGCC
>MDTA01184477.1_pt1 | contig 15097 bp, 15 predicted proteins | sample 811151 | NCBI WGS metagenome assembly MDTA01 (sample SAMN05326648, study PRJNA326480) | marine metagenome | isolation source: seawater | place: Indian Ocean: South | collected 2010 | reverse complement strand
TTCGTTGCCAGTTTGCTTAAAGAAAAATACGGGATGAATCCTCTGACTTGTACTTGGGCACCTCATATGTACACAGACGTTGGCTGGAGAAATTATATCAATTGGATTGATAGTGGGTATGATAATTACTTCTTCAAGCCAAATGGAAAAATACATAGAATTTTAACTAGATTAAGTTTTAAAAATTTACTTCACCCCTTTCAGCCTTTCGCCCAAGGACAAGCTTGTTTGCCAGCAAAGGTTGCATACGAGAAAAACATAAAGTTAGTAATTTACGGTGATAGTTACGCTGAAAGAGGGACTGGTGGCAATTTACATACATTTAACAATAAATATGTTCATCATTCATTAATAACTTTTAATAACGAAAAAGAGCTTTATTACGGAGGTTATAGTTTAGACCAACTTGAAAAATTCGACGTCAGAAAAAAAGACTTAATACCGTATATTCCAATGAAAGAAGATGTTTTTCTAGACTCAGGAATTAAAGTATTGCAACTGCCTTATTTTGTAAATTATAACCCTCAAACAAATTTTTATTACGCAAAAGAAAATTCAAATTTTGAAGTTAATCCTTACGGTAGAAGTGAGGGAACTTATACCAAGTACGCAAGTTTAGACGATAAAATAGATGGATTGCATTTTTATACTTGGTTCATAAAAACCGGTAGAGGAAGAGCAACTGATGATGCTGCTCTAGAAATTCGAAATAATATTATAACTAGAGATGAGGGTATTGCTTTAGTAAAAAAATATGATGGAGAATTTCCAAATTTATTTTTTAATGAAATATTAGAATACTTAAACATGAACAAAGAGGAATTTTTTGAAACAATAGATAAATTTAGACCTGATCATTTATGGAAAAAAAACGGAAATAGCTGGGAACTAAAATATGCAGTTTGGAAAAAATAAAAATTAACTCTCAAGAAAATGTTTAATTATATTTAAACCCGGCGCTCTACTTTTTTCAGGATGAAATTGACAGCCAATAATATTTTTTTGTTTCACTATAGCAGGAACTTTAATATTCCCAAATTTATAGAATGCAATTAAATTTTCATTTTTCACATCTTTAGCATAAAAGGAGTGAATAAAATAAAAATCATCTTTTTTTTCATTTAAATATTTTAAATTTTTTGAGTTATTTTCTAACTTATACCAACCTATATTAGGAATTTTGTAATTAATCCCATTTATTTTTTGATCAGGTAAAGGTCTGATATTTCCTTTTATTAAATTTAGACCTTCACAAAGACCAAACTCATTACTATTCTCAAATAATAACTGCATTCCAAGACAAATTCCTAAAATTGGTTTTTGATTAGAAATTTCTTTTATTATTTCAAATATTTTTTTTTTTTTTAAAAAACTTACACTATCTTTAAAAGCACCAACACCAGGGAGGATTATTTTTGAGGCTGATAATATCTCATTTGGATCATGACTTATTTTCACGTTTTTATTATATTTTTCAACCGCCCTTTTCACACTTAAAAAATTTCCATTTCCAGTGTTAATTATAACGGTCTTACTCATGAGATTGAATTTATGCTTCTTTTAATTTCTGTAATAGAATGTAAATTGTAATGTAAAACCCTTGATAGCGCTAAAGCATCTATTTTGTATTTACATAAATCTTTTATATCGTTTAAATTTCCTATACCGCCACTATAAATAACTGGTAACTTTGCGGTGTTCTGAATTGATTTAACAAGATTCAAATCAGGACCCTTACCAGTTCCTTCATTATCAATTGAGGTAACCATAATTTCTCCAGCACCAAGATCTTGGCATTTTTTTATCCAATCGTTAACCTCTAAGCCAGTTCTATCTCTCCCATTAGTAATGAAAACTTCCCAATTTTTATTTATCTTTTTTACCTCAATGTTTATAACAATACTTTGATTCCCAAATCTTTTTGAAAGGTCGTAAATAAAATTAGGATTTTTAACTGCTTGGGAGTTAATTAAAATTTTATCAGCTCCAGCCATAAATGAATTTTCCGCATCTCTAATTGATCTTATACCCCCTCCGATAGTAAGAGGTACAAAAATCTCTTTTGACGCTTCGAAAATTATATTTTGCAGTTGATTACGTCCATACAAAGTTGCAACTGTGTCCACAAAAATTAATTCATCAATATTATCTTCATAATATTTTTTTGCAAAATTTTGAGGTAAACCAATTTTTTTAAGCCCCTCTAGATTAATACTTTTAATTAAATTCTCACCCTTGATATCGAGTCTTGCAATAATTCTAGTTTTTTTCATAAATTTATATTTTAGATTTCATGATAGTGTCTGTTATGATTTCAGGAATTAATTTATTTTCACTTTCACCATCATTGATATATTTTTTTACAAATGAGTTTGTGGCGGAATAATTTTTTTTTTTACTTAAACTCTCAGTAATATCTTGAAGTTCTTTATCTTTATAAGAGTCTAAATTTATAGATGCTAATTTAAGCTCATCTATAAACCATTTAATCTCTTTGAATTTGCTTGTTCTATTTTGCATATCGTTGTTAAATAACATTAAGGTTGGCTTATTCCATAAGGCTGCTAGTTGTAAACTTAATGAGTCATGTGAAAGAACTAAATCGGAGCTCCTAATTAACTTAGGCGTAATATTTTTAAAACTAGGATAACCATAAAAATTTTCTTTTTTTGACTTGGGGTGTAAAGCAACAATTATCTTCTTACTATTATAAATTTTATCTAAACTCGTAAATAATCTTAAAATACCTTTTCTATAATTTTCCTCAGTTGTAACTGGTTTTTCTAAGCTAAAATAATTATCATGGGGCTTGGGATAACCCATATCTAAAAATAAAATATAATTTTCATCAATATATCTGATCTCACTTTTGGCATTTTCAATTAGAAACTTGTCGTAATCATTAGTATGAAGACTTATACTTTTTTTAGAAATTTTTTGTGACTTTTTTTTTTCATAAACACCATTGTAAAAAAAAATATCAATTTTCAACCTTAATAATTTATTAATTATTTTTTTAAATAAATATTTTAAGAATTTTTTAATATTTAAAATTATTTCAAAAATATTTTTTTCTAAAATTTTATTAATATCTTTAAAATCAAAACTAACAACGGGAAATTGCGCTAAACCATGAAAAATCAATTTTGCTCCATAAAATTTATATAAAAAAATATATAAAGGATTTTTTGACATTAACGTTATATCAAAAATAAAAGAACCTTTTTTAATATCTTTAAGATTTTTAATTAATTGGGATAAATTTTCTATTTTTTTAAATTTTTCTATATTTTTTTGTTTAATTAATTCCTTTTCTTCGTGCTCTAATCTATTCTTTTCCTCAAAATTTTTTTTGTCTATTACTTGATCAAAATTTAATCTCCAAAATTCAATGTCAATTAAACTGTTGTTTATGTAGTTATCAAAATTAAATTTTTCAAACATTACCTTGTCATAAATAAATGAATTTATAAATATTAGCTTTTTTTTAATATTCGACATTGTGTTTGATAAAAAATAAGCTTTATTTTTTTATTGTTTTTTAAAAGTATAATGATTTTTATACCACTGAATGGTGCTGGAAAGACTTTGATCAAAACTAGATTTAAATTTAAAATTGATATGTGAAAAAAGTTTATGCATGCTAGGAATTCTTCTATGAGGTGATTTTTGAAGGTTTTCTCTTATAAATATAAATTTTTTATTACTTTTAATTATTTTGGAAATCTTTTTTACTAAGTTATCAATTTTTATCTCTCTTCTTGGATCACCAAGATTATAAGTTTTGTTAACAGTTTTTTTTGTATTCATAATTTTAATGATCATGTCTACAGCATCATCAATATAGCAAAAAGCTCTTGTATGTTTTGGATTTTGCACTTTAATAAATTTATTATTAGAAATTAATTTTTTTATTATTTCTGGAATGACATGTGACATTCCCATTCTTGGGCCAAAAATATTATGTGGTCTTAAAATTGTATAAGGTAGATCTGAAAAATGAGTCAGTGCTTCCCCATAGATTTTTGAAAGCATGTAAGTGCTTCTATCTTCAGATAAATCATCTAAACAAAGTATCGAGCCTTCTTTAGTAGGAAACTTTAAAAGTTTTTTTTTTAGTGTGCCAGCGTAAATTTCACTTGTTGAGAGAAAAAAGAAACGTTTGAGTTTTTTTTGTTTTTTTGCAAACTTTATACAACTAATCAATAGTTTTATATTTTTTTCAAGAACTAAAGATGGTTGTTTTATAACATTATTAACACCAACAATTGCTGCAAGATGGTATATATAATCAAAATTATTTTTTTTAATTTTTATTTCATTTTCGAAACTTGCTTTTTTAAAATTGATATTTTTTGATTTTATAAGTTTTTTGAATTCTTTATCAAATTTTCCTCTTGAAAAATTATCCAATATCACAATTTCAAAACCGAGTTTCTCAAGTTTTTTTGCTAAATGGAAACCTATAAAACCTGCACCGCCAGTTATAAGAATTTTTTGTTTCTTCATAAATTTTTTGATCCTAACGAGAGTAATTTATTCTTCTGATCAATTAAAACTTTTATTTGCTTTTGTGAAAGAACTCGATTTAAATCAAATATCTTTTTATTTCTAATATTTTTAAAAGACAAAAATTTAAATTTTGTATGTGCTACACAGAATATTATGACATCGAAAGCTGAGCTTATATTTTTAATTAAGCTTACTTTATTCAAGTGAAAATCTGTTTTATTCACATAAGGATCATAAACAGAAACTTTGTTACTTTTATTTTTTATCTTTTTTAAAAATTCAATTGCTGGGCTAAATCTCAAGTCACTAGTATCTTCTTTATATGTTAATCCACAAATTAAGATTTTTTTGTTTCTAATTGAATTTAAGTTTTTTAAAACAAATTTTAATGATGTATTAAACATATTTTTATTTATAGAAGATGTTCTTGAAATTATCGGAAAATCTAGTTTCTTATTAAAAAATTTTTTGATTGAGAATTTTATAAAATTAGGGTCTTTTGTTAAACAATATCCTCCAACACCAAGACCGGGCCACATCAAATTAGAATGTGTGTTTCTAAGTCTGATAGCTTTTATAATCTTTTTTAAATCAATGTTTAAAACTTCTCCCGCTTTTGTCCATTCATCTATAAAAGCGATGTTAGATGCTCTATACGAATTTTCTAAAATTTTAGCAGTTTCACATTCAATTATATTATTAAATTCGGTAAGTTTAAACTTTTTATAATTAATGAATTTTTTAAAAAAACTTTTGCACTTGTTTTTTGATATTTGATTTATACCTGAATAACATCGATGATTAGAAATTATTGAGTCAATATAATTATTGCCTGGCATGACTCTTTCATATGAATAACAAATATAAATATCAGTAAACTTTATTTTTCTTTTCTTAAGTTGTTTTTTAAAAATTGGTAAAATAATTTTATCAGTAGTTCCTGGTGGCAGGGTAGTTTCTATGACCAATAAAGTTCCTGTTTTAATCTTTTTAGCAATTTCATTTGATAATTTTATTAAGTTTTTAAAAGGAGAAAGTTTTTTTTCATTAAAATCAAAATTTATACTTACTATGATAATATTTGACTCATTTAAATTATTTAAATTATTGTTAATATAAACTTCTTTTCTATTACACGCCTTCGAAAAAAATTTAGAGTAAGTTTTGTCATTCGAAAAAATCCATTTTTTTTTATTTGAAAAACAATCTTTAATTTTTTTTCCTTTTTTATCATTATTCTCAATTCCTTCTACTTCATATAAAAACTTTTTATTTTTCTTAATGTTAGATAAAACTAAGAAGGTCGGCAAACCTACATATCCTAGCCCTATTACTGATATTTTTTTTAAATTCATATTTAAATTTTAAGTGAGGGACTACTCGGTATATTTATAACTGAATTATAAAGTAAATTAGTTGAAGTTAGATCATCTCTCTGAATTTTTTTATAAATATTCAATTTATGAAGTGGCTTCCAAATAGCTCTACAATTAATATTTTTTTTATTTAGTCTGGTTAACAAGTAGTTTTTCATTTTATAATATCTATTTAACCTCAAACAAATTAACCAATAGTTTCCCCTAGTATTTTTAGGTTCTTGAATTACTGTCAAGTACTTAAATTTTTTAAAACTTTTTTTATATTTTTGAAAATTTAATCTTTTTGTTTTTATTATTTGATTTAATTTTTCTAATTGTGCACATCCTATTGCAGCATTTACATTTGATAATCTCATATTAAATGCAATTTGATCATGTATGTATTCATATTTATGTTTTTTTTTTGCTGTTGTGCTGAGGTGTTTTAATTTTTTTGCTAAGCTCTTATCAGAAGTGATTATCACACCTCCATTTCCACATGTGATGGTTTTATTACCGTTGAAGCTTATTGTCCCTAATTTTCCAAAATTTCCCAGATGTTTTTTTTTATAAAAAGTTCCAATTGACTCTGCTGCATCTTCTACTAGAACAATATTAAACTTCGTGCAAATTTTTTTTAATTTATCTATCTCACATGCAAAACCAAATAGGTGAACAGCAACTAAAGCTCTAATCACATTCTTAGTTTTTTTGTTAATTAATTTATTTCCTCTTTTGTATGAAATTTTCTTTAAATATTTTTCTAATTTATTGGGACAAACTCCAAAATTATTTTCGTTAACATCAACGAAATGAGGCAAACCTCCACTATGAGTAATGGCATTTGCAGTGGCAACAAATGTTAAACTTGGTGACAGAATTTCTTCATTCTTTTTTATATTTAGCGATCTTAAAGCTAACTCTAAAGCATAAGTTCCATTAATTACCGCAATTGCATATTTTGATTTTGTAAGCTTCTTTATCTTATTTTCAAATTTATTAACAAAATTTCCAACACTTGATACATAACCAGTTTTAATACATTTTGTCAGATATTTGAGCTCATTACCCTTAAACGTAGGCTCATGAAGTGAACTGGGTTTTAATTTAAGTTTTTCAAAATGTTTAACAAGATCGTTTGTAATTTGTTTGCTCATAATATAAAAAATTTTAGGTTTTCTTTAGTATGCATGCCCCCCATGATAAGCCAACGCCAAAGCCGCAAAGCAGTATGTGATCTCCTTTTTTAATTTTATTAAGTTTTTCTCTCAAAATTATTGGTATTGAGCTTGAAACAGTGTTTCCAGTCTCATTTAAATTCACAACCATTTTTTCTTTTTGTATTCCTATTTTTTTTTGAAGACTATCCAGAACAAGTTGACTGGCTTGGTGAAAAAAAAAGTATCTAAATTTATCTTTACTTATCCTATTTTTTTTTAAAAAATTGTTTAAGAATTGAGGAATTACATTTAAAGTAAATTCATAAATTTTAGATCCATTCATTTTTATGTTTGGTTTCGATTTTGAAATATTTTGCAATTTTCTAGAGCCCGAATTTTCGCAGATAAAATCCTTATATCCACTTCCATCAGTACCAAATTCAAAATTGAGGATCTCAAAAGAATTTTTTGTTTTTTTATTACTTATAATTGTTGATGATGAGGCGTCCGAAAAAATTAGTTTTGTACTTAAGTCACTGTTCTTAATAACTTTTGAATATGTATCTGAAGTCAATAATAAGACATTTCCAGAGATTTTCGTAGAAATTAAGCCTTTGGCAAGTGACAAAAGATAAATATAACCAGAGCAACCTAAATTAATATCTAGTGCTCCAATATTTTTTTTTAGCTTTAGTTTATCTTGTAATATACAAGCATTTGTAGGTATCAAATACTCTGGGGACTGGGTACAATTGATCATATAATTAATTTTCCTACGGTCAAATTTTCTGAAAATTTTTATTGCAGATTTATAAGCTAGATCGTTTGAAAAAGTTTTGTTATCAGAAATATGCCTTTTGGCGATGCCAATTTTACTTAAAATTTTTTTTATACTTTTTTCATCTTTTCCTAATGATCTAAGATAAGATTTATTATTTTCTTTTATAGATGGCAAAAAGTATTCAATATTATTTAAGTAAGATTTTATCATTGTGTTGAATATCCACCATCTAGGATAAAATTCTGACCTGTGAACCATTCAGAGTTCTCTGAAATTAAAAAATTTACCGCATTATTAACATCCTTAAAAGTTCCTAAACCTAATGGATGTGATTGCTTTACCTTCTCAATCGTTTCTTTAGTGATTTTCGAAGAGTATTGTTTAAATAATCTGCTTTCTTTAATCACACCAGGACTTACACAATTTACTTTTATCTTTATTTTGCTGAGTTCAGAAGCTAATGATCTTGTCAATCCTATCAAACCAGATTTAGTTGCAGAATAAACTGATTGACCTGGCGCTCCAACGACACCCATTACCGATGAAATAAAAACAATTGAGTCAAGTTTTATAAATTTTTTTTTTTGACTCAAATATTTTGTCATCAAAATTGGTGCTTTTAAATTTATATCTAAAGATTTAGATATTGCTGTTTCATTAAATAAACTAATTGGTTTTAGATCGTGCACTCCTGCAGAGTGAATAAAACAGTTTATTCTTTTTGCATTTTTATAAATGTCTTTGAACAGTCGATCATATTCATTAAACCTGGTCAGGTCGAATTCAATATTAGTTAAATTTTTATTATTTATCTTAGGTTTGGACCTTGAAATGTTGATAACTTTAAAATTCTTTTTTAAGAAGAATTTTATTAAATTCATTCCAATACCTGATGAACCTCCGGTAATTAATATCATTTTTGTAGAATTATTTTTTTTCATAATTTTAAAAGATTGTTAATTCTAATTTTTTCTAAATTTATAATTGCACTAGCCCAAGAATATCCTACCCCAAATCCTGATATAATTATTTTTGAATTTTTTATCTTATCTTTATTATAAACCATAGTTACAGGAATAGAGGCCGAATTAGTATTCCCAAATTTTTGAATTGACATTAGGTTTTTGCCATAAGAAATTTTTGTTTTTTTTAAAATACTTTCAATTAAAAATTTGTTAGCCTGATGTAAAATGCAATAATTTATATCTTTTTCTCTAAGCTTGCTTTTTTTCAATAAATCATTAATTTGTTTTGGAACTTCTTCGATGGCAAACTCAAATATTTTTGGTCCTTCCATTTCTAAAAAAACATTAACGCTCTTTTTAAAACCATCGCTTTTATAAATTAAATTTTTAAAACCTTTACCATCTGTGCCAAACATAAAAGGGGTTTCAAATTTTTTATCCTTGGTAAATTCGATAGCGGTAGCAGATCCAGCATCTCCAAATAATCCGAAATATTTTTCATCTGACATATCTATAAATTTACTACTCATATCACCGCTTAGTAATAGTCCCTTACCTTTTAAATTACTTGAAATTAAAAATGAATTGAATAAACCATATACATACCCTGAACATCCAAAAGGAATGTCTAATGTAAATATATTTTTTTTAAGTTTTAATTTTTCTTGTAAAATACAAGCGGTTGAAGGTAATAAATAATCTCTCGACTGACTAACAAATATTAGGAAGTCAATTTGATCTTTTTTCCATTTTAAATCATTTATAATTTTTTCTGCAGCTTTTAAGCAAAGATCTGAAGTTTTTAAAAGATTTTTTTCATCTATATAATGCTCACTTACACCAGTTAAATTGATAAATTGTTTTTTATCTTTAAATTTTAATCTTTTAAGATTATTTACAAGATTATCTGGCACGCAAACTGATACCCCGCTAATTTTGGCATAATGTGTTAAAATCATAAAGAGATTACTTTAATTTATACAATTTAATAAGATCTTTTATAGTCTTACATTTTCTGATGTTGTCTGGTGAAATTTTCAGCTTATTAAACTTTTCATCGTTAAAAGCCATAATTTCGAGCATCTTTAAAGAATCTAATCCAATTTTTTCTAGATTATCAGTTTCTTTAATTTTTTTCTTTTCAAAAATTTTTTGAAAAGATTGTAATAATTCAATTTTATTCATTTTAAAACTCCTTGCGCTTTTTTCCTGAAGTATTTTATTCTCTCCTCATAATTCCCAATAATAGTTTCATTCTGTGAGGATTTCATACCTCTTTGATTATTTTCACAGATTGTTTGATCTTCTTCAAAAACTGTATCATTAAATTTTTTTGAAATAGTAGAGAAATAATTTAGAGTGTTTTTTGAAACTTTTCTATTAAAGTCTGATAAATAAATATCGCTTGTAATTAAAGTTTTTTCTAATGAGATTGGTGTGTATCTTTGCAAATAAAAAGAGTGTTCCATAGTACTTGCAATTGTCGATAAAGGAAAAATTAAAATATGTTTGTAAGTGTCATTAAATTTACTAGAAAATTTTTTAAATTTTTTCACATAATTTTCTCTCAAAGGCATTTCCATTGTCATTACATAATTAGAATATCTATATTTTGGTTTTTGATTTAAAATATGTTTGAATGTTGTTTGATGAACAAATACTGCATGATACTCGTCAATAGAGTTTTCAATACATAATTTCCAATTTGAATTCCATATCCACTTGGAAGAGCTAGCTAAACTTTTTATTTTGTTTGATAAAGATTCGAGATTATTATAATCGGATCCTAAAAAGTTTCTCAATGAAAGTTTATTTTGGTAAGACGTAATAAAAATAAACTTTCCACAAAAATCTATTTTCCATTTCTTTAATGACTTATTTGAAAGCCCAGATTCATTTTGAAAACACTTTTCTTTTAATGGAATATTTTTTATTTTTCCCTCATCATCATAGGACCAAAAATGGTAGGGACAAACAAACTTTTCATTTCCAGATACTTTATCTTTAATGATTGAATTTCTATGGAGACAAATATTTGAAAAAGCTTTAATTCCACCTTGAAACTTGTAAACAACAATTGGGTTACCGAATAATTCTAAAGTTTTAAAATCATTATTTTTTTGAAATTCACAATCGTGTCCAACAATAAACCACGTCTTTTTTAAATAAAAATTTTTTTCTTTATTAAAAGAACTTTTGTCAAAATAAAGTTTTTGTATTTTTTTCATTATTTTTAATTAATTGATTTGTAAAACTTTTTTGCTTTAGCTGGATTTCCATGAGCTAAAGAAAATTTATAACAATTTTTATATAAAACTGAAGAGGCAGATAGTCTAGAGTAATTTCCCAAACTGACACTTTGCATAATCGATGAATTTGGTCCCAATAAACATCCTGTGCCGACCTTGCTGTGTCCAGCAGTAAAAGCATTTGGACTCATTACTGTGTGTAAACCAAGTAACGAATGATGTCCAACTACTGCTCCAGAATTAATTAAAACATTTTCTTTTATTTTTGCAAATGGCGCTATAACACAATTAGGTGCAACTATAACACCATCAGACAGAATTGCATTTCTAGAAATATATGAAGATTTATGAATAATTGAAAATAATTTAATTTTATTTTTTTTTAATTCTAAAAAACTTTTTTTTCGCATATTTGGCTCTCCAAAAGATATGCATGCTTTGATATTTTTAGCCTTTCTTAATTTAACAATATTAGAAGCAAAAATAATCTTTCTTGAAATATTTTTGAAAATACTCGAGTTTTTTTTACTTTTATCAATAATATAAATATTGCTTATCTTTCTATAGAATGCACTATCATCAATGATATAATTTAAAATTTCTAAAGCGTGATCTCCACCGCCAATGATTGCTATATTCATTTTTAAATACTATTATAATTAAAATTTAAGGTCACTAAATTTTTTAATAACTCTCTTTTTAAAATTCAATTCTTTTAAAATTTTAACAATTTTCGTTGTCGCGCCTCTTTTTAAATAAGCTTTATCTGTTAGTTTAAATTTTTTTTTTTTTTTTAGTATAAAATTTATTTTCTTCTCAATTTTATTTGAGTTAGCTTCAACATTTATTACTCTACCAGGTTGAACTCTGAATTTTTGTCTATTACCAACGTTGATACTCATTGCTCCCAGAAATGGTGCTTCGCTAAGAGCTGAGGATGAATTGCCAATAACACAGTCAATGTTTTTTAAGACAGAAAAATATAATTTATGACCTAAAGAGTTGTAAAAATTTGCATTTTCATTCTTTCTTATAAATTTTTTAATCATGCCTGTAATAATTTGATTTCCCTCATCTTGATTTGGGCTAGTAAAAATTATGTTTACATTTTTAATTTTTTTCAATGCAGAAATAACATTTTTAAATTGTTTAAAAGTTTCTTTGGGTATATTTGTGATCGGATGAAATGTAACAAGTATATTTTTTTTATCAGTTCTAAATTTAATTTTCTTTTTGATCTCATTTATTCTATATAAGTTTGTGCTTAAAATATTATCAATTGTCATGTTTCCAACTAAAAAAACTCTTTTTTTATTTTCACCCATTTGTATGACTCTTTTTTTATGCAATTTATGAGTCACAAAATGATAGGTAGATATTTTTGTTAAAACATGTCGTATAGTCTCATCCTGTGATCCGTAAGAAGTCTCTCCACCAAATAAATGAGCTATAGGTATATTTAAAAAAAAAGATGCAAAAGCTGGACCAAGCATTTCATATCTATCACACGGTAAAATAACTAAATCGGGTTTCGCCTTTAAAAAAAATTTATAAAACTCATTTAAACCTTTGGCTATCGAACCAATTGTTAAATTTTTAGTTTTACTTGTATTAATATTATTAATTCTAATTTTTTTAAAAATTTTAATATTCTCTTTTTCAATTTCTTTATAAGTATTTCCCTCATTAAATGATAAATGACTTCCTGTGACTACCAATCTAGCATTAAAATGTTTTGATTCTTTTAGTTTTTTTACTAAAGGTTTTATTAAACCAAATTCAGATCTTGAGCCAGTAATAATGAGTATTTTTTTCATTATTTAATAGGACTTTCTTTTAAATATTTTTTTTTGATTTTTTACCAATTAAACTTGCAAGTTTACCTGGAGGAAGTCCGTAACCAGGTCTTTTAAGCATAATATTTTTTAATGTGAACTTGTCTCCTATTTGTATGTCTTCTTTAGCGTGTACAGATTGACGAACCAAAATTTTGTTATGTTTTTCACTCTTAGTTATAATCTTTTTATAATTACCCAATGATTTTTCTAAAATTCTAATATTTTGAATAAGAGTTTTGAGTTCACTTTTTACTAAACTTGCCTTGTGATCTGGACCTTTAAGGTTTTTAGATATTGTAAAGTGTTTTTCAATATATTTTGCTCCCAGGCCAATTGCAATTATTGGAGTTAAAATTCCAGTAGAATGGTCTGACAATCCAATTTCAACTTTATATCTTTTTTTAAAAAAAAGTATTGTATTTAAGTTTAATTCATTAATAGGTGTTGGATAAGCTGAAGTACATTGTAAAATTATTAAATTTTTTTTTTTTAAACCGCTGTGTAGTAACGTTCTGTAAGCAATATCAATTTCATTAATAGTAGACATGCCTGTAGATAAAATTGTTTTTTTATTTTGAGAGCCAATATACTTAAGTAAAGGGATGTTTGTTATTTCGCCAGAGGGTATTTTAAAATAATCTACTTTAAGTTTTTTAACTTTTCGTGCATCTTCAATACAAAATGCACTTGTTAGAAATCCAATCCCTCTTTTGTTGCAATGACTAATAATTTTTTTATGTGCGCGATCCCAATTAAATTCAATTTTTTTAATCATTTCATGCTGATTTTCTCTCTTATTTGTATTACTTTTTTGATATCTAGCTTTTGGAGTTTTTTTCGATATTAAACTCGAATTTGTTATCTGAAATTTAACATAGTCAGCTCCAGAGTCTGAGGCTATATCAACAAGTTTTATGGCATTTTTAATTGATCCATTATGATTGATGCCGGCCTCAGCAATAAAAATTATTTTTTTTTTCATGGGTAAATTATTTTTTTTTATAAAAATTTAATAATTTAAGATTAATTTTACCAAGTGGTTTTTCAGCTAAAAGCAAAAACGTTTGGTCAAATTTGCTGTCCTCTTTATATATCCATTTTCTTTTTAAGTTTCTTTTTAAATATCTAGCATTAGCTTTTCTTCCATCTACTAGAATTATTGTTCCTGGTATAAGGAAATTTTCAATTTTTAAAATATCTGATGTCATAGGCATGAAGTCTTTATGTGCAGTTGTAATGTTGTTTACTTTTCCTTTCACTTTAAACTGATCTGGTCCATCTAAATAGATAAAATCTGGATTACAATTTGGGAGTTTTTCAAATTCGGTTGATATATTTCCTTTATAATTTATCATGTTTACTTTGGAATAAGTAAAATTTACTTTATTAATTAACTTGTATTTTTTTTTATGAGAATTAATTCTTTTTTTCGACAAATTTAGATATTTTTTCTCATTATCTAAGACAAATAATTCAAATGGATTTTGACGTCTCAAATTACTTATATCATATTTTCTTTTTAGGTCACTTAAAGCTAAAGAGATAATTAATGAGGACCACCCTGTACCAAATTCTAAAATAGTTGTTCTTTTGTTAATTATTATTAGATGGTAAAGATTATACAAATCTCTTAAATCAGGTTTATATGGTTTGATACTTTTTAATTCAATATCATTAATGTTTTTTTGTTTTGCTTCACGAAGAATTTGAAAAAGTTTTCTTCTCTTAAAAAATCTTATAATTTCTTTTATATTTTTATTTTTTGGTATTTTCATATATTTAATTTTTTAATAAGTGATTTAAATTTTTTATTTTTTTCATCGAAGGAAATAATACTTTTAATCTTGGTTTTCATAATTTTTTTGGAATTTTTATTTTGGTAAAAATTGATAATTCTTGATAATTCTGAAAATGTATTATTATCGGTCCAAAAATTTCCCTTGTATTTTTTTTTTACCGGCCATCCAAATCTATAAGTTGATAGAGGAAAAATTTTACTTCTTATACAAAAAAAACAAACATTTTTTCCTCTTGCTGCCGCTTCATATCCTAAAGTGGAGTCTATAGACAAAATAATTTTTGCTAAATCTACAATTTTATAAGTGGGCCTTTTTTCAGTTTTATATAAGAATTCTCTAATTGTATCTTTTAATATATCTCTATAAAAGTTTTTTTCAATATCAGTATTAGTTGACCCTAATATGTGAATCTTAAGTTTTTTTTTTCTACAATAT
>MDTA01180294.1_pt1 | contig 15100 bp, 15 predicted proteins | sample 811151 | NCBI WGS metagenome assembly MDTA01 (sample SAMN05326648, study PRJNA326480) | marine metagenome | isolation source: seawater | place: Indian Ocean: South | collected 2010 | reverse complement strand
CTACGTTGATAGGCTGGGTGTGGAAGCGCGGCAACGCGTGTAGCTGACCAGTACTAATAGCTCAATTGGCTTGATTTATGCACTGAAAAAAATTTTTAATTCTTAGTCTTAAAAAACCCGCAATTTGCGGGTTTTTTTTTATAGTCTTTTTTAAAAACAGAATTTTAAACCTAATATTTTTCTTTACTGAACAAATTTTCATCGATATTATGTTCAATAATTGAACACCTAAACTAATGACTTTTAAATTTTCATACCCAACAGTAAATAAAGAAAAATATCTGCCCAACGTCGATAAACCTGAAAGTTGGTATGGATTGAGCAATGAGGTAAAATTTTGCAAAAAATGTTTGATGTCTAACCAAAGACCAAATATGACAGCAGAACACCAACACACAATTGATACAAAAAAAGATACCATCAAATTTTACAGCGAAGTCTGTGATGCTTGCAAACTTTTTGAAAAGAAAGAAAGCATTGATTACGAAAAAAGACAATTTGAATTAAAGAAACTTTTAAACAAGTATAGAAGCAGAAATGGATCTTATGATGTTGTCATTCCAGGATCAGGAGGCAAAGATAGTTTTTATGTTGCTCATAGATTAAAGTATGAGTATGGAATGCATCCGATAACATGCACATTTTCACCCAACATGTATACAGACTGGGGTTGGAAAAATTTAAATAACTGGACTAACGCAGGTTTTGCTAATTATTTATATCAATGTGATAATAAAATTCACAGATTTATTACAAGACTAGCTATGGAAAAACTTTTACATCCATTTCAGCCTTGGATTCTGGGGCAAAAAAATTTCCCAATTAAATTTGCTGCTATGATGAAGATACCTTTAATATTCTATGGAGAGAATCCTGCAGAATATGGAAATCCTAATGAAAATTATATAGCTGATATGGATTTAGATTGGTGCGCATGTGACAATCAAAAAGAAATTAATATTTCAGGCTTTGAAATAGATTTTTTAAAAGATGTATTTAAATTAAAGCAAAATGAACTTGAACCTTATATCCCTATTACGAAAAACGATTTTAGGAAAAATGATTTAAAGTGGGTTGCTTTTAGCTATTTTGAAAAGTGGCATCCACAAAAAAACTATTATTACACAGTTGAAAATTCAGATTTTACCATTTCTCCGGAGAGAACTTCTGGAACATATTCAAAATCAAATAGTATTGACGATAAAATTGATGATTTACACTATTATACAACTAGATCAAAATTCGGCATTGGAAGAACTCATTATGATGTGGCCCAAGAAATAAGATCAAAAGATATAACAACTGATGAAGGAAGATCTTTAATAAAAAAATTTGACGCTGAATACCCAGGTAGATTTTTAAAAGACACTTTACCTTATTTATCAATTGATAAAAAACATTTTGGAGATTTATCTAATTTTTTTGAATCACCTATTATGGATAAGGAGTACTTTGACAATCTTTGCGATAGTTTTAAATCCCCTCACTTATGGAAATTTACTAATAAAGGTTGGGAGCTAAGACATTTGCCTTATTAAAATGATAAATAACTTGGGTGTAATAAACTCCGATATATCTAATATAAAAAGTATTACTAATTTGCTCGATCATGTTGGACAAAAATATCAACTTATAAATAATAAATTTGTTGTAGAAAGCTTTGACGGGATAATCCTTCCTGGAGTTGGTAATTTTAAAGAATTCGTTAAAAATTTAAAAAGAAAAGATATTTATGAAAGCTTAACAAGATATATATCAAAAAAAAAAAATTTTCTTGGTATATGTCTTGGGATGCAATTTTTATTCGAGGGAAGTGAAGAAGCTTCTGATGAAAAGGGCATTAATTTTTTAAAAGGGAAAGTAGTGAAATTTAATTTCAAAAATGAAAATTTAAAAATTCCACATATAGGAAAAAAAAGAATATATATTCAAAAAAATAAAATAAACAATTTTTTTTTTGAAAGTTTCAACAGCGAAGAGTTTTACTTTTTGCACTCATATTATTGTAAAGCCGAACTAAGTGATGAATTAGCCTACACCACCTATAATGATGTAAGATTTTCATCGGCTGTTATAAAAGATAAAATAATAGGTGTTCAATTTCACCCTGAAAAAAGTGCAAAAAATGGAATTAATTTTATTAAAAACTTTCTAAAAGAGGAAATTGTTATCAAATGAGATTAATTGCTAAAATAGACATTAAAAACAGCCAGGTTATTAAAGGCATAAAATACGATGGTGTGAGAAAAATTGGTCATCCCAATGAAGTAGTAGAAAATTTTTATCTACAGGGTATAGACGAATTGTTCTTAGTTAATGTAACAGAATCTTTGTACGAATATAGTGACTTTAAAAAACAGATCAACAACATATGTAAAAAAGTTTTTATTCCTATTACTATTGGTGGAGGTATTCGAAAACTAGATGATATAAAATTTTTTTTTGACAGCGGCGCTGACAAAATTTCTTTGAATTCTATTTTATTTGAGAAAAATATTATAGAAGATGTAGTAAATATTTATGGCTCTCAATCTGTGACAATAACAATTCAAGCAAAGTTTATTGATAATGATTGGTACGCTTTTTCCAATATGGCAAGAAAAAATTCAAAAATTAAAATCAAGGATTGGATACAACAATGTATTTTGAGTGGAGCAGGAGAAATAATAATTATTGATGTAGATCGAGATGGAACTTGTAAGGGTTTAAACTTTGAATTGATTGATTATTTAAATGTTTTTGAAAAACCTACTATCTTTGGTGGAGGTTTTAATCCCGAGATAGACATTTTAAATCTTAAATCTAGGAATATTGACGGGGTATCTCTTGCAAGCTATATATATAAAAAAAATTTCGATTTAAAAAAATTTAAACTAAATTTATCTTAGAATGAAATTAGAGTTTTTAAAATCCGCTACTTTTTTAATTACAAAAAATAATAAAAATTTATTAGTAGATCCATGGCTTGCCGACGGTGAATATTATGGTTCATGGTATCATTATCCTAAATTTAATTTAAAAAATTTTTTAAAAAAAAAAATTGATTTCATATTTATTACCCATACTCATCCGGATCATTTTTCAAGCAAAACTCTAAAATTATTTGATAAAAATATTCCTATAATAATTCATAAATTTGCATTCCCATTTATAAAATTTAATCTTCAAAAGATTGGATTTAAACATATTATTGAGATTGATCATGGGAAAGAATTTAAATTAGGTAAAGACTTTTTTATTAAAATATACGCAGCAGATGACTGTGACCCAAAATTATGTCAAAGTTTTTTCAAATGTGATTTTTTAAAAGATAAACTAGGATCACAACAAATAGATAGTTTAAGCGTTATCTATTCTAAAAAACATTCCATAATAAATGTAAATGATTGTCCTTTTGAGCTTTCAAAAAAGATAGTAAAAAAAATTAAAAAAGATTTTAAAAACATTGATGTTCTTTTAGCCGGATATTCAGGGGCGGGACCTTTTCCACAATGTTTTTTAAATCAATACAGTCTAAAAAAAATCAAAGATTTAGCTGAACAAAAAAAAAAACAATTCTTACAACAGACATTAGATTTTTATAACGTAATCAAACCAAGATACTTAATGCCATTTGCCGGTACATATTTTTTATCTTCAAACTTGTATTCGTTAAATAAATACAGGGGTGTACCAACACCTTTTCAAGCTACCCAATATTTTGAAAAATATTTAACAAAAAATTTACATAAATCTAAAGCATTGCTATTAGATACTAATGGTTGGATTGATTTAGATACAAATGAAATTTATCTAGAACAGAAAAAAGAAAAAACAAAATTTGATAAGAAAATGAAAAATTATCTTAAAAATAAAAAACTCGACTATCAAAAACTACCAATGCCTAAAAATGATGTAATACTAGATTTAATTAATAGAGCTAAAGTAAATTTTTTCAATAAAATTCAACAAAAAAATGTAAATTCTAACACTAAGATTTTAATAGAATTGCAAAATAATTTGATTTACTGTTTAGATGTTAAACTAAAAACTGGAAAATATTTTAATAAAAATGAATTAAAAAACTTGAATAATTTTGTGAAATTGAAACTTGACCAACGATTGTTGAAACTTATTTTGTCTGGTCCAAAATTTGCGCATTGGGATAACGCTGATATTGGATCGCACATTTCTTATGAGAGGAAACCAGATAAATTTGAAAGAAATATAAACTACGCTTTGAACTTTTTACACTGTTGATATGTTAAAAATTAGAGATAATTACATAAGAGAAAAATATAATAAAAAAAAGGAGTGGAAACACATTAATGAAGATCAATATATTTTACAGAATTGTGATGAGGAAACTTTATATAAAAAGATGTTTCCAGTTGAAAGTGAATTGGAAGCTTTTTTTCTTTACAAAAAAAAATGGTTTGAGCAAGGAGCGGAATGCAAACATGGAGACAAACCATTATCTGTTACTTGTGAACTTGTAAGTACATGCAATTTGGCTTGTACAATGTGTTACACCATATCTACTAAATTTCAAAATTCTGTTGTAGGAGCGCAAAGAATTATGCCATGGAAAATAGTAAAAAAAATTATAGATGAAGTTGCTAATGAAAAAATTCCATCTTTATTATTTAGTTGGCGAGGAGAAAGTACACTTTACCGAGACCATGATGAAAATGGAAAACTGATTACTTTTCCTGATGTTTTAAAATATGCAAGAGATAAAGGTGTTTTAGAAATTACATGTCTTACTCATGGACAACTAATTAATGCTGAAATGGCAAAAAAAATTGTTGAAGCCGAACCAACATGGATAAACTTTTCTATTGATGGATTGGAAAAAAACTATAACAAAATAAGAACACCAGCTAATAAATTAAATACAAATCATAATGCTTTTGATGTAGTTGTAGAAGCAATAAAGCAGGTAGACTATTATAAAAAAAAATTAAACAAAACAAGGCCAGTAATAAGGACCAACACAATATTCCCTGCAGTGCTTCACGACTTTGATGAGTATAGTAAGTTTTTTACAAACCTAGGAGTTGATATGATTACCGTAAATGAAATTTTTGATTATAGACATACAACTGCGCCAGATGAATTAATAAGAAAAAATTGGTATTGTCAGTATCCTTTTCAAAGATTAACTGTCTCAGCAAATGGTATAATAGTTCCTTGCACAGGAGCGGTGAATGAAGAAAAAAATTTAGTTATAGGAAAAATAAAAGGAGCCAAGGATAAAGTAATAAGGGATTACAATGGGTCTGAAATTAAAATACCAATTGATAGCTTCTCAATAATGGAAGCTTGGAATTCACAAAAGTTGAATGGAATCAGAAAATTGCACAAATCAAACTCTAGAACAAAAATAGATCCAGGGTGCAAAAATTGTCATTACGGTCATGTAAAGAGTGGCTATACTAAAATTCCTGAGACCTGGAGTAGCAGTAGTATGGCATGGAAAAATCACCATACTTTGAGTGAAAAAAGAAAATACAAGTACAGGAAAGCGGATTAAATAATCACAAAATATAGTGATAAAAAATACTTTACACACAATTTAAGTAAAAAAAACATTAAAATCACTTTACTGTTCAAATTTTGAACGTTAAAATGTTCAAAAATTGAACAAATATGAATCCTAAACAAGACCATTTTGAAGTTTTAAGGCGTTTACAAAAAAAACCTAAAGCCTCTCAGCGAGAATTAGCTGAGGATCTTGGCTTTAGTTTAGGAAAACTTAATTATTGTATTAAGGCACTTCAAAGAAAAGGCTACGTAAAGTTACAAAATTTTAAAAAAAAAGATAACAAAATTAAATATTTACAATATGTGATTACACCCAGGGGTATAGCTGAAAGAACAAAACTCACAATCAGTTTCATGAAAAGAAAAATGAGAGAATACGATGAACTGAAAGCGGAGCTGGAGAAAATAGATTAAATTTTGAAATGTGGGCAATAGTTAAAATTGATAAAAAAAACTTAAATTATTTAAAATATTCTTTTAAGAGTAAATTAGGTGATGATTTAAAAATTTACTCACCAAAATTTCTAATTCAAAAATTTCATAAAAATAAATTAAAAACGAAAGAAGTTGAATTGTTAGGCGAATACTTATTTTGTTTTCATAAAAAATTTGAAAATCCAACAATAATTAATTCTCTTAAATATACTAAGGGGCTAAAATACTTTTTAAACGGTTTTTTACAATCTCAAGAAGAAATAAAAAAATTTATATTCAGATGCAAAGAGTCAGAAAATGAAAAAGGTTATCTTACTCAAAATTTTTTTGATATATACGAAAAGCTTCAATATAAATTCACTTCTGGACCTTTTACCGACAAAATTTTTAGCATTGTAAGCTATCAAAAAAACAAAATGGATATTTTACTTGGAAATATAAGAACTACATTAAAAAGAAAAGAAAATATAATAATTCCACTGTAAAACAAAATGAAAAGATGTATTAAATGTAAATTAAAGTTTACAAAGTGCGGAGCATTGCTTAAATAATTATGGAAACAAATTCAAACTTGAAAAAAATTAAATATAATTTTGACAATAATGGTTTTATAATCCTTAGAAATTTTTTTAGTAAGAAAAAAACTCTTTCTATTAAAAAAAATCTTTTTTTCTTTTTAAATCAAAAAAAATCAAGACTTAAAAAAAGAGAAATACATTTTGCGAAAAATTCAAAGATGATAAATTCTATTCACCACTTAAAATGGCCGTATATAAAAAAGATAAAAAAAAATAAAAAAATTCTGAAAATTGTTAAAATCCTTCTTGATGACAATATAAAAAGCTTTGGAGCAGAAGTCTTTGCGAAGCCTCCAAAAGTTGGAATGGCAGTTCCAATACATCAAGATAATTATTTTTGGAATATCAATAATTCTAAAGGACTAACTGTTTGGATAGCTTTAGATAAGTGCACTAAAAAGAACGGTGCATTATTTTATTTTACTAAAAGTCAGTTAAAAGGACTTTTAAGTCATAAACCCTCTTTTGCACCAGGCACATCACAAGTTTTGAAAAACATGAAAATTTTAAGAAGATATAAAAAAATAACTCCTCAACTAAATATTGGAGATGTACTTATACATCACTGTTTAATAGTTCATGGGAGTAATAAAAATACTAGCAATAAAAGTCGAGTTGGTCTTACGATGAGATTTATAGGCAAATCAAGCAAAATTAATATATCTGCAAAAAAAAGATATGAGGAAAAGTTAAAAAAACAATTAAATTGAATCAATTATGCCAGGATACGAACTAATAGACAATCAAGAATTTAAGCAGGTATCTGAGATATTTAAAAAAAGCAAAACTTTATTTAGGATGGGTTTTGATAAAACAAGAAAGAATGTTTTTAAAGTTGAAGATTTTGAAAACAATTTTGCAAAAAAATTAAAATCTAATTATGCTTTAGCTGTTTCATCTGGAACTGCAGCTTTAAGGACAGGTTTAGCAGCTTTAGAGCTAAAAGAGGGAGATGAAGTTATAACGCAATCATTTACTTTCGTTGCAACTGTCGAAGCTATTGTAGAGTCCAGAGCAGTGCCAGTTTGTACTGAAATAGATGAGTCTTTAAATATGGATCCGGATGATTTACTTAAAAAAATAAATAAAAAAACAAAAGCAGTTATTGTTGTACATATGCTGGGTGTACCAGCTAGAATAGACAAGATAAAAAACATTTGTCAAAAATATAACTTAGCATTAATAGAAGATACAGCTTGGGGTTGCGGGGCAAAATTTAGACAAAAATATCTTGGAACTTGGGGAGATATTGGAGCCTTCTCTTTTGACTTTGCTAAAACAATAACAACTGGTGAAGGGGGGATGCTCTTATTTAAATCAAAAGAAAAATTTCTTAAAGCCAAAGCATGGCACGATCATGGCCATGAGAATAATCCTAAAGTTCCTAGATGGGAAGATACTCGAAAAAGTAGCGGATTTAATTTTAGAATGACCGAAATGCAAGGTGCTGTTGGATTGGCACAATTAAAGAAACTAGATTTAATTGTAAAAAATCAAAGAAAAAATCATGATAAAATTTGGAAAAAAATTAAATATATTTCAAATATAAAAAAAAGAGAATATCCAGAGGGAAGCAAAATTTCAGCTGATGCTTTAATCATAATAGTTAAGAGTTCTAAAATAGCTAAAAAATGTAGAAATGAACTTTTAAAATGCGGAATTTCAACAAAAATACTTCCAGAAGCCTACACTTGGCACTTTGCAGCAACTTGGAGACATATTAAACCTCTTATAAAAACAAAAAAAAAACTTAATAATTCATTTCCAATTTCAAAAAAAATCTTATCTAGGTGCGTTTCAATTCCTATATTTGTCAAAATGAAAAAAAGTACTCCTGATAAAATTTTTAAAGCAATGAAAAAATCTGTTTCTTAATTGTGAGTGATACACCTATAATTTCGGTAATAATTCCTACTTATAATCAGTCAGAATTTTTAGGAAGATGCTTAAGGTCAATTCTAAACCAAATTATTCCTAAAGAGGAGTATGAAATAATCGTAATTAATGATGGGAGCAATGATCAAACCTCAAAAGTTTTAAAAATTTACGAAAATCAAATTTCAATTATAGAAAATAAAAATAATAAAGGTCTTCCTTACTCAATTAATAAAGGGATAAAGAGAGCAAAGGGAAGATTTATTGTAAGAGTAGACTCAGATGATTATGTAAATACGAATTTTTTATATATTCTTAAAATTTTTTTAATTGAGAACACTTCTATAGATGCGGTCTGTTGTGACTATTTTATTGTGAATGATCAAGAAGAAATCTTATCAAGAAAAAATTCATCAAAAGATCCAATAGGTTGTGGAATTATGTTCAGATTAGAACAGTTAATAAATTTAGGGTTTTATGATGAAAACTTTCTTGTTCATGAAGACAAAGATTTAAGATTACGATTTAATGAAAAGTATGAAGTTTTCAGAATTCCTTTACCACTTTATAGGTATAGGAAACATCAAAATAATATTACTAACGATGAAAAAAAAATGGATTCTCATTTAAAAAAATTAAAGAAAAAACATAAATTTTAATGTCCATATTTAACTATTCTAAAATTATAAAAAATAAACAATATTATATTATTGCCGAAATAGGCGTTAATCATGAATGTTCAATTAAAACTGCGAAAAAAATGATACTTCAAGCAAAAAAAAATGGTGCTCATGCAGCAAAATTTCAATCTTATAAAGCAGAAAATTTAGCATCAAAAAATTCAAAAGCTTATTGGGATATAAAAAAAGAAAAAACACGATCTCAATTAGAATTATTTTCTAAATTTGATAAATTTGAAAAATCTGATTATGAAAAATTATCTAAATATTGTAAAAAATTAAAAATCGACTTTTTATCAACACCTTTTGATTTAGATGCAGTAGATTATTTAAATCCTTTGGTACCATTATTTAAGGTTTCGTCATCTGATATAACCAATGTGCCTCTTCTTAGAAAAATCTCAAAAAAAGGTAAGACAGTTCTTCTCTCAACTGGAGCCTCCTCGGAAAAAGAAATTAAATTTGCAATAAAAAATCTCCAATTTTATAAAAAAATTAAAATTGTTTTAATGCATTGCATTTTAAATTACCCAACTCAAGATAGAGATGCCAACTTATTAATGATTGATCACTTAAAAAAAAAAATTCAGAAATCATGCAATTGGCTATTCTGACCACACATCTCCCTCTAAGAGTATGTTTAATATTACAACTGCATATACTTTAGGCGCTAATGTTATAGAGAAACATTTTACACTTAACAAAAAAAAATCAGGTAATGATCATTATCATTCTATGGATCCTTATGATCTAAAAACTATAGTAAAAAATATTGATCAAATTATTAAAATTAAAGGTTTTTCAATTAATAAAAAATTTATACCATCTGAAATAGTTTCTAGAAAAAATGCAAGAAGAGGAATTTTCATTAAAAAAAATTTAAAAAAAAATAGCAAGTTAAATGAAAATAATTTAATTACTCTTAGACCTAATTCTGGCATTTCAGCAAACCAATGGTCTAAAGTCCTTAATAGAAAGGTCAATAAAAATTTATATGCTGGCCATAATTTAAAGTGGACCGACATTAAGTAATAAAATCATGAAGACACTTTGCATCATTCAAGCAAGGGTAGGCTCAACAAGATTTCCAGGAAAAACTTTGAAAAAATTGTCCAATTTGATGGTAATTGAATGGGTATTAAAAAGAGTAAAAAAATCTAAGCGCATCAATAAAATTGTTCTGGCTACCACAAAACTTAAAGAAGACCTAAAACTAACTAAAATTGCTAAAAAAAATAAAATTGCCTATTTTAGAGGCAGCAACAAAGATGTTCTAAAAAGATTTTATAATGCAGCGCAAAAGTACAATCCAAAGTTTGTGGTGAGAGTTTGTGCAGATAATCCTTTTATTGATCCTCTAATGTTAGACAAACTTATCCAAAGCTTTAAACCTAAAAATTTTGACTATGGTTTTAATCACCAAAGTAAACTTAAAAATAATTGTGCTGATGGGTTTGGTGCAGAAATCTTTAGCTTTAATTTATTAAAAAAACTTAATTATTCAGTCACAAAACCTAGTTTAAGAGAACACGTTACTCTTTATATTTGGAGAAATCAAAAAAAGTTTAAAATCCAATCTATTTATCCATCAAATAAATTATTATTTCCAAATTTAAAATTCGATATTGATACGGAGAAAGATTTTCAAAAACTTAAAAAATTTATCAAATTAAAAAAAATAAAACTTAATTCAAAAGCAGAGAAAATTGTTAATTTGTATTTAAATAATTAGACTTTAGTTAAATCATATAAATTATTATTTGAAAATTAAACTACCAATCATAACAAAAAATGTATTTTATAGATAAAAAATTCGATATTCTTATAAACAAAGAAGACAAAAGAAAAATACCATTTCTTTTAATTATAGTTCTTATTAGCAGTTTAATTGAAGTGCTGGGATTAAGTATCTTGATCCCATTAAGTAATCTAGTTTTAAATAAAGATTCTAATATTGTTATCAATTATTTACCGTTATTAAATATTTTTGAAAATATTAATTTCAACGAAAACCTTTTAACAATATTAATATTTATTTTTTTCATTATTTATGTTTTAAAAACCATTTTGTTAATTTTTACTAATTACTATCAATTAGTTTTTGGTTTCAGCTTCAATAAAAATATTTCAAATTTTTTTTATAGTAAATATTTAAATAAAGAATACTTTTCATTTAAAGACCTTAGCAGTTCAAAATTTATTAGAAACACTATATTAGAGATTGATAAGCTTACTGAATATCTTTTGAATAATATTAAATTAATTTCTGAAGTAATAACTTTTATTTTGATTACTGTTTTTTTATTTATTTACAATTTTTTACCATCATTGATTATTTCTACTATAGTTTGTGTTTTTGCATTGACCTATTACTTAATTTTAAAATCAAGAATTTTTAAAATAGGACTTAAAAGACAAAAATTTCAGGGACAAAAGTTAAAATTTTTAAATTCTGCATTTGGCGGAATTAAAGAAATTAAAATGACTTACAGTGAGAACCATTTCTATAAAAAGTTTAGTAAATTTAATAAAATAATTTCAAATACTGTTATTCAAAGTGGATTTTACAATATTCTTCCTAGATATTTAATCGAATTATTACTAGTTGGGGTATTCTGTATTTTTTTATATTTAGCAAAATTATACAATTTGGATAATAATTCAATAATTTCAAGTATCCCAATTTATTTGCTCGCTTTTGCAAGATTATTTCCGACGGTAAATCGCATTTTAATAAGTCTTCAAGGAATGAAGTTAAATAAATCTTCTATAGACCTTATTTATAAAAAAATAAAGGAGTATAACGCAGAGTCTAATTTCAAAAATGATATTAATAACGATGTAAAAATTAGTTTCAAAAAATCTATAAAAATCAATATCAAGAATTTTAAATACTCTAACAATTCCAACTTTAAACTTAAAAATATTAATATTGAGATCAATAAAGGAGAAAAAGTAGGAATAATTGGCACCACAGGATCTGGAAAAAGTACTTTAATAGAAATATTAACTAACATTATCTATTTAAAGAACGGGAATGTTCTTCTTGATAATAAATCAACAAAAAATTTCGTAAAAAAGTGGAGAAGTATGATTGGCTATATTCCTCAAAAAATCTATATCTTAGAAGATACTTTAAAAAATAATATTTGTTTAAATGACAAACTAAAGAATAAAAAATTAAGCTATTTTCTAAATATCATAAAAAAGGCCGGTTTGCAGAATTGGTATAAAAAATTACCAAAAGGATTAAATACAAATATACACGAAAGAGGTCTGAGTTTATCAGGAGGCGAGATCCAAAGACTTGGTATCGCTAGAGCTTTAATGCACGATCCAAAAATTTTAATATTAGATGAAGCTACTAGTGCGCTAGATACTTTTACCGAGAGAGAAATTTTAAAAAATATTTTTAAATTAAAAAATAAAACTTTTATATGTATTTCACACAGGATAGAGACATTTAAAAATTTTGACAAAATTTATATGATTAAAAACGGAAAAATTTTTAAAGTAAGTAAAAAAATCATTAACTAAATTATTAATGTTAAGAAATATTTTAAGAATTTTTAAAATTCTAAGTATTGTTGTTACAAAAAGGATAACACTATCGTATCCAAAGAAAAAAAAAATTATAGTTTTTGACAATGTATCTAACTTTCATATATTAAATAATTTTTTCGACAAAAGTATTACATATGTTATGCCAATAAGAGTTTCGGAAATTAAAAAAATATATGTAAATATTTTTATAATCAATTTTTTGGCAAAAAATTTTTTAAAAAGCTCACTTAAGATTAACTATTTAAAAGCATTAATAAAACTTATAGAGCCTAAAGTAATTATTACAGCGGTTGATAATTCTGTAGAATTTCAAAAGATCGCTAAAGAATTACACAAGTCAATTAAATTTATAGCAGTCCAGCAAGCATTTAGGGAATATAGTTATTTTCCAAAGTCTTGGGTAAAAGATGTTTTTATACCAGAGTATTATTGTTGGGGAAATTATGATGTAAATATGTTTAAATCTAAGAGACTTAAGGTTAAAGAGTATAAAATATTTGGTTCTTTAAAAATTTGTAAATTCTTAAAAAAAAAAGAGAGAAACACCAAAGAAATTTACGATATTTGTTTACCTTCCCATGGATTACCTCATCCAAATTATTATCGTAATACCAAAAAATACAATAAAGGTAATTTTGCTAAATGGGCAAGATCTGAATTTGTCGAGGGAGTCTATCTGCCAAACGTATATCCCTCCTTAGATAAAACAGCAATTATGATTTTTAATCTTTCAAAGAAATACGATTTTAAATTTGTTATTGCATCGAGATATGAAAAAAAAAATAAAAATTTTAGTCTAGAAAAAAAATATTATGAAAAATTATTTCAATCGAAGAAATTTAAGATTATTCCGAATGATATAAAAAATTTTAGTAGTTATAAAACTATTAGTAGAAGTAAATTAATCATAGGTCTTAACTCGTCAATTCTAAGAGAGACACTTGAATTGAAAAAAAAAATTTTAGTTTGTAACTTTACTGGTGTAAATAATATATATTTTCCAATAAATAAAAAGTTTATTGTAAAAGAGGATAGTATTAGTCAATTTGAAAAAAAATTTTTTAGTATTTCAAATATGAGCACTAAAAAATATTACGAGATTTTGGGAAAAACTAAAAACAATCTTATTCATGACTCAAAAAATTGCGACATAATTTTAAAAAATAGAGTAAATGAATTGTTACAAAATTAATCTTATTTTATGAAAGTAAAAATATTAATACCGGGAAAATTAAAAAATAATATAAACAAAAATACAATTTGGATTACTGGCACAGGTAGGAGCGGAACAACAATAATCGGAAAAATATTAGCTTCTTTTAAAAATACACAATATTTTTATGAACCAGATTTTCTACCATCATTACTTTATCTAAGTAATAAGATTAATAAAAATTATTTCAACCATTTGTTTGAAAATTATTTCTATATAGATTTAATCAAAAATGGACTAAATAATCGAAGAATAAATCTAAACAGAAAAGATGACAGTTATTTTTTTAATTCTAAAAATCAAAAAGACTTAGAGATCAAAAGAAATTTTGATATTTTTAATTACAAAAAAGAGAAACTTCCAAAAATTATTATCAAATTACCTGATTTTGTAGAGCAAATTTTTAAATTAAAAAATCTTTTTAACTTTAAAATCATTTATGTAGACAGAGATCCATTGGAAGTCATCAATTCAATGATTAAAAAGAAATGGTGGTCTAAAAACCTTAATAGAACTTTTCCTGTTATTGAATTTAAAAAAGAATATTACCCCTGGTGGTTAAAGAGATCTCAATATAAGGAATGGAGAAATTTAAATGAATATGAAAGATGCGCATTATATATTATAAGGATAAAAAAAAGTCTAAAAAGCAATCAAAAAATTAAAATTATTAATTATGCAGATTTAATTTCTGATCCAAATAAGTTTGTAAAAAATTTATCAATCATTACTAGATTAAGACCTTCAAGTAAAACTTTTTCACTAATCAAAAAAATTAAAAAAAGAAAAAAAACTAATTTTGAATTTATAAAAAAAAAAATTAACAAAAAAACTTTTAAAAACCTTTATTCCTTTTAAAATTAAATTATGAAATTTGAAAAAAATATTATTAATATAAATAATAAAATAGTTAAAGCTATTAAGCTCCTTCAAGATTTAGATATTAAGACAATAATTGTAATTGATAAATTTAAAAATTTTATCGGTACATTAACAGATGGGGATATAAGAAGAGGAATGTTGAAAGGACTAACGATCGATAGTTCAGTTTCAAATTTCGTCAATAGAAAAGCGTTAATTTATAATAAGAAAATAAATAGAAAAAATTTAAAAAAAGTTGAATTATTTCCAGTCTTAAAAAGAAAAAAATTGATAAATATTGTGCCAATCTATAGCAATCAAGATAAAACATTTTTAAGTTCTAATATTGATACTCTTATTATGGCTGG
>MDTA01194713.1_pt1 | contig 15104 bp, 17 predicted proteins | sample 811151 | NCBI WGS metagenome assembly MDTA01 (sample SAMN05326648, study PRJNA326480) | marine metagenome | isolation source: seawater | place: Indian Ocean: South | collected 2010 | reverse complement strand
TGATCAGGATTTTAATTTTCAATCATCAATTGATCTCGTTGATCGTGCAGACCACGATCAAACAATTTTCAATGTCAGAGGGGAGACTTGAACTCCCGACCTCAGGGTTATGAATCCTGTGCTCTAACCAGCTGAGCTACTCTGACGAAGGGCCCTAAGGCCAGTCGCCATCATACATCTCGGCCTTCCTGCAGCGAGTGAATGGCACTTAACGCATCTCGATCGCACTGAGTCGATCACGGAAACTGCTCGGCTCAGGGCCGCTCACCGGAACCGTCACAGGAACGGGTGCAACCTGGGTCGAGCGACGTGGCACCTGGTTGACGGGGCGTCTTGATCTGGAGCCTGCCCCCGGCATCCTCACAGCCCTCGTGGCGGGGTCCCGATCGAGGGGACGCTTACCGAGATCCCCTTTGAGTTGGTTCAGAAGGCGAAAGTGGCCCGTGCTGCTGTACTTGCGCAGAAGGGAGGGATCCCAGCCCATGGAGCGATCGTTCATCAAAAGAGTGTATGGCCTTGAAGACGAGCGGTCGTGATAAATTGAGATATGAAACTTGTAGTCGAATCGACTTCGCATAAGGCGATCGGCCAGCAAGTTCCACTTCACCGCACCCCGAACATGACCGACACCGGTTGCCTTCGTGTGGGCCATCAGGCCCCCGATTTCACTGCCACTGCAGTGGTGGACCAGGAATTCAAGGAGATCTCCCTGTCCCAGTACCGCGGTAAGTACGTGGTGCTGTTCTTCTATCCCCTGGATTTCACCTTCGTCTGCCCCACGGAGATCACGGCGTTCAGTGACCGCTACGCCGATTTCTCAAGCAAGAATTGCGAAATCCTCGGCGTGTCCGTCGACAGCAAGTTCAGCCACCTGGCCTGGATCCAGACCCCCCGCAACCAGGGTGGTATTGGTGACATCAACTATCCCCTCGTCGCTGACCTCAACAAGGAAATCGGCAACGCTTTCAACATCCTCGATGACGAAGGCAAAGCTCTGCGGGGTCTCTATCTGATCGATCCCGATGGAGTGATTGTTCACGCCACCATCAACAACCTGCCCGTGGGTCGGAATGTGGACGAAACCCTTCGTCTTCTGCAGGCCTTCCAGTACGTTCAGTCGAACCCCGACGAAGTCTGCCCCGCCAACTGGACGCCCGGAGCTGCCACGATGCTGGAAGATCCCAAGGGCTCCAAGGAGTATTTCTCCGCCATCGGTTGATCACATCGATCGTCCAATCAACGGTGTGAATCAAGACCCTGTCGCCACCGGCGGCAGGGTTTTTTGCATGAGTTGATCGATGGCATCGGGCAGGGTATCCGCCATGGCGATTGATCGTCCATCACTCACAACAATCCTGGTGAGAGACGGAAGACCACCTTTGCTGGCTCGCAAATAAACGGGTTCCACATAAAGAAGACATTGGCCGACAGGAACCACGAGCAGGTTCCCCTGTACCACCTGGGATCCGCCGCGATCCCAAAGACCGAATACCTTGCTGATCTCTGGATCCTGATTGATCAGGGCCTGCACCTGTTCGGGGCCGAGAATCGGTGTGTCCTTGGGAAAATCAATCTGAACCAATTTGCCGTAGTTGTCTCCATCGTTTCGTGCCGCCAGCCAGGCGGTGAGGTTGGGACGTGCCAAGGGGGTTAGGGGTTGCAACAGCAGAAATTCGGAGCTGCTGCGGTCCAGGACCTGGGCTGTGATGTGGTACGGGCGCACTGTGATCTGTTCACCGTCGTAAACCTCCAGCGGAACCTGCCAGACGTCATCACCGCTGTAAAACACGCGTGGATCTTCAACGTGATAGCGCTGCAGTTGTTTGACCTGAACATCAAACAATTCCTCCGGAACACGCAGGTGATCACGGATTGAGGATGGCATCTGCTCGAGGGTCTGGAACAACTGTGGGAACACCCGAGCCCAGCCCTGGATCAACGGGTCATCCGGCTCACTGATGTACAACTGCACGCTGCCGTTGTAGGCATCCACCACAGCCTTGACTGAATTGCGTAGATAGCGATCGGAATCATTGCTGGAAACAGCCGCGCTGTAGGGATATGTAGAGGAATGCGTGAACCCTTCAACGACCCAGTACTGGTGCTGCTCGGAGCCGATTGCTGGGTCAACCGGATCAGGAATGGAGATCAGATAGGGGTCCCCTCGAAGATCGAGAAATGGTGCGATCGCATGGACGCGCTGACGGACTTCCCGGCGGATCAGCAGTTTGGAGGTCGGATCAATCGATCCCGCTGTCAGCAGCCGCGGTTCCAGCAGATACGTGGCCGCTGCAGCCCGCTGAAGCCAGTGGCCGATGGGAAGTCCTCCACTTCCGCGGTAGTGGGTGTAAACGTTCAGGTCTCCTTCGGGATAATCAAATTCGTTGACCCGGGTGGGCGCCACGGCGTAGGGAGATCGCAGCATGCCGAAATAGAGCGCTGCGTTCTCCACTGGAATGGCCCGTTCCACGTCATCCCGTTCAATTCCAAGCTCGCGATTGCCCTGGATCCTGGTGTCCGTTCCCAGGTCACTGATGAAGTATTCCGGCAATCCGTCCTCGCCGCGGGTGTTCACCGGACTCACCGTGAACCCGTAGCCGTGGGTGAAGACGAAATGTCGATTGAGCCAGGTCTGAGAGCGGCGTGGGAGAGCTGATTGATCAAGCTCCCGTGCCGAGAGAATCACCTGTTGTGGCGTCCCCCCACGCAGCGAGAGCGGATAACGATCGACGGATGCCTGGGGAAAGCGGTAATAAACCCGAAGCTGTTGCAGCTGACGGTTGGTTTCCAGCAGCGGAGCGCTGTCCCAAAGTCTGAGATTGCGCAGGGTGCTGGCGCCTTGCTCAAGATCAGCCTGGGAGAGCGAGGGTTCGGGCTTGTACGAGCCCCGTGTAATCCGATCGAGTTGAAAGGCGTGTCGTGTGGATCGAATCGCCTCCTCGAGATAGGGCGTCTGCAGAGACAGTTCCTGCGGGCGAAGGATGAGCCAGCGGCTGAAAGGGGTGAGGCTGAACTCAAGGATGAGAGTTGCAGCTAAGACAATCAGCAACCGTCGACGCAGAACCAGCGATGACGGCAACAGCAGAGCCAGGGCGAGCAGCAGGAGTTCCAGGGTCAGCAGCTCTCGGAACGGTTCCGTCACCGCCCGTTGAAGCCAACCGGCCCCGGCCACGATGCCGTGCTGTTGCCACAGCAGAGCATGCCTGGACAACCAGCACTGGCCTGCAAGCAGCACCAGCACCATGGCGGCCATGGACAGCAACAGTCGACGATTTCTGGCGCTTGGCACCGCGCACCCCCAGTCGCTCAGGGCCGGTGGTCGGGTCAACAGGGTCTGCAGGCCATGGCCCAGACAGAACAAGGCACCACAACTCAGCAGCGCAATCAGCAGCTGGAGCGCGGCGAAGCGGCCCAGCGCAAAGCTGACATCCGCCTGCAGAAAGGGTTCCTGCAGTCCTGCTGGCTGAATCGACCAGGCGAGGGCCCAGACTCTCCAGGCTCGTGCTGCAATCAGCACCAGTGCCGCTGACGTGAACAAGGGCAGCCAGCGTCTGAGCCGGGGCTGGAGCACCGCCACCAAACTGATCAGGAGCAGCACCGGCAGCTGCGGTTGGTGGATGCCCAGCTGCCAGCCATCGGCGAGGGGAATCACATCATCCATCGCCTGCAGAACCAGCAGGTTGATCACCCCAAGACCCACCAGCTGCAGCGCGATCGCCAGCAGAAGCACCAGGGAATAGCGCCAACCCTGCAGCCGTGCAGCTGAACCGGTCTGGGGAGATGAGTCAATCGAACGATTCCATCGATGGGCGAGCCCGATCGGGATCAACGCAGCTGCGCCGCCGGCCAGCTGAAGCAGCCAGCGATGAAGCAACACGGTCTCCAGTTGAAACTGTTGAAACCAGGACCACTCGACCTGCATGCGGGCCGCCAGCAGCACCAGCGGCAGCAGCAGCAGGAGAACTCTCATCCCAGTCCAGCCAACTCCATGAAGCGATCGTGGTGGAGTGTTTCCTCCTCCATCAGGGCATCGACGAGACGATCCATCACCTCACGTCGCGATTCCAGCAGGGTCACCGCCTGAGCCAGGGATTGCTTGGCGAGGTCCCTCACACGGGTGTCGATGGCCTGGCCCGTGCTTTCGGCGTAACCAGGGCGCTGGCTGAACCAATCGCGACCGAGGAACACTTCGGTGCCAGGACCTTCCAGGGCCACTGGACCAAGAGAGGAGAAACCGAACCGTGTGACCATTTCCCGTGCCAGCTGGGCCACCATCTGCAGATCACCACTGGCCCCCTGGGTGACCTCCAACGGACCGAAAACCACCAACTCCGCGGCTCGTCCGCCCAGGGAGACCACCAGGTCCGCCAGGCAGGAGGCTCTGGTGATCAGGCCGGAATCCAGCTTCTCCTCGTCCGGCATGAAACGGGTGTAACCGCCCGCCGCTCCCCTGGGCAGAATCGTCACCTTGTCGAGCTTGTTGGCCGCCGGCAGCAGGGCAGCCACCAGGGCATGGCCAACTTCGTGATAAGCGATCAGTCGCTTCTTGGCACTGTCCTGAAGCGGCTTGGCACTGAGCCCCATGGTGATCCGTTCCAGGGCTCCTTCCAGCTGGCGATCGCTGATGAAGGGCTGCTGTTGACGGGCGGTGAGAATGGCCGCTTCATTAATCAGGTTGGCCAGCTCAGCCCCCGAGAAACCAGGAGTCCGGCGAGCCCAGGCCGCCAGGTCGATTGCGGGGTCCAGGGGCCGGGTTCGTGCATGCACTCCAAGGATCGCTTCACGACCACGGCGATCCGGCAGAGACACATCAATGCGGCGGTCAAACCGTCCTGGACGGGTCAGGGCTGCATCCAACACATCTGCTCGGTTGGTGGCGGCCAGAAGAATCACACCTGAATTGTCGGCGAAACCATCCATTTCGGTGAGCAGCTGATTCAGCGTTTGTTCCCGCTCGTCGTTGCCGCCACCGATGCCGGCTCCCCGCTGACGTCCGACGGCGTCGATCTCGTCGATGAAGACGATGCAGGGGGACTTCTCCTTGGCCTGTCGAAACAGATCACGGACGCGACTGGCACCGACCCCGACGAACAGTTCAACGAATTCCGAGGCCGCCATCGAAAAGAACGGCACTCCCGCTTCGCCCGCGATGGCACGGGCCAGCAGCGTTTTTCCGGTGCCGGGGGGACCGACCAGCAGCACGCCACGAGGGATCTTGGCGCCGAGACCGGTGAAGGTCTCCGGTTGCTTGAGGAAGGTGACCACCTCTTCAAGCTCTTCCTTGGCGTCGTTGATCCCGGCGACGTCCTCAAAGCGAACCTGAAGGTCCTCCTGGGGCTTCAGCCGTGGCTGACTGCGACCGAAGCCGAGAGCGCGGTTGGCCATCTGGGCGGATCGACGCAACAGAAAGGACAACCCCACCACCAACAGCAGCACCAATCCGAGATTCCCCAGCAGACCAGCCATGGCCTGCTCGCCGCGGATGTCTCGCACCGTCAGCGGCGTCGCCGAAGCCTCGGCGGCCCGCAGGATCTGCTGATCGTTAACAAAGATGCTGACCGTGGATTGAAGTCCATCGGGGTAAGTGACGCGCACCTCACGGCGTGCTGGAACCAGTTCCAGAGCACTGACCTCGCCGTTGCGAATCTGTTCCAGCAAGCTCGAGTAGCTGACGGACTTCGGTTTGCCTCCGAACAAATTCGATAAAGGTTGAGGAGACAGGGATTCCTTCGGCCTTTCCGATCCTGAAGTCACAACAGCTTTGAATTGACTTGACCTTAGCGATTTGACGCAAGGCGTCTTGACAACAGACAATTGCCGTTTGGAGTTGACCAGGCGCAATGGCCGTCCCGAAGAAGAAAACCTCAAAGGCCAAGCGCAATCAGCGCAGCGCCACCTGGAAAGGAAAAGCGGCTGTTGCTGCCCAGCGGGCCATGTCGATCGGAAAGTCCGTTCTCAGTGGTCGTGCCCAGGGATTTGTTTATCCCGTGAGGGATACCGACGACGGCGAGTCCTGAGTCCGTTCGTTGATCCGCAGCTGGCGTAGCCGCCGATCCGGGTCAACCTCGACGCAAACATCCGCATCCATCTGATCAAAGCTCCGTGGCGGAATCGCCGCGAGGATCATGCGAATGAACCCGAGCAGTGTGGCGTTGTCGAGAGCAACGCCCTGCTCACGCAGCATCTGGTTCTCCTGCTGACGCTTCCAGATCTGAGGCGATCGAATGTCCTGGGCTTTGATTTGCCAAAGAGTGTCGAGTTCTGCCCAAACTGATTGATACCTGCGCAGTGCGTCCTGAACGTGCACCCGTGCCTTCAGTTCCTCTGAACGGATTGGCGGAGAGAGATGCTCACAGCCATGTTCGATTGACACGTTCTGCGCGAGCGGCTGACAGCCGACGAACCAGCCTTCCAGCACCAGGATCTCCGCCGAACAGCTGCGCCAGCCTGAGCGGTCTCCACGACCCTGACGGAGAGACTTGTCGAACTGCGGTAGATCCACGGTCTCACCACGTTTCCATCGGCAAAGGCTCTGATGCAGCAATGGCACGTCATGACTGCCTGGGAGGGCACGGGGAACGGCCCAGGGATTGCCGCGCATGGCCTGCTCCAGGCGCTCCGCCTCGTAGTAGAAGTCATCGATCGAGACCACTTGAAGCGGCAGGTCAAGCTGCAACGCGGCCTGTTCAAGCCAATGGCCAAGCGTTGTTTTTCCGCATCCCGGCAGAGCGCTCAAGCCGATCAACCGACGTTGAGATCGATCCCTTGCTGCCTCGGTGAGCAACGGCAAACCGAGACTCCAGAGCCAGTCGGGTGAAGCACTGGCGGGCCAGAGATTCAGCGTGGATTCGAACAGTTGGCTGGTCCGCCACTGCTGTTCCCAGGCCGCGTGATCCTCGACGTCGAGATAGCGGAGCAGACACTGCTGCTCGCCGGGTGGAATATCGCGTTGGCCATCAGGATCCAACTTTGAATGCCTCCAGAACAACGGCATAGACGAAACCAAGCCGGAGGTTGTCGAGCAGACGCCAGTGGAATGCCATGGGAGTCTTCAGAAACCGTCGACGCAGAGCCACCAGCAGTTCACAGGCGATCAGCGTCGTGAGGGCGGAAATCGTGCGCAGACCAACGGCAGATTTGAGGTACTCCGTCAGGCTGCTGCCGAGCAGAAAGCCCATCAACAAGCCGATGATCTGCAGACTGCGGCTCCACCAGGGACCGGAGAACGCTGCTGCGATGGAGTCACCAACGCGGTTCTGCAGTCGAGAGAGCCGTGTGTGCTGCAGGGAACTCATCCTGCGGAACAACCAAGGGTCTGCAGATACTCCAGCGTCACCATCCCATCTCGGCAAGGGGGGCCACTGATCTGATGCGCTGGTTCTGACCCATCGCCGAGATGCTCAAACACCGCGACGGCATCGCCGAACCGCCGCCGCAGCCCCTGATCCCAGGGGGAAGGGGTCAACAGACAACGCAAGCCAGCAGCGAGAGCGGCCTCCAGCCCTGCTGCGGAGTCTTCGATCACCAGCGTTTGATCCACTGGAAGTGCGGAGCGCTCCAGGGCAAGCAGGTAGCCCTGCGGTGAGGGCTTGCTCTCCTTCACGTCATCCGAGGTGACGATGCCCTGGAACAACGCCCTGAGATCCGGGGTGCTGGCTAGCAATCCCTCCACGGAAGCCAACCCACTTGAGGTCACGATCCATTGTTCGATCCCAGCGCCGTTCAACTGCTCCAGAAGGCGACGCACACCTGTCCGAAGAGATACGGCACCTGATCGGGCCAAAGCCGTGTAATGGAATCGTTTGCGGTCGCGAATCGCCCGAAGCTGAGCATCATTCAGATTGATCCCCCTGGAGCTGGCATACCACTGCACCCGCTTCATCCCCCCGGGAATCGAGAGCAGGTCGGCGTACAACTGCGGCCCCCAGTCAATCGCGAGATCCAGGTCAGCAAAGGCACGGTTGAAGGCCGGGCGATGTCCGTCCATCTCCGAGTCGGCAAGGGTCCCATCGACATCCCAGAACACGCCCTGCAACAAGCTCATCAACACCATCCGAAACGGGCACAATGCTGATTCATGAGTGCCACTTCACCGCATACCTGGGTGCTGCCGGCTGTCGTGGATGCCAGGCCATGGCCACGGCTGTCCTTACCTCTGCCCCTGAGGACCCTGCTGCTCCGTCGCGGGTTGAACGAGGACGCCGTGGCAGACCTCGTCACGCCACCGGATCTGCCCGATGCTTGCAGCCATTTTCCGGATCTTGCGATCGCGGTCGATCGCATCTGTCAGGCCTGCGAACACGGTGAAGCCCTTGCGGTCTGCGGCGATTACGACGCCGATGGGATGACCAGTACGGCCCTGCTGCTGAGAGCTCTCCAACCACTCGGAGCCAAGCCGGAGCCGGCCATACCGTCCCGAATGGAGGAGGGATACGGCCTCAATCCAGCGATGGTGGACCGCCTGCACGGCAAAGGCATCCGTCTGCTGGTCACAGTGGATAACGGAGTGGCCGCAGCGGAGGCCCTGCAAAGGGCCAGGGAGCTGTCGATGGATGTGATCGTGACCGATCACCACACCATCCCCGAACCCCGCCCCTGGATGACAGCGTTACTGCATCCCGCCACCACGCCAGAAGGATCTCCCTATCGGGGTCTTGCCGGTGTGGGATTGGCCTACGTGCTGGCCAGCAGCGTCGCCGAACGGCTGGACCGCATGGACGCGATTCAGGTGGCGCGTGATCTGTTCTGTATCGGCACAGTTGCCGACATGGCACCGCTGACCGGAGCCAACCGGCGTTGGTTGCTGGAGGGACTGACGACTCTGCACCGCAGCCGTTGTGAAGGCCTGATGGCACTGCAGCGGCTGGCGGGTCTCGGCGAAACGCCCTTGAGCGCCGAGGACATCGGTTTTCAACTGGCCCCGAGGATCAATGCGGTCGGACGACTCGGTGATCCCGTTCTGGTGGTGGAGCTTCTCACCGAATCCGATCCCGTTAAGACGATGGCCTTGGCTCGCCGTTGTGACGATCTCAACCGCCAGCGACGGGATCTCTGCGATGCGATCGAAGCCGAAGCCACCGCCTTGGTGGAATCGGATGCCGAGGGCCAAATCCCACCGTTTCTGCTGTTGGCGCAGAGCCACTGGCATCACGGGGTGATCGGGATCGTCGCCGCGCGTCTCATGGAGCGATACCACCGACCGGTGGCGCTTCTGGCCGGTGATGGGGAAGGGGCGTTGAGAGCCTCAGCCCGGGCTCCCCAGGGCTTTGCTGTGGATCAGGTGCTGAAAAACTGTGCGGATCTGCTGGAACGGTTCGGAGGCCACCCGGCAGCAGGTGGGTTCACGGTGAAGGCCAGTCAGGTGCATGCGCTGCATGACCGCTTGAATCAACTCACTGAACCCTGGTTCAACCAGCAGGGAAGCCGTCGGCCGATTCGCCCGGAAGCCTGTCTGTCGCTTGCAGAGATCAACTGGGAGCTCTGGGCAGCTCTTGAAACGTTGACCCCCCATGGCGTTGGGCATCCGGCTCCGTTGTTCTGGTCCAGAGGATGCGCTGTAGCCGATTGGCGGGCCCTGAATGGCGGACATCTGTCGATCACCCTGGAGCAGGGGGGACATCAACGGCGCGCCGTGGCCTGGCGATGCCCACCGCTGAATCCCATGCCGGCAATGGTGGATGTTGCTTACGAGCTGAAGCGCAACGTCTGGAGGGGGGAGCGACGACTGCAACTCGAACTCAAGGCAATCCGTGAACACACGGATCGCGTGAAACTCAGCTTTGGATTGCAGAGCTACATCGCCAGTCGCAAGCAGGACGGCGATTCGTCCAGATCAGCTGTTTTCAGCGTGACCAACAAGGACGGCGACTGTCTTGAGGCAGAAATCGATCGTCGCCAGGTGTTGCTGTGTGAGGACCAACGGGCTTCCGATTCCAGGGTTCAGACCCTGTTGGAAGAAGCATCGCTGGCCCTCGGCTTGCGCACTTAACGCTTCAAAGTGCCCCGCGGCGGTAGAAGAGAATGAAGATCACGGCAGGTCCAGCCAGGGTGATCAGCGCAAGGGCTCCGAAATTGGCGATCAGATGGAAGTCGATGCCCATGGCGATTAAGCGCTCACTTGTTGCGGATCAGAGGCCAGATTACGGGGCCTAGGCTCATCGCCGGGCTCTGGCAAGCAACCTCTGTGACGCCTTGTCACGTTACAACTGTTGATACGACTGGCTTTTCTGCATTAGCTGTGCTGGTTCTGCGACACCTCGACAGAGGTCTCCAGGGCTTGCAGAGCTGCTTCACGGCTTGAATTCCTGGACTGGCGGAACCAGTGAGGCGTGATCGATTGGCCCAGAACGCAGTTCCGAAAGAAAATCTGAAGCCACCTGCTCTGGTGTAGGGGGCTACTGAGTCTGAAACCAAACAGCAGCGATCGTAAATAGCCGTTTTTGATCTCAACCTTGTCCGAGCAGTCGCGTCTCAACTATCTGCATCTCATGAACAAGGCGGCAGAGGCAGAGGACCGTCAGAGTTACTTCCACTACCTCAAGCTCGCTGAGAAGGCCCTTCGCAATGGCAAGGAAAGCGACGGAATTTGGCAACCAACAAGGGCTTAGTCATACCGGACACCGATCAACATGCAGTCACACGGTTGATCCCTGAAAGCTTCTGAGATGCCTGTCAGGCGTATCAACTTCAGGAACAAATGACATCGGACAAGATGAATACGAATCAGCAACTCGGATCCGAGTCGTTCCCGGGAGCCCTCATCGTCATAGTTATCAATTTTCATTTTTGACTGCTATTGAGAATCGGTTGAGTGTCGCGACGTTGCCGTCACTCGCCAGACCTAAAAGTTCATTAGGTGCCTTGCTATGACTGGGATCTGATCCCCTCACCCTGTGATCAGCTGTCACAGCTGCACCGATGACCGATCGGACCCAACAGTGGCAATGCATCTCCCAATGCGGAGCCTGTTGTCGCCTCGCACCGGAGGAACGGGCCGAAGCGCTTGAAGCCCTCAACGACGAGGACCAGGCCACCTACCTATCGATGGTGGGGAGAGACGGCTGGTGCATCCACTACGACAGCGGTGGTCGACGCTGTCGGATTTATGACGATCGGCCCAGATTCTGCCGAGTCAGTTGCATGGATCAGTTGTTCAACATCGAGCCCGATCAGCTGGATGCCTTTGCCATCGACTGTTGCCAGCAGCAGATCCGCTCGGTTTACGGCGGTCGCAGCAGGGAGCTGCGTAGGTTCAACCGAGTCCAACGCCGCGGTGATGGCTGAAATCAAGGAAGCCGCACGCCCTGGCTTTGCTGCCGTTGTGTTCAGCACCTTCGGCACCGTGTTCATCGCCGAGCTGGGGGACAAAACCCAGCTGGCGACACTGCTCCTTTCGGCTCAGTCCGGCTCACCCTGGCTTGTGTTTCTTGGGGCCGCTTTGGCTCTGATCTGTTCGAGCCTGGTGGGTGTCCTGCTGGGGCAGTGGCTGGCCCGCACGCTTCCCCCAGAGCGTCTGGAAACGATGGCGGGAGTTCTCATGGTCGCCCTGGGGCTCTGGCTGGGTGCTCAGGCAGCCCAGACGCTGTTGCTGGACACGACAGGACTCTGAACGATGGATCTCTCCCTTCTGATCTCAACCTTTCTGACCGTGTTCCTGGCTGAACTGGGAGACAAGACCCAACTGGCCACAGTTGCCCTCAGCGGCACATCCGACAGGCCCCTGGCGGTGTTTCTGGGATCCTCCACGGCCCTTGTTCTGGCCAGTCTGTTGGGTGCGATGGCCGGTGGGTCGATCGCCAGCCTGATCCCGACCGAATGGCTTCAGCTTCTGGCCGCCATCGGTTTCCTGATCATCGGATCGCAGCTGCTGATGCGCAACAGCGATGGAGGTGCTGAAGACGACCAGGTCGACTCATAAACTGGGTCGGGTTGGAGCTCTCTGCACGGCCCGGCATCTCCTTCGGCCGCTCCGAACATCCCCCGGTCGTGAAGGCCGGATTCGACAACCCCATCATGAAGTTCTCGGTCGCTGACCTGCTGGATCAGCTTTCCTATGACCAGCCAGTTCCTAAGGCCACGCTGGCAAAAATCCTCAAGCTGACAAACAAGGCTGACAAGGACAGGCTGGATCTTGCTCTTCATGGTCTGAGCAAGCTGGGTCTCCTCAGCCGTCAGGAAGACGATGGACTCCTGCGCGATCGCTGTGAAGACCTGTTGGATGCCCGGCTGCGTTGCAGTAGCAAGGGATTCTGTTTCGCCATCCGCGATGACGGTGGCGATGACATCTATATCCGTGACCACTACCTGAATCACGCCTGGAATGGCGATCGCGTCCTGGTGCGCGTCACCCGTGAGGGCGGTCGTCGACGTTCGCCGGAAGGCGAAGTTCAATGCATTCTTGAACGCAGTACCCGGTCCCTGCTTGCCCAGGTGGAGCGGCAGCAGGATCGGTTGGTGGCGGCTCCGTTGGATGACCGCATGCTCACCAGCATCGAGCTGCCGACGGAAGCGGAAGAGCACCTGCAGGACGAATCGGCAACGGCCGTTGTTGAAGTGAAGATCGATCGTTACCCGGTTGCGCAGCATCCAGCCCAGGGTCATGTGGCACGACCGCTGCCTCTCAATGCAGGTCCTGCCGCTGACCGCGACTTGTTGCTGACCAAAACCGGTCTGCACGAACGACCAGCGGCTCCCCGGGGCTCCGTCAAGTCCACTGCAAGCAAAGGTCGCACCGATCTAACCGATCAGCCGTCATTACTGCTGAGCAGCTGGCAGCACCGTGATGCTCCACCTTTGCCTGCGGTCCACGTGGAGGCAAGGGATGGCGGCAGTCGCCTGTGGTTGCATGCGCCGTCCGTTGCAGAGCGGTTCGGCCAAGGGAACAGTCTCGATCTCTGGCTCCGAGAACGCGCTGAAGCCATCTGCATGGGTGAGGAATGGCAGTCCCTTCTCACACCAGCCCTCACGAAGGCCTGTCGGTTCAAGGAGGGGTAATCCAGCGACGCCCTGACGGTACGTCTGGACATCGATGCCGACGGCAACCTGACGGACTGGGAGTTCATGCTCAGCACCATTCGCCCGGTCGCCGGGGTCAGCGTCACCCAGCTCCGCGCCCTGGCAGAGCGCAAACCCAAATCGCGCAGCATCCCGGCAGCGTTGAAATCGATCAAAGATCAACTGGGCCAACTGCAGACCCTGTTCTTCTGCGCTGACTGTCTGATCGCCCATGAACGGTCCACTGGATCGGTAGCCCTCGATCTACGGCCGCCACAGCTGGATGCCCTTGGAGATCTTCGTTGGGCCGATCCCAGTGGCCAGTCCCACCGATGGCTTGATGTGATCGATCGCACCGATCCCAACTCCATCCTTCAACCACTGCTGAGAGCGGCCGATCGTGCCTGGGGTCAGCACCGCGCCGCACTGCAGCTCCCCGGCATCTCAAGGATCTGCAGCGAACCTGACACAGCGGTGCTGACCGATGTGGCGAAAACCGCCGTAGCCCTGGATCTCCCCCTCGAACTGGATGACGATGGCAGCCCGACGGCGCAGGAACTGATCACGGTGTTCGCGGAGTCAGATCAACGCCGGGTGTTGGAGCAGCAACTGAGCCATGCCCTGGCACACCCGCATTTCCAGGCCGAAATCAAGCCACAGGACCACAACGACGAGGACGGCACCGTTGAATCGGATCTTCCGCCGGTCCCCTGGTGCTGCGCGTCCTTGAGCTACGCGCAGCTGGCCAACCAGCAGATCATTCAGATGCTCCTGAGTGACGGCAAGGACCGTCCGAATGTTCGCCAGAAGGAACGAATCAATCTCGGTCGTCGTGGTTGCGCGGAACAGCTCCAGTGGGCGCTGTTCACGGGCGCGCAGGAAGAAAAGCTGACGGGCGTTGTGAACCACCGCCTAGTCCAGCGGCTCAACAGCCGGCGGCGTCAGGTGCTCGAGCTGCAACGGGACCTGCTGGCGATGGTCCAGGCCAGGTCCGCTGAACCGCTGGTGGGTCAGGACGCTGAAGGCCGAGTAAGCGGTGTGCAGAGCTACGGCTTCTTCGTCGAGGTGGGGGAGACCAGGGTGGAGGGACTGGTTCATGTGAGCTCCCTCAACGACGACTGGTACGAGTACCGCTCACGCCAGAACCGCCTCGTGGGGCGGAAGAACCGCAGGGTCTACCAGCTCGGCGACGAGGTTCGTGTGCGGGTGGTCAAGGTGGATGTCCTACGCAATCAGATCGACCTCGAGGTCATCCCGGAGGCGACGACGGACGAGGACAGGCCGATGGCCGTGACCTTGAGCAACGTCTGACCATGCACCCCTACGTGCTGGCCGTCACAGGAGCCTCGGCTCAGCCGCTGGGCGAACGGACGTTACAGCTGCTTCTCCAGGCCGGCCGCAGCGTTCACCTCGTCCTCAGCAAAGGCGCTTATGCCGTGTTCCAGGCGGAACAGGGGGTCCAGGTACCACTGAATCCAGAACGTCAGGTTCGCTTCTGGCGGGAACGTCTGAACTGCGGTTCGGGGGAGCTGTTCTGTCATCGCTGGAACGATCAGAGCGTCGGCATCGCCAGTGGCAGCTTCCGAACCAGAGCCATGTTGATCGTTCCCTGCAGCATGGGAACCGTGGGCCGGATCCAGGCCGGTGTCGCGATGGATCTGATCGAACGCTGCGCAGACGTTCATCTCAAAGAGGGGAGGCCGTTGCTGATCGCCCCCCGTGAGATGCCCTTCAGCCTGATCCACCTGCGCAATCTCACCGCACTGGCGGAGGCAGGAGCGCGCATTGCCGCGCCGATTCCTGCTTGGTACACCCAACCCAGAACCCTGGAGGAGATGGTCGATTTCATCGTGATCCGGCTGCTCGATGGCTTTGAGGATGATCTGGCCCCTCTGCAGCGCTGGACTGGACCGATCGAATGAGCTCCCTTCAGCGCTGGTTGCTCGTGCCCTCTCTGGCGCCGCTGCTTGGACTACTGCTGACCTCAGCACTCAACAACGCGGGAAACACAAGGTTGCAATTGCTGGTCTGGCGGTCGCCGTCCTTGCCGATCGGTGCCTGGACAGCCCTGGCCGGACTGAGCGGTGCTGGTGTCAGCGCAATCTCCGTTC
>MDTA01227572.1_pt1 | contig 15108 bp, 17 predicted proteins | sample 811151 | NCBI WGS metagenome assembly MDTA01 (sample SAMN05326648, study PRJNA326480) | marine metagenome | isolation source: seawater | place: Indian Ocean: South | collected 2010 | reverse complement strand
GCATATAGAATTTTAAACTCATATTAATGAAAAAAAAACTCTTTACCTATAAAAAAAGTGGGGTCAATATTGATGCTGCTGATAAATTTGTAAAATTCATAGCAAGTATTTCATCAAAAAAAAAAGACGATAAAAAGTTCAGTAATATCGGAGGATTTGGTTCAATAACAAATTTACCCAAAAATATAAAAAATCCAAAAATTGTGGCTTGCACAGATGGTGTAGGAACAAAGATTGAGATAGCAAATCTTTTAAAAAAGTACGACACAATAGGAATTGATTTAGTAGCTATGAGTGTGAATGATCTGATTGTACAAGGAGCTAAACCGTTATTTTTCTTAGATTACATTTCAATAAATAAAATTGATTTAAAAAAGATGAAATCAATAATTAAAGGAATTATTAAAGGATGCAACTTATCAGAATGTATACTTGTAGGAGGTGAGACTGCTGAAATGCCTGATACTTATGAAAAAGGTAAATTTGATATAGCTGGTTTTGCTGTTGGAATTGTTAGTGGTGATAAACTATTAGGGAAAAAAAAAATAAAACAAGATGATTTAATTTTGGCTGTACCATCCAGTGGATTACACTCTAATGGTTTTTCTTTAGTAAGATATTTACTAAAAGAAAAAAAAATAAATATAAAAAAAAATAACTTTTTAAAAAAAGAATTAATTAGACCAACAAAGATATATGCTAAAGAAATTTTAGATCTAATTAATAAAAATTTATTAAATAGTTGTGCTAATATTACAGGTGGTGGATTAGCTGATAACATTAGTAGAATTATACCAAACAGATTATGTGCTGAAATCAATTTAAATAAAGTTAAACCTCACAAAATTTTTAATTGGTTAAAAAAAAATAATATTTCCGATCAAGAGATGTTAAAAACTTTTAATTGTGGCGTGGGTTTTTGTTTAATAATTAATTCTAAAAATTTAAATAAAATTAATAAATACTTTTCAAAACAATACAAACCATATGTTATAGGAAAGGTTTCGAAAGGAAGAAATAAAGTAAAATTAAATGGCTGTATTAATTGGCTCTAATAAAATAAAAACTGCTGTATTTATATCAGGCAATGGAAGTAATTTAAAATCCTTAATAAAATTTTCTAAAACTAAGAAATCACCTATAGCTATTACATTGATTGTTTCTAACAATTCAAAAGCAAAAGGCTTAAATTACGGAAAAATATTCAAAATTAAAAAGAGAGTTCTAAATATAAATAATTCAAATTTATTCGATACTAAATTACTCAGCATCTTAGAAAAATACGAAATTGAAATAATTTGTCTAGCAGGTTTTATGAAAATATTATCAAAAAATTTTATCAAAAAATTCGATGGAAAAATCCTAAATATTCATCCTTCATTACTTCCTAAATATAAGGGTTTGAAAACACATAAAAGAGTTTTAGATAATAATGAAAAATACTCTGGTTGCACTGTACATTTTGTAAATTCAAAATTAGACTCCGGAAAAATTATTCTACAAAAAAAGGTTAAAATATCGAAAAATGAAACTGAAAACTCTTTAAATAAAAAAATATTAATTCAAGAACATAAGCTTTACCCTAAAGCTATTTTAAAAATTCTTAGTCTTTAAAAAAAAAATCAATCTCTATTTTAGCGTTATCAATACTATCTGATCCATGCACGGAATTCTTATCAATTGAAATTCCATATTTTTTTCTAATAGTACCTTCTTTTGCATCTTTTGGATTTGTAGCTCCCATTAAATTTCTGTTTTCTAATACAGCATTATCTTTTTCAAGAACCATAGCAACTATTGGTCCTGATGAAAGATAATCGCATAAATCATTGTAAAAAGGTTTTGTTTCATGAACTTTATAGAATTTTTCAGCCTCTGATTTTTCAATTTGTATTTTTTTCTCTTTTAAAATAGTAAATCCATTTTTCTTAAACAACGTTTTAATTTCATTTTCAAGATTTCTCTCAACCGCATCGGGTTTAATAATTGATAAAGTTTGTTCTGTATTATTCATAATTTTCCTCTATAAGCTTATTTAACAATCTTACTCCGTACCCAGTTGCACCACCTGAATTTAAAGCTCCTCCATATTTAGAAAAAGCCATACCAGCAATATCTAAGTGCGCCCAAGGTGTATTATTTAAAATAAATCTTTGAAGAAATTGAGCAGCAGTGGTTGAGCCAGCTCCACCTACGTAATTTATATTTTGCATATCAGCATTTTTAGAGTCGATTAATTTATCATAATTTTTATTAAGAGGCATTCTCCACACTTTTTCCTCTACATGTTCACCTGCATTAATTAATTGATTAGATAATTTATCATCATTAGAAAATAATCCTGCATATTCAGATCCTAACGAGACAATAATTGCTCCTGTTAAAGTTGCTAAATCTATAATAAATTTTGGTTTAAATTTTTTCTCTGTGTATGTAAGTGCATCGGCTAGCACTAACCTTCCTTCGGCATCAGTATTTAAAACCTCAACAGTTTTACCACTATAAGATTTTACAATATCTCCTGGTCTTTGAGCATTACCGCCAGGCATGTTTTCTACTAAACCAACTACACCAACTGCATTTACTTTTGCTTTTCTTAAAGCAAGACTTTTCATTAATCCTACTACAACTGCTGAACCAGCCATATCATAAGTCATATCCTCCATAAATTTAGCAGGCTTTAAAGATATACCACCCGTATCAAAACAAACTCCTTTACCTACGAAAGCTAACGGCTTAGATTTATTTTTTAATCCATTCCATTCCATAGTAACAAGATATGAACCTCTAATACTTCCCTGGCCAACACCAAGCAAAGTATTCATTCCCATTTTTTTTAACTTCTTATCGTCATAAATATTGATTTTTAAACCTTGTTTCTTTAAAGAATTTATTCTTTTTGCGTATTCATCAGGATGTAATACATTGCCTGGTTCAGATACTAAATCTCTTGTAAAAAAAGTGCCTTCTTCAACTGCATTAAATCTGACTCTATCTTTCTGACTTGGAATGTTTTTACCGGTAACATTTAAAGATATTATTCCTTTTGTTTTTTTTGTTTTATATTTTTCAAATTTATAAGATTTCAATTTAATTCCATGTAAGAAGTACCCTAAAAGATTTTTTGAATTTTTGGTTAAAGTATCTGAATAAATACTATATTCAGTTTTTTTTAATTCACTAAAAACTTCATAACATTTAGCACCTAATTTTTCGGTATCTGACTTATTCAGATTTTTATTTAAAGTAGCTATGATAATTTTACGATTTGAATTAATATCAAAAGTCATTATCTTTTGTTTTGAGTCTTTAGTCTTTAAAAGATCTGATAAGTATGAGTACTCTGTGTCTGAAATATATTTTTTTGAACTGGAAATGTTCAATTTTTCATCTGTAAATAATATTAGATTTCCAGAGGATTTATTTATTGCTTGTTTTTTAAAGTTAATTTTTATATTCATAAAATTTAATACAATCTGTACGAGATAATGCTATATATGAGTAAAATAATTATATTTCAATGGAAAAATTACTATTTAGAAAACTGATTGCTGACATTACCTTAAGAGCATTAATCATAACCTTCACAATAGGTTTAATTGTATGGATTATTCAAGCTGTTAATTATCTTGATTTTGTTATTGATGATGGACATAATTTTAAGATCTATTTTCTTTATAATCTATATAATTTCCCAAAAATAATTCACAGAATATTACCTTTTGTATTCACAATCTCTATTTTTTTCGAATTGATAAAATATGAAAAAAACAATGAATTATTAATTTTTTGGACAAACGGTGTCAGTAAAAAAAAATTTATATCAAATCTTATAAATTTTACATGTGTCGTAATGATAATTCAAATTGTAATTGGAAGCGTCATATCACCTAACCATCAATTTAAAGCGCGGCAATTTCTAAAAAGTTCTAATATGGATTTTTTACCTAACCTAATAAAACAAGGAAAATTTATTGACACAATATCTGGGTTAACAATCTATATTAATCAAAAAAAAGACAATAATTCATTTAAAAATATTTACATTCAAGAAGGTCAATTTGTTGATTTCAAACAAAACGATAATCAAATAATTTACGCAAAAGAAGGTTTTTTAATAAATGAAGATAAAAAACTATTTAGATTATTAAATGGAAAAGTGATAAGCAATAATGATAATAAACTAATAAGTTTTGAGTTTGATAAAATTGATTATGATTTATCTAAGTTTACTTCTAGATCTATTAAAAAACCCAAAATTCAAGAATTATCATCTATAAAATTAATAAAATGTTCATTTAGTTTGATGAGGGGTAAAGTTTATAAAGATGATATATTTACATGCGAAATAAAAAAACTTAAAAATTTCAATCAAGAATTATACAAGAGATTTGTCAAACCTTTTTATTTACCAATACTTACACTCATATGTTGTTTTCTTTTAACTTTTTCTAAAGAACAGCATAGTTATACCATAAAAACAATAAAAATTTTTATTTATGTATTTTTAATTTTAGTTATATCTGAAATCTTTATGAGATATATTGAAAGCTCATTAATATATTTGATTTTATTCTTTGTAATTCCAATAATTATTTTTTGTATGACTTATATTTTTTTATTGAAAAAGGTAAATAATGGTTAGAACATTTGACAAATACTTTATAAATTTATTTTTCAAAAAGTTACTGTTCCTTTCACTTATCTTTTTTTCATTAATATTTATTCTGACTATATTTGAAGAAATAACTTTTTTTAGTGATACACAATCAGAATTTTATCTACCCTTTTTAGTTGCTGCTTTAGATGTTCCCTCCGCGTTACTAGAAATATTTCCCTTTATTATTTTGATAACAACTCAACTTTTTTTTCTCGAAATAATAAAAAAAAAAGAAAATGAGTTAATTAAGATAAATCAACTAGATAATTTTTATTTGATAAAGGTTTTAACATTATGTGCTTTTATTTTTGGTATGTTAGTAATTTTAATTTACTATCCATTTTCATCTAAACTCAAATTTATTTATTTTGATTTTAAAAATTCTTATTCAAAAGATGGAAAATACTTAAAACATTACGGAGAAAACGGATTATGGATTAAAGATGAAATAGATAGTGAAATTTATATTGTAAATGGAGATTTGGGTAAAACTAACTTTTTAGAAAATGTTTTTATATCAAAGTTTGACTCAAATTTTGAATTAATTGAAAATATATCTTCAAAAAAGGTTGATATAACTACTAATCAATGGGTAATTGAAAAACCATATATATTCAGAAATAATCTTCAGACTAAATTGGAAACCAATTTAATAATTACGAGTCATTTTAATATTAAGAAAATAAACAGCACATTTAGGAATCTCAATTCTTTCAATGTTTTTCAGTTAATTAATGCCAAAAAAGAAAATGAGCTATTAGGCTACTCATCTCAAGATATTGATTTACACCTTTTAAGAATTGCAACTTTACCAATGTATTTTAGTGTAATGGTTATTATATCATCAATTATTATGTTAAACATAAAGAAAAATAAGCCATATATTTTTCACGTGCTGCTAGGTATTACTTTATCAGTAATAATTTATTATATTAATAATATATTTAACATTTTTGGTTTAACTAACAAAATTCCTATTTATTTATCTGTATTTTTTCCAATTATTTTTTTAAGTATAGTTTCAGTGATAGGTTTAATTAGAATAAATGAACAATAAATTAATCATAATTTTTATAATTTTTTTTCAAATTTTTTTTATTAATAAATTATATTCAAAAGATGTGCAATTTAATGCTACAGAAATAGAAGTTTTAGAAGAAGGAGAATTAACCATTGCATACAATGGTTCAGCAATAATCAAGGATGATAATATATCTATAGAGGGTTCAACTATCAGATATTTTAAAAATAAATCATTATTAATTGTAAATAATGGAAGTATAAAAAGAATAAATAATAATTTTGTTATTAGTTCTGAAATAATTGAGTACGATATTGCGAGATCGTATTTAAATTTCAAAAATAACGTAAAAATTGATGACAAAATAAATAATCTCAAAATAAATTCTGAAGAAATAAATTATGACATTTTAAATAAGAAAATAGAAAGTGAAAGTAAGTCCGAAATTACAGATGTCGTTGGAAATAATTATCTAGTAAATCAATTTGAATATAATATAGAGGATGAGATTATAAAATTAATCGATCTAGATGTAATTGATAACAATGACAATACATTTGCTATTGATATGGCTTTTTTGGATTTAGAAAAAAAAGAATTAATTGCAAAAGATGTTAGTTTAGATTTCAAAATTTCCAAAGACTCTGAGAACGAACCTCGGTTAAAAGGAAAAAGTTTTGTTAGCAATGACCAAAGTACAATTGTAAAAAAAGGGACTTTTACTTTTTGTAAAAAAAGAGAAAAGTGTCCACCATGGGAAATGAGTGCAGAAGAAATAAAACATGATAAAAAGAAAAAAACTATTAATTATAAAAATGCAAGTTTAAAGATTTATGATAAAAAAGTTTTTTATTTCCCAAAGTTTTTTCATCCTGACCCAACAGTTGATAGACAATCAGGATTTTTGATACCTAGAATACAAGATAATAGTACAACCGGTCTATCTTTCAATTTACCATATTTCATCGCACTAGCAGAAAATAAAGATATCACTTTAAGTCCAAGATTTTTTGCTGAAGATAAGCTTTTAATCCAATCAGAATATAGACAAAAAAATAAAAACTCAGATCATTCAGTCGATTTTAGTCAATATGTTTCAAGTGGTGAAAATAGTAAAAGCCATTTATTCTATAATTTTAATAAGGATTATGAAAATGATTACTTTGATGAAGTTGAGCTAGATTTTAAAGTAGAACAGGTTTCAAATAAAACGTACTTAAAAGCTTATAAAATTGAAAGTCCAATAATTAATGACACATCTAACTTAACAAACTCCATAAGCGTAAATCTATTCGATGAAAGTACGTCAATTAATACAAATTTAGATGTGTATGAAGATTTAGCAAAACAAGATAGTGATAAGTATGAGTACGTACCTAATTTTAGCTTCTCAAAAGTTTTAAATGAAAGTTTTACTCTCAATTCAAAAGGATATTATAAAAACTACGATACAAATATTACTGAAAAAGTTTTAATTAATAATTTTGAGTTTCAGTCTGCTCCAAAATTTTTCAATAATGGTTTAACTAGCGAAAAAAAATTTTTGTTAAAAAATGTAAATTCAAGTGCCTCAAAATCAAAAAAGTTCAAAAATGAAAGTTCTTTTAACCTAGTACCAACTTTCCAGGTTAACTATCTACTTCCCTTATTAAAAGAAAATTCTAAGTTAAGAAATACTCTTACTCCAAAAATTTCATTAAGAATAAGCACTCCACATACTAGGGATGTTCATAAGACAGACAGAAAAATTGATTATAATAATATTTATGACTTAGATAGAATACGTATGGATGATACCAATGAAGGTGGAGTTGCACTTACATACGGTTATGAACACTCAATAATAGAAAAATCAACTTCAGAAGAAAAAATAAAATTTGGATTTGCTAATAATTTAAGATTTGATGAGAATAGAGATTTACCTGGTAATTCAAATTTAGGTGACGAAGTCTCTGATTTTGTAGGAGTTTTTAATTACAAACCAAATACGAATTTGAAATTTGATTATAATTTTTCTCTAAAAAATAACTTAAGTGAAAAAAATTATGAACTTTATGGATTTGAATTCTTTTTAAAAAATTTGTCTACGAAGTTTGAATATTTAAACGAAAATAATAGCAAATTAAAAACTTCATATTTAAAAAATGAAACTCAATTCAATTTTAATGACACAAATAGTCTAATTTTTGAGACAAGAGAAAATAAGGAAAAGAGTTTTACAGAATTTTATAATTTAATATATCAGTACAAGAATGATTGTTTAACTGCAGCAATAGAGTACAACAAAGAATATTATAATGATCAAGATTTAAAACCAACTGAAAATTTATTTTTCAAACTATCAATTATGCCTTTTGGTGGATTCAATACTCCTAATCTAAGATGATATCATTTAAAAAGATTTTTTTTTTAGTTTTTTTTTCTTTTCTTTTTTCAAGTTCTAGTTTTTCTTCTATCGATTTTAAAATTATTATGAAGATAAATAATGAAATTATAACTACTTATGACATTGAAAAAGAAATTAATTATCTTTTGGCTCTAAATCCAAAACTAAAAGAAATTAATGAAACTCAATTGATAAATATAGCAAAAAAGTCTCTTACAAAAGAAGTTATAAGAAAAATTGAAATATTAAAATACAAAGAATTAGATTTAAAGAATTCTCAAATTGAAAGTGTTTTGAATAATCTTATTCAGAATTTAAACTTTTCTAATGAGGGTGAATTTGAAAAATATTTAAAAAAATTCAATGTTTCTATAAATGATTTAAAAAAAAAAATAGAAATCGAAAATGAGTGGAAAAATATGATTTATATTAAATATAATAAAAGTGTTAATATTAATAAGAGTGAGCTAATTTTGAAAGTTGAAAATTTAAGTAATAACAATTTTATTTTTGAATATAATTTATCTGAAATTGTTTTTACTAATTTAAATGACACATCCTATAAAGATAAGTTAAATAATATTGAAAATAGTATAATCAATAACGGTTTCGAAAACACAGCTAATCTTTATAGTATATCAGATAGTTCCAAAGTAGGTGGAAAGATAGGATGGGTTACAAAAAATAATTTATCTATGATAATAATCAATGAACTAGAAAAACTCTCTAAAGGTGAATATAGTTCCCCAATAAAAATTGGTAATAATTTTTTAATTCTGAAAATCAATGAGACCAGAGAAACTCCAAAAAAAATAGATAAAAAAGCTGAATTAGATAAAATGATATTAATTGAAACAACAAAACAATTAGATAAATTTTCAAATATTTTTTATAATAAAATTAAATTAAACGCAAAAATAAGTGAATTCTAATCCTATTTTAATTGTTCCTGGTGAGCCAAGAAGTATTTTTTTTGAAATTTTTTTTAAGTCAATAAATTCACAAAAGATTAGAAGTCCTATAGTAATAATTTGTGATAGAAGAATTTTTAATAAAGAAATCAAAAGATTTAAATTTAAAAAAAAAGTTGAGGAGCTTAGTCATAAATTTATTGATAAAAAAAAAATCAAAAGTAAAAAAATTTATCTAGTTGATATTCCAAATAATTATTCTAATACATATATACAAAGATGTTTCCTTTATGCTTTTTCTTTATTAAAGAAAGGTTTCACTAATAAAATAATAAATGGACCAATTAATAAGACCAAGACTTTAAACAAGAAATATCTTGGAGTTACAGAATATATATCCCATTTTTTTAATCAAAAAAAATTTGCAATGTTAATTTACAACAAGAAACTTTCTGTTTGTCCAATAACTACACATCTTCCTTTAAGTCAAATTTCGAAGAAGATAAGTAAAAAATTAATTATAGAAAAAGTTTTAATTGTTAACAAATTTTACAAAAAATTTTTGGGCTTTAAACCAAGAATAGCTATAACTGGCTTAAATCCACATTGTGAAAGTATCTTAAAGTTTAATGAGGATGATAAAATAGTACTTCCAGCAATTAAATCTCTTAAAAAACTTGTAAAAGTTCAAGGTCCATTTCCTGCTGATACAATTTTTTTGAGGAATAATAGAAAAAAATTTGATGTTATAATTGGAATGTATCATGATCAAGTCTTAGGACCAATCAAAACACTTTTTGAGTACAATGCTATTAATATTACTTTAGGTTTACCTTTCCTAAGAATTACACCAGACCATGGACCAAATGAAAAAATGATTGGAAAAAATAAATCAAATCCAATTAGTTTAATTAATGCATTAAATTTTTTAGATAAAAGATGATAAAGGCTAAAAAAAGCCTTGGGCAAAATTTTTTAATTGACCATAATATAATTGACAAAATTGTAACTATTATAGAAATAAAAAATAAAAATATTTTAGAGATTGGACCTGGGACTGGCAATTTGACGTCAAAAATTTTGGAAAAAAATCCAAAAAAAATTCTAGTTATAGAAAAAGATGATAATTTAGTAAAACTTCTTAAACAAAAATTTAATTCAAAAATCGATATAATAAATAATGATATTCTTAAAATTGAAGAAAATTCGTTATGTAATCAAACTTTGACGGTTTTTGGAAATTTGCCATATAATATCTCAACAGAAATTTTAGTAAAATGGATTTTGAACCTAAGGCAAAAAAAAATTTGGTTTGACTATCTAATTCTTATGTTTCAAAAAGAAGTAGCAGATAGAATTATATCAGAATACAACACAAAAGATTACGGAAGGTTATCAATAATAACTAATTGGAGATTAAAAATTCAAAAAATTTGTGATATTAATCCCTCATGCTTTCAACCAAAACCTAAAGTAGATAGTTCTTTATTGCTTTTTGAGCCAAAAAGAAATTTTATAGAATTTAAAAACCCCAAAAATTTAGAAAAAATCACGAGAATTTTTTTTATGCACAGAAGAAAAATGATTAAAAAACCTTTTCTTGAGATATTTGATGGTAATAAAAATTTAGCTTTAAAAATTGGTCTGGATCTAAAATTAAGACCTCAAAATTTAGACTTTAATACTTACTTTAATTTAACAAAAGTGTATGAACAACTAAGAGGTTAATTTTTCAATATGATTCCTAATGTACTCAGAGTCATAATCTTTTGATCCATTATTAATTTCTGCATTAATTAAATCTTTAATTTTTAAATAACATTTGTTAAGATCATCATTTACAACCACATAATCATAATTAATCCAATGGAGCACATCTCTCTCAAATTGTTGCATTCTTTCCTCTGCTATAAGCTTATCTTTCATATCTCTGTTAGATAATCTTTCAAATAAAATTTCTTTACTAGGTGGCAAAATAAAGAAGGTGATTAATTTATAATCTAATTTTTTATTTCTTATTTGATCTGCACCTTGCCAATCAATATCAAATAAAACATTTTTTCCCTTATTCAAGTTGTCAATAATTGGTGTTCTTGTTGTGCCATAATAGTTTTTAAATACTTTGGCATATTCTAAAAATTCTTGATTGTTAATTAATCTTTTGAATTCATTGTCGTTAACAAAAAAATAATCTTTATCCGGTATTTCACCTGGTCTTGGTTTTCTTGTCGTGTGTGAGATAGAAATTTCAAAATTATCGTTTTTGGATAATAAATTTACTAAAGTTGTTTTACCAGCTCCTGAAGGAGAAGACAGTATAACCATGATACCATCATTGGCAGAAGGCATTGGTTTTTTTTTTTAGTTAGCTTTACCTTCAATAAATTTGACTGCATCACCCACTGTTAAAATCTTTTCAGCTTCACTATCAGAAATCTCTGAACCAAATTCCTCCTCGAAAGCCATTACTAACTCTACAGTATCTAGGCTGTCTGCACCTAAATCGTCAATAAAGCTAGACTCTTCTGTAACTTTAGATTCATCAATCCCTAAATGATCTGCAACTATTTTTTTAACTTTACTAGAAACATCTTCTGACATATTGATCCTTTTTATATTATAATCGTTATTAGTTTAAAAACCTAGATTGTCAAGCCATATACATACCCCCATTTACATGTAATGTTTCTCCATTAATGTAATCTGATTGATTAGATGCCAGAAAAAGAACTGCATTAGCGATGTCATCTGGTTCACCTAATCTAGCTGAGGGTATTTTAGAAATAATGATTTCTTTGAATTTTTCGTCAATTTTTTCTGTCATGGCTGTTTTAATAAATCCAGGAGAGATACAATTTATATTAATATTTTTTTTTGCATATTCGATAGATAAACTTTTTGACATTGAAATAATACCCGCTTTAGACGCTGAATAGTTTGACTGACCTAAATTTCCAGAATGACCTACTACAGATGTAATATTTATAATTTTTCCTTTTTTATTCTTTAACATTTTTTTTATTGCAAACTTACACATTAAAAATGTAGAAGTTAAATTGATATCAATCACTTTTTTCCATTCATCTAAAGTCATTCTTATAGCTAAGTTATCTTGAGTAACTCCCGCGTTATTGACAATACAATCAATGTTTCCTCCAAGTTCTTTGCAAGCGTCATCGATAAAATTTTCTATTTTGTCACTTTGGGAAATATCAAATTTCAATGTTTTTATATTACTAAATTTTTTCTTTAGCTCATCTAATTTTTCAATTTTAGTTCCAGAGGCCAGAACACTAACTCCTAACTCAGAGAATTTTTTAATTATTGAATTTCCTATCCCGCCTGTAGCACCTGTAACAATTATTTTTTTATTTTTTAAATCATTCATATTTTTAAACTTTCTATATCTGATTGATTATTAATAGAAGTAATTTTTACATTTTTATCAATTCTTTTAATTAATCCAGCCAAAACTTTTCCAGGACCTATTTCAATAAAATGATCTACACCATAATTAATCATATTGATTATACTTTCACGCCATCTTACTCTTTTTTCTATTTGACTAATAAGCAAGCCTTTTAGCTCATTTATATCTAAAATCTTATCTGCAGTAACATTTGAAATCAATGTATTGTCAGATTTTTTAAAATTTAATTTCCCAAGTTCTTCTCGCATTATTTCTGTGGCCTTCGTCATTAACTCACAATGGAAAGGTGCACTAACTGGAAGTTTGATATTTTTTATTTTTTTATCTTTTAGAATTAAACTCATTCTATCTAAATCTTTGATTTTACCACTCACTACAATTTGACCCTCAGAATTATCATTTGCAATTTGGGCTATAAAATTTTTCTCATTGTCTTTTAAAATTTTTTCAATATCATCAATTTTCGATCCCAAAACTGCCAACATTCCTCCCTCTCCTTTTGGTACAGATGTTTGCATAGCATTACCCCTAATCCTTAATATCTTTATAGTTTCAGCAAAGTTTAAAATTCCAGCACATGACAAAGCCGAATACTCACCTAAAGAATGACCGGCAAAAAATTTACCCTTATTTAAATTTATATTAAACTCATCTTTAACTACACGAAATATTGAATAACTTATTAGAAAAATAGCAGGTTGGGTATTTGCAGTAAGATCCAAATCTTCTTTTGGTCCTTCTAGGATTATTTCTGAGAGATTTGTTTCTAAAATTTCGTCTGCCTCTCTAAATAATTTTTTAACAATTTCATATCTATCAAAAAACTCTTTACCCATTCCAACTATTTGGGAACCTTGGCCTGGAAAAATTACTGAAAACATTTAAAAAATAAATTAATTTTTGTTTTTTTTGCTATTGTAATTGAGATTTTATAATAGTATATCCTCATTTTTTATTAAAGAATAATTATGAATTTATACGAACATACAATTATAGCGAGACAAGATACATCTCCAGCTGAAATAAAACAGCTAGTGGAAAAATATTCCAAAATAGTAGAAAAAAATGAGGGTGAAATAATTAAAACTGAAAACTGGGGTCTTTTAAATTTATCTTATTTGATTAAAAAAAATAGGAAAGGCAGTTATATACACTTCAAAATAAAAGGTAATGGAAAGTTAATTGAACAACTTGAGAAAAATGAAGCTATAGATAAAAAGCTTTTAAGACATTTAACAGTTAAAGTTAAAAAATTTGACCTAGATACAAACTATTTTTCAAAAAAAGATGACATAGAAAAAACTGAAAAAAAAGAAAAGATTAAGAACTAGATATGCCAAAAAAACAAAGTTCAAATAAAAGAAATAAACAAAGCAATTTTGCTAAATTAAGTATATTTCAACCAAATAAATATAAATTCAAAAAAACTTGTCCACTTTCTGTAAAAGGCGCACCAAAAATAGACTATAAAAATATTAAGTTGCTTAAAAAGTATGTTTCAGAAAATGGTAAGATTCTTCCATCCAGAATTACTAATGTTTCTCAAAAAAAACAAAGAGAATTATCTTTATCAATAAAGAGAGCGAGAAATTTGGCATTAATATAATGAAAGTAATACTATTAGAAAATTTAAAAAGAATTGGATCTATTGGAGAGGTGATAGATGTTAAAAGAGGTTTTGCAAGGAATTTTTTGATTGCAAATAAAAAAGCTCTATACGCGTCTAAAGAAAATGTTAAAGAAGTAGAGAAAATTAAAACTGAGCTTTCAAAAAAAGATAATGAAAAAAAACAAGAAGCTAAAAAAATTTCAGATAAGATTAACAAAAAAGAGTACAGTGTTAAAAAACTAAGCACAGAAAATAACGAATTATATGGTTCTGTAAAACCAACTGAAATATCTAAATTGATATATGAGATGAGTAAAATAGACATAAAACCATCAATGATTCAGCCAGTTAAAGAAATAAAGTCTCTCGGAAAATTTAAAGTAAAAATTTCTCTACACTCTGAAGTTGACGCAGAAATTACTGTTAATGTTACTTCCGCCGAATCTATTCAGTAATTATACAATTTCATCCACAGCTTTTTTTTAAATTTAAATCTATAATATTTTCTATTAGATTATATTTATGGATAATAATCTAAGTGTTGTAAAAGATAGTTTCAAAGAACTACCAAATAATATTGAAGCTGAACAATCTGTAATAGGCACAATATTAGTAACTAACGAAATTTTTGATGAAATTAATACTATAATTTCAAATGTAAATTTCTTTGATCCTATGCATCAAAAAATTTTCAATGCCATAGAAAGTATGATTTATAAGGGGTTACTTGCAAATCCAATTACCTTAAAAAACTATTTTGAGAGTGAGAAAGATGAAATCAATATACCTGAATATTTAGTTAAAATTACAAAATTTTCTACGTCAGCTAGACAAGCAATTGAATATTCTAAAATAATTTATGATATGTATGTCAGAAGAGAACTTATTAAAATTTCTGACCAAATAATTGATGATGCTAAAGAAAATGATATTAATATTAGTGGTCAAAACATTATTGAAAATTCTGAAAAGCTTCTTTACGATTTAGCAGAGAAAGGAACTTTTAGTTCGTCACTCATTAAATTTGATGATGCTATGAAACAAACTATTGAGATGGCATCAGCAGCATATAAAAATGAGGGAGGAATAGT
>MDTA01127201.1_pt1 | contig 15109 bp, 16 predicted proteins | sample 811151 | NCBI WGS metagenome assembly MDTA01 (sample SAMN05326648, study PRJNA326480) | marine metagenome | isolation source: seawater | place: Indian Ocean: South | collected 2010 | reverse complement strand
TTTAATCATTTAATTATAATAATTTTTAAAATTGTTAAATTGATTATGTATTTTAAGTTTTTGAATATATTCTCTTGGGTTTTTTATTTTAATAACAGCACTTTTTGGAGTATTTAAGTAATCATAAGTTCTTGTTAATAAATATCTAAGAGCAGCACCTTTGCACAAAACATTTAAAGATTTTTTTTCTTTTTCAGAGAATTTTCTTATTTTTGAATAACCTTTAATCAGATTTGTCGATTTTTTCTTATTAAATAAAAATTTATTATTTTTTTTATCAAAACATAACGCATTGATACATATAGCAATTTCATACATTAAAAAATCGTTACATGCAAAATAGAAGTCTATGTACCCGTGAAATTTGTTTTTTTTAAAAAAGATATTATCAATAAATAAATCAGCATGAATAATTCCATTAGGTATATTTTTTGGCCATTTATTTTTTATTTGATGAAAACTATTTTTCATTAAACTGCTTAAATTTGGGCTAATAATTTTAGATTTATTCCCTATTTTATTTAGTAATTTTGGCCAATCTTTTAAAGATAAAGAATTTTTTCTATAAAGCTTAATTTTTTTTGATGCCTTGTGAAGTTTGGCTATATTCTTCCCTATTTCATAACAATTTTTTGCGTTTAATTGTGACTTATCTTTTCCTTCTACAAAGGAAACAATGGAAGCAGTTTTGTTTTTAATTTTTATTAAAAAACCTCCTTTTCTATTTCTCTGAGGCTCTGGACATTCAATTTTATATTTATTTAACTTGTCCATTAAATTCATAAAAAAAGGTAGATCTTTACTTTTAACCCTTTTTTCAAAGAGGGTTAGTATAAATTTTTGTTTTTTTGTTTTTAAAAGATAATTGGTATTTTCAATTCCTTTTTTGATACCTTTAAAATAAATAATTTTTCCTAAGTTATATCTTTTCTCAATCAATTGAATATCTTTTAAAGATATTTTTGTATAAATCGCCATTTAGTTTAGTTTACCTGGAATTTTAAATGTTATGTTTTCTTTAATAATTTCTACTTCATTAGTGCTTACTTTAAAATGTTTTTCCAAATCTTTTATGAAATTTTCTACAAGAATTTCAGGTGCAGATGCTCCTGAAGATATACCTATTTTATTACAATTTTCAATCTCATCGAAAGGAATTTTACTCTCTGAATGAATTAGCCTAGAATTCTTACAACCTGAGTTTTTTGCAACCTCAACAAGTCTTAAAGAATTTGATGAATTTCTACTTCCAATAACAAAAAACATATCACAATTTTCTGCAATTTTTTTAACTGCCAACTGCCTATTTGTAGTTGCATAACAAATATCTTCTTTTTTAGGTTGTTTAATTTCAGGAAATTTTATTTGTAATTCTCTTATTATATCTTTTGTATCATCAACTGATAAAGTTGTCTGGGTAACAAAAGCTAACTTATCTTTTGAATTAATATAATTTTTAGCATCTTCTACGCTTTCTACTAAATCAATTGAGCCCTTAGGAAGTTGACCCATTGTACCTATTACCTCTGGGTGATTTTTATGTCCTATCAATATTACATGAAACCCATTTTTATTTAAGTTTTCAGCTTCTCTGTGAACTTTAGAAACAAGAGGACATGTCGCATCAACAAATTCCATGTTTAAATTTAAAGCCTCTGCGGGAACAGACTTTGGTACGCCGTGTGCAGAAAAAATAACTGGTCTAGAATGATCCTTAATTTCTTCAAGTTCCTCGACAAAAATTGCACCAATTTTTTTTAAACTATCAACAACATGTTTGTTATGAACAATTTCATGTCTTACATAGACTGGTGCACCATATTTATCTATACTTTTTTTTACTATTTCAATAGCCCGTTCAACACCAGCACAAAAGCCTCTTGGAGCTGCAAGTAAAATTTTTAGTTCCTTATTTTTCATTTTTTTCAATTAAGTATTCGAGCAATATATGCGGAAATGTTAAAGACGCCAATCCAATAAATATCACCCTATATATTGACTCGTCTAACTCATAATAATTATTTAAAAAAAATAAAGAAAATAAATACGCCATTGCAGTTATGGTTGTTAATGGAATGATTTTTTTTAAATAAATTGGAAAACCCTTTTTTAAATTTTTATTTATATCTAAAATTAATGAAACCGAATGTCTTACTGAGTGTAAAAAACAAAAGTAAATTGTAAATGCTATTATAGGGCTCAAAAAATAATTTAGAATTAATATTGATAAAAAATCCATTAATAATAATGACTTAGAATTTAGGTTTTGATTTGAAGAGATAATAATATTTGATAACAAACTTAAGATTATAAATAAATATAATATTTCATCATTTATAAAAATACTTCCTGAAATATCAAAGTTTAAAAACCTAAAAATTTCTAAGGTGTCGTTTTTATGAAAAAGAAGTGGTGATGTAATTACAAGAGAACCTTTTAAAAAATAAATAAATTCAAATTTTTTTTTTTAGTTATAAATTCTGAGTCTTCTTTGCCAAAATGGTATGCTGCTATAATCAAAAATAAAATCAATAGAAATCTTGGAAATATAAGCCATGTAAATAATGTTATTAAACCTACAAAAATATATGCAAAATAAAAAATATATTGTGATTTTATACAAAAAATTTTGATTAATTTTTTTCCTTTTAAGTGATCTAAGGAACCATGAGATATACCAATGCTTAAAATTAAAAATAAACAAACAATTAACAAATTGTTGTTTCTTAAGTATTCAAAAGCAGACAAAAATATACACAAATTAAAAAAAATTAAAGAATGGTAATAATTAATTTTCATGATCTAAATAGCGCTTTTATAAAAATCCATTTTGGCATTTTTAAAATAATTGATAAATCCTCAAAAATATTACTCTTATTTGATAAAAATTTGATAATAGTACTTGATTGAGCTTTAAACATTTTAAAAAATATATTTGACATTTGGTTAGGATGTTTTTCTAATACTTTTAAAAAAATTTTATCTAAAAACTGGTATTTTTTACTTATTTCGAATTTTTTTATTTTATTAATTTTTTCAATATTCATTCTTAAATATCTACTATGTTCTTGAATATTTAGAAATGTATAACCAGTACTTAGTCTTGTCATTCCACCTGCTGTACCAATATTTATTTTATTTTTTATATCTATATTTGATGGATAAAAAAGTGGTATTGCACCTTCTTCCTTAAAAATTATTTGATAATTTTTTATTTTAAGTGTTTCTTTAATATATTTTTCTAATTGAATATCATAATCTTCTAACGTTTTATCATTCATTTTTGATAGCCAGGTTGTTTCAATTAAAGCCTTATTTTTTGCAAATGGCAGAGTATAAAAAAAGTGCACATTGTCTCTTTGGTCACAATTAAAATCCATTAAGTTAAAAATTTTGTCATCAAAAATATCATTAGGAGTTTCAATTTCTATTCCTTTGAAATGTTGCCAAAGATATTTTTGATAACTTTCTTTTGCTGGTATGCTATTAAATACAAATGAATTACTTAAATTTAGTTGGTCAGTATTTTTAAAAAATTTAATATTTCCATTTTGTTTTAATTTATTGATTACTTTTTTATAAAATAAACCACTATCTATAGATTGGTAAGGATAATCTTCATTAATTATTTCTTTAGATCCTAATTCAGAATTTATAGAAAAATTATTCCAACTTTTGACAACACAGTCATCAAAATTATGATCGAAGACTTTCCAAAATGACCAAGTTTTATCTCTCTTATATTCATTTCTAGGCTCAACTATGGCTAATGTTTTATCTTTTAATTTATCATTTATATCTAGCTCATAAGCTAATGATAAACCAGCACAACCACCTCCTAAAATAATATAATCAAATTCTTTCATCTAAATTTATTTCTTCACTGATCAAAACATGATCATGTTTAATTTTGTTGTCATTATTATTAATTAATAATAATTTTATTAAGTCAAAAATTGAAAAAAAAGTCTCTAAAGATTTTTCAAAATTTGATACATATATTTTTCCTGCATTTTTATAATTTTCTAGGTTTTTTTTACTAAGAATTTTATATCCTATTTTTCGATAAACTCTTCTTGCAACTAAAATACTAAAACGAAAACTAATTGGAATTTGTTTGATTGAATAAAAAGAGTTTTCGTAAAAGAAATCAGCAAGTTTAATAGTTGATGCAATTTCCTCAAAATTTTCATTTATATATGATCTATTATTTCTTCTATCTTCCACAACATCTCTTGATATATTTGTAAGCTGCATTGCGATGCCAAGATCTATAGCTGATTTAAGAGAACTTTTTTGACTTACTTTTAAAATTTTTGCCATCATCAAACCAACTGTTCCTGCAACTCTATATGAATAAATTAATAAATCTTTCTTTGAATTTAATTTAACACTTTCTTTAATATCTGATCTAACACCATCAAATAAGTCGTTAATAATTTTTAGCGAAATATTAAATTCATCTATAAGACTCCACATATTTTTAATGATAGAAACATCAAAATTTTTCTGATTAAAATCATTTTCAAATTGTTTAAATTTTTTTTCTTTAATTTCTATGCTCCCATGATCATCTGCAATGTTGTCCACAACTCTGCAAAAATCATATAATGCAGAACATTTTTTGTATGTTTCATTGGGCAAAAAAAAACCTGCCCAATTAAATGATTTGGCATAAACAGATAAATAATTTTTATTAGACATTATAAAATTTTATCTAGTACTTTTGCTGAAGATAATACACCTGGAATTCCTGCACCTGGGTGAGTTCCCGCACCAACAAAATAAAGACCATCATATACTTCTGATTTATTATGAAATCTAAAATAAGCAGATTGACTAAATTTAGGTTGAATTGAAAAACCTGATCCATATTTAGTATTCAATTCATTTTCAAAATAATCTGGTGTTAAATAAAAATCTTCAATAATATTTTCTCTAAGATTTGGCATTAAATCTTTTTCCATTTTGTCAATTATTAAATTCTTCATTTTTTCTCCCTCTATAGTCCAATCTATTTTTGATTGGTTATTTGGAACAGGAATTAGAACATAAAAACAATCTTGCCCATGAGGTGCCATAGACTTATCAGTAGCAGAGGGTCTATGAAGATAATAGCTTATGTCATTATTTAATTTTTTATTATTAAAAATATCATCAAGATGTTCTTTATATTTGTTCCCAAATTTTATGGTATGATGCTCAACGTTATCATATTTTTTTTTAGTTCCAAAATAATAAACAAATAGTCCCATTGAATACTCCATTCTATTTTTTTTCCATTTAAAGAAGAAGGAGTTATTGTTATTTCCGTTTAGCATTTTTTCATAAACTGCAGGTGGATCTGCATTACAAATTACGTTGTTGGTTTCGATATTAGTTTTGTTATCTAGTTGAACACCAATGATTTTATTTCTCTCTGAAATAATTTTAGTTACCTCACGTCCTTTTATAACTTCTATACCAACCTCTTTCATTAATTTCTCAAAACCTCTAATAATATTTCCCGTTCCTCCCATTGAGTAATAAATTCCCCATTTTTTCTCCAGGTATAAGATTAATCCATAAATAGAAGTTGTTGTAAAAGGATTTCCGCCAACTAAAAGAGGATGCATACTTAGTATTCTTCTTAATTTTTCATTTTTTATATAAGAGGAAACTAATGAGTAAACTGATTTATAGCTTTTGAGTTTTAACAATGCTGGCAATTGTTGCATCATTACAAATGGTTTATCAAATGGAATATCTGAAAGTTCTGTAAAACCTTTATCAAAAATTTTTTTTGTAAAATTTACTAATTTTTCATATCCTTCAACATCTTCTTTGTTAATTTCTTCTATTTGTTTTTTCATATCAATTTCATTACCTGAGTAATTAAATTTGGATTTATCTTCAAAAATAAATTGATACCAAACTTTAAGTGGAGATAATTCAATATAATCTTTTGGATCTTTTTTGAATAATTCAAACAACTCGTTAATTAAATAAGGAGCCGTGATTACTGTTGGTCCTCCATCAAAAGTAAAACCATTTCTATAAAATACCCTAGCTCTACCACCTAAATCATTATGCTTTTCGATAAGTGTTACATTATGATTTTTAGCTTTTAGCCTTAGTGCCGCAGCAATTCCTCCAAATCCTGATCCAATTACTAAAGATTTCATATGATACCAATTTATATTATTTTAAAAAAAAGTAACTTAATTAAATTTATTTACGATTTTAGTTTTTTTAAAGAAGATTTGGTTTCTTCTAAATTTTTGTTAAATAATGTGTCTAATTTAGATTTGTCGACTGAATCATTTATCACTTTTCTTACAGAGTCCATTGCAAGTTTAATAGATGAATTTTTTATTTCTTTTATAGCAGAGTCTTTCATCTGAGTAATTTTTGAAGATGCAAGACTTTTCTTTAGCTCTGATGATTTATGAAATTTATCGTTCATTTCAATAATTAATTGTTCACTCTCAGCTTTTGCTTGGTCAATGATTATTCTACTTTCTGTTTTTGCTTGATCTAGTTTTTTTTGTGCATTATCCAATAGTATTTTTGACTCATTTCTCAATTTTTCGCTCTCGTCGATTTCTTTTTTAATATCATCAATCATCTTACTCAATATATCCATAATTTTTTGTGGTATTTTAAAATAAATTAAAACACCCAAAAAAATTACAAAGGATACAGCTACCCAAAATGAAGCATCAAACGCCATCGTATTTTTCCCTATGTTTTTTGTGAAGATCTTCTACCACAGCAGAGATATTGCTTTTATTGACATCAGTTTCTATTAAACTTTTTACTAAATCAGAAGTTGTTTCTATAGCAATTGTGTTAATTTTTTCTTTTGAATTATTTTTTAATTCAATTATTTCTTTTTCGGCTTCTTCTATTTCATTGTTGATATCATTATTTAAAGTTTGTCTCTTCAAATCTATTTCTTTTAATATTTTTACTCTGGCCTCATTAAAATAGTTTTTAGCTTCTTGTTTACTTTCTGAGATTATCTTTTCATATTCCTTAATTTTATTTTCACTATCATTTCTATATTTTTCAGCTGTTTCAATATTTTCTAAAATTTGAGACTTTCTAGTTTCAATATTACTACTAATTTTTGGTAATATTAATTTTGACAAAACAATAAATAATAAACCAAAAGTTAAAACTAACCAAAATATCTGAGAAATCCAAAATTCTGGATTTAGCTGCGGCATACCTCCACTCTCAGCACTTTGTGTTTTTACTATAAACACAAAGTATAAAGTTATCCCTAGGAATATTTTTTTAAACATTATTTAAAATGCAAATAAAATAATCAGCGCAACTACTAGACCAAATAAGCCTGTTGCTTCAGCTAAAGCAAATCCTAATAATAAGTTAGGAAATTGTTTTTGAGCTGCTGATGGATTTCTCATTGCACCAGATAGATAATTACCGAAAATTATTCCTATTCCTACTCCGGCACCAGCAAGTGCAATCGCTGCTAAACCTGCTCCTATCATTTTTGCTGCTTCTAATTCCATTATATCCTCCTTTATTTAGTTTAATGGTGTAAATTTAATGCATCGTTTAAATAGATACATGTTAAAATTGCAAAAACATATGCTTGAAGAAAAGCAACTAATATCTCCAAGCCTGTTAATGCAACAGAAAAACCTAGTGGAAGCCACCCACCGACTAGACCAAGACTTATTACAAAACCTCCAAAAACCTTCATCATTGTATGGCCTGCCATCATGTTCGCAAAAAGTCTTACAGAAAGACTTATTGGTCTACTTAAGTATGAAATTATTTCTATTATTACTATTAAAGGTAATAATACAATTGGAACTCCACTTGGAACAAAAAGTTTTAAATAGCCAAGACCATGCTTAATAAACCCTATAATTGTCACCCCTATAAATATAAATGCTGCTAACACAAAAGTAACTATTATGTGACTAGTTACTGTAAAGGAGTAAGGTATCATTCCAAACATATTGCAAAACAAAACAAACATAAATAATGAAAATATGAAAGAAAAGTACGGTTTTGCTTTTGATCCAGCTGTGTCACTTATCATTTTCGAGACGAAAGAATAACTAAGCTCGGCTAATAATTGAATTTTATCTGGAATAATTGACTTCTTTTTCGAACCTAAATTAAAAATTAAAATTATAGCTAATGAACTTATTACCATAAATAGACTTGCGTTAGTGAAAGATATATCAACATTTCCCAATTTTATTTCTGGACCAATTCTATATACGTTGAATTGATACATCGGATTAGCTGCCATTTTAAATCTACTTTTGTAATTTTTTTGCCGATTTTACCACATTTAATATTCCCGCGATAACGCCTAAGAAAAAAAATATTAAAATCAACCATGGTTTAGTATCAAACCAATTGTCTAAAATAAACCCAATAATTGTCCCAACAGCTACAGCTGATACCAATTCTGTGCTCATTTTGAAGGCTATACCTATACCCGATTTAGGCTCAGAATTTGTTTTATTAATATATTTTATTTTTGCCTTTTTTTTTGCAATTTTAAGGCGAGTTTTAAATTCATCATCAGGCATAGATTAAGCCACCATACTTTCGGCTTTCTGTAAATCTACGGATACTAACTGGCTTATACCTTTTTCGGGCATTGTAACTCCATACAATCGATCCATTTTTGACATTGTCAAAGCATGGTGTGTTACAATGACAAATTTTGTTGAAGTTATTTTAGTAAGTTCATCCAACAAATTACAAAATCTAGTTACATTTGCATCGTCCAAAGGTGCATCAACTTCGTCTAAAACACAGATTGGCGCAGGATTTGTCAAAAATACTGCAAAAATTAAAGATAAAGCTGTCAATGCTTGTTCTCCACCGGATAGTAAAGTAATAGATTGCAATCTTTTTCCTGGAGGACTTACTAACATTTCTAAACCTGCATCAAGAGGATCATCAGAATCTACCAACTCTAATTTTGCATTTCCTCCATTAAATAATTTTGTATACACTTCACTAAATTTTCTATTTACTTTTTCAAATGCTTCTAAAAGTCTCTCCCTACCTTTCTGATTGAGCTCATTAATACTTTCTTTTAATTTTATTATTGCTGTTACTAAGTCTTGTCTATCTTGTTCCATTTTTTTAATTTCATTTTCATATTTGTAAGTTTCTTCATCAGCTCTAAGATTTACTGATCCAAGCAGCTCTCTTTTTCTTTTTTTTTCATCCAAAAGTTCTTCTTGTGTTACAGCGTCTGGAAACTCTTCGTTCTGATCTAAATTTGAAAATTCAAGAATATTATTTTCATTTAAATTTAAATCAGACTCAATTCTTTCAAGAAGATCATTTTTTCTTTTTTTTAATCCATCTATAGTAGCAGTAGAACTTGCTTTTCTCTCTCTTATTTCAATTGTGCTATCTTTTGTAAAATTTAAATCTTTTCTTAGTTCAATAATTTTCGAGTCTATATTTTGAATTATAATCTCGTTATCCTCTCTCTCCTTTTCAGAAATTCTTAAATTTTCAGAAATTTGCCCTTTTTTTTCCGCTTGAGATTGAGGTTGTTTCTCTAAATCTGAAAGTTTTTCATTTTGAATTTTTTTTCTATCTTGAAGCTCTAAAACCATTTTTTCAGAATTAGACAATAAATTTTTCCAACTTTCTATTTCAGTATCTATAGTTTTAATTCGTGAAGTTCTTTTTACCGACTCTTTTTTAATATTTTGATTTTTACTATAACTATCTGCATAGTCTTCTATAATTTCCTTACATGAATCTAAAAGTTTTATCGCCTCTTCGCTTTTATTGATTAAAATTAATTCTCTGATTTTATCTATTTCATTTTTTAATTTTGTTTTAACATTTGATAAATCCTGATTGGATTTATTTTCAGTTTCATAGTATTTGGAGTCTATTTCTATTAAATGTTGTTTTTCTTCTTTAAGCCTTTTTTCATTTGAATTTGCGTCTATAACTATACTTTTTTCTCTATCAATATCCTCGTTAATTGTTGTTAAAGAATTTTTAATATTTTGAATTTCTTCTCTAATCCTTTCATTTTCATCGTCTATATTTTTCAATTCAAGATTTAATCTTTGTATTTTAGATAGATTTTCTATATTTTTTTCTCTAATGGGTCTTACCTTCTCAGTTTCTTGCTGAACATTTTTCTCAATTTCTTCAAGTTTTATGTTGAATTTTTCTACTTCGCCTGTAGCTTCTGAATTAATTTCATTTTCTAATTTTATTTCATTATCAATGTCTCTTAATTTCAAGTAATACAATCCTGCTTCAATCTTTTTAATTTCTTCAGAAATTATTTTATATTTCGTTGCTTCTTCAGCTTGTTTCTGAAGGTTTGAAAGCAATTTTTCTTGTTGTCTTCTTAATTCATCGGCTCTTTTTAAATTATTCTCAGCGGCATTTAACCTTAGCTCAGCTTCATGCCTTCTTACATGTAGACCAGCTATTCCTGCAGCCTCTTCAAGAATTGCTCTTCTATCAGTTGGTTTAGCGGTTACCAATGCACCAATTCTTCCTTGGCTAATAATTGAAGGAGAATGAGCTCCAGTTGATAAATCAGCAAAAAACATTTGAGCATCTTTTGCCCTTACTTCTTTGTTGTTTATATAAAATTTTGATCCCTTATCTTTTTCAATTTTTCTCCTTATTTCAATTTCCTCCAAATCTTTAAACTGATGAGGTCCATCTTTTGACTCATTATCCAAGCTTATAGAAACTTCTGCAATATTTTTAGATGGTTTATTTGAAGTTCCTGAGAAAATAACGTCTTCCATTCCTGAGCCCCTCATGCTTTTTGCAGAAGTTTCGCCCATGCACCATCTTAATGATTCTACTATGTTAGACTTTCCACAGCCATTTGGCCCAACTATTCCAGTTAAACCTTTTTCAATAATAAAACTAGTTTTCTCAGCAAAAGACTTAAAGCCATTTAATTGGATTTTTTTAAACTCCATTACAAGCTTATATCAGTTTTTCTATTGCTTTTTTTATATTTTTATATGTTAACGTTTTATTGAACTTTTTACCCATTATAACAAGGGTAGGGGTTGCCTCAATTTTGTATTTTTTAACAGCCTTGATTCGGTCCTCGAGAATATAATCCTCTAAGTCTGTATTTTCCAAACATTTCTTAAAATCTAAGTCAAAATTTTCATTCTCCACAATTATTTTTAAGTTATTATTAAATTCATCCAAATCTTGGCCTTTTGCCCACTCATTCTGATTATTATATAAAAAGTGCAATATTTTAGAATCACCATCATTTTTACAGTGTGCAATTTTTGATGCATTTAAGGCTGCCATGTCTAAGGGAAAATTTCTAAATTCTAAGTTGATAATTCCTTTATCAATAAAATTCTCTTTAAGTAATGGATAAACATCTTTATGGAAGTTTGCACAATGACTACATGTAAGAGACTCGTAAACTATAAGATTAATTTTTGCATCTTTTTTTCCGTCAATAATTTTTGTTATTTTTTCGTTCCCAAATATAAAATTTGTATCCAATATTAAAATTATTATTGCAAAAATTATTTTTTTCATTTTGATTTGTAAAATTTAGTAAACTCTATAAGTGATTTCTTTAAATTTTCATTTTTTATGTTAGATATCTTATTAATAAATTTGCTCTTTAGCACTTTATTATTTTTATTTGCGACAAATTTCTCATTAAAGTCATCAAACGTTGTTAATTTAAGTTTTTCAATTATTTTTTTTCCGAAAAATTTGTTTATATTTTCTATGATTTTTAACTTAGAGTATTCCACCTCTATCTCATGGCCTCTTTTTACCATTATAAGTAGAGTGCTCATTCCAAATTTATTAGAGTTTTTAAATGATTTAGGATAACAAATTTTAAATAATTCAGATCCAACAATTTTTCTCCAATTATCAAGAGTTTCTGAGTAAATATAACCCTTTTTTTTAATGATTTTTTTTATATTTGTGGGCAAAGTATCTTTAAATGATCTTAAACCTTGAATGGTTTTATGTCTCTGCTTTATATTATGTTTAAACACCATATGAATAAAGCAAGCATACCAAAAAAAATTCTACTTTGGTACGATTTAAATAAAAGAACTTTACCTTGGAGAAATTCCAAGTCATCAGTAGAAAATGAATATTTTACCCTAGTAAGTGAAATAATGCTTCAACAAACTCAAGTTAAAACTGTAATACCTTTTTTTGAAAGATTTGTATCTCAAATACCTAATTTAAAGGCTTTATCAAAAATAAACGAAAAAAAACTACTAAAGCTTTGGGAGGGCCTTGGATATTATTCAAGGGCAAAAAATTTAAAAAAAACTGCAAATATCTTAATTAGTAAATTTAATGGAAGATTACCAAAAACTATTGATCTTTTAAAATCCTTACCAGGAGTCGGATCATATACATCTGCAGCAATTATGGCTATTAGTTTTAATAAACCCTATATACCTTTAGATGGAAATGTTGAAAGAATATTGAAAAGGATTTTTTACTTAAAAAGTTTTGAAGAAATTAGCAAAGAAAATTTACACAATAAAAAAATTTTTTTTGGTAAATCTAGAAGATCAAGCGATTATGCACAAGCAATTATGGAACTAGGAGCTCTCATTTGTAAACCCACAAAGCCGCTGTGTCACAAATGTCCAATCAAAGAGAATTGTTCAGCACTTAAAAAAAAAGATTTTGAATTAGCTTATAAAAGTAAATTTAATAAAATAAAATATTTTCAAGCAGATGTTTTTAAAAATAAAGAAAAGTTTTATTTAATAAAAAATCAAAAATTTAATTTTTTAAAAAACTTTCTAATTTTTCCAATGAAAGAAATAGATAAACAAAGATATAAAAAATCTTTATATAGGAGAATTAATATAAAGTTGTCTAACATGGATATGAAAATTATAATTAATGAAAAAAATCAAAAACTCAAATTAAATAATAGTTTATTGATAGATAAAAATAAAATTAACAAATATATATTACCTTCTTTTACAAAAAAAATATTTAGATCTGTGTCAAAATAAAAAATGAAAAAAATTGCAATTATAGGAGCAGGAATTTCTGGTTTATTTCTTGCAAATCTTCTAGAAAAAGAGAAATTGTATTCTTATAAAATTTTTGAAAAAAAAACCTCTTTAGATCTAAGTGATGGATATGGCATACAACTATCTGTAAATAGTATTAATTTGTTAAATAAAATTGGTTTTCAAAAAATGAATGCAAGTGATGTTTACTTTCCAAAAAAATTAAACTTTTATAATGCAAAAAATTCTAAAAAAATATGTGATATTGATTTATCTCAATTCAATAATCAAAGCAATCGATACACAACATTAAAAAGATCAAAACTTGTTGAATTTCTTTTGGAAAATATTCCTCAAGGAAATTTAGTTTTTAATTCAGATCTTATTGATATTAAATATCATGATAAATTGTCATTATACTTTAGAGATAAAAAAAGTGAGGAATTTGATTACATAGTAGCAGCTGATGGAGTTTATTCAAAAACTAAACAAATTTTATTTAAAAAAGAAGGTCTACCAAAATATTTAAACTCAATTGCTTTAAGAGGAAATATTTATAACTTTGAAAATTCAGATATTTCATTATATTTAGGGCCTAATTTTCACTTTGTCATCTACCCCATAAATCAAAACAAAGAATTTAATTTTATAGCAATTATAAGAAAACAACTAATTCAGAAAGAAATTTCAAATAGAAATTTATTTAAAGAAAATACTTTTTTAAATAATTTATTAAATCAGATTTCTTCAAAATCTAATTTAAATTTAGCTCAAATTGTTAAAGAAATTACATGCTTTCCAATTTTTGTAAGTAAAAAAGTTCAAATACCTTATTCAAAAAATATCTTCCTGACTGGAGACGCATTTTATTCATTTCCACCATCATTTGCGCAAGGTGCATCTCAATCAATAGAATCTGCAAATGAACTTTTTAATAACTTAAAGAATGATTCTTCAAATTACTACAGAACTAGAATTTTAAAAACAAAGCAAATAAACTCTAGATCCTCATTAAATAATTTCGCTTTTCATTTATCAAATCCATTAAACGTATTTGTTAGAAATATTTTTTTGAAATATTTATCTAAGAATAAAAATTTTTTACAAAATTATTTGGGTAAAATTTATAGAAATTAGTTTCTAGGTCTTAGGCGTTGTCTAAGTTCATCAATTGGTTTTAAACTATTTCCTGATTGGTAATGCCAATAAGTCCAACCGTTACAGCTTTCAGAGCCTAATATTTGTGCAGCTACTTTATGAATTGATCCCTCGTTATGTTTACATTTGATACTTCCATCAGCCATAATTTTTGCATAAATCTTTTTATTTCTATCATAAATTTCATTTCCAGGCTTAATAACACCTAATTCAATTAATGAGCCAAAAGGAATTCTAGGTTTAGATTTATTATTTTGAATCGTATCTAAATATTCATCTTTAATTATATTCGTATTTTTAATTCTTTTATTAGCAGCTTCAAAATAAATTTTTTCTTTTTCGATTCCAAAGTAAGATCGACCTAGTTTTTTCGAAACAACCGCTGTTGTTCCCGATCCTAAAAAAGGATCTAAAATAAAGCCATCTTTATTTGAAGAAGCTAATATAATTCTATGGAGTAAAGCTTCTGGCTTTTGTGTTGAGTGAACTTTTATTCCATTATTTTTTAATCTTTCTTTTCCATTGCATATTGGCAAATTCCAAGTTGATCTCATTTGTAAATCATCATTAAAAGATTTCATTGATTGATAATTAAATGTATATTTTGATTTTTTGCTTTTTGAAGCCCAGATCAGCGTTTCATGTGCATTTGTAAACCTAGTACCTCTAAAGTTTGGCATAGGGTTATTTTTGTTCCAAATCACATCATTTAAAATCCAAAAACCCAAATCTTGAATTATTTTTCCAACTCTAAATATGTTGTGATAACTTCCGATTACCCAAATAGATCCGTTTTTCTTAAGCAATCTTTTGCATTCAGTCAGCCAATCGACTGTGAATTTATCGTATACTTTAAAACTTTCAAATTGATCCCATTTATCATTTACAGCATTAACTTTCGATCTATCTGGTCTGACTAGATTATTTTGTAATTG
>MDTA01119896.1_pt1 | contig 15109 bp, 16 predicted proteins | sample 811151 | NCBI WGS metagenome assembly MDTA01 (sample SAMN05326648, study PRJNA326480) | marine metagenome | isolation source: seawater | place: Indian Ocean: South | collected 2010 | reverse complement strand
TATTACATACTCATAAAAATAAATGCCAAAGAAAACAGAAATTGATCATTATTCAGATAAAGAGGCTCTTGATTTTCATATAAATGGAAAGTCAGGCAAAATTGAGATTAATTCGAGTAAACCTCTAATTACAAAAAGAGATCTTTCTTTAGCATATTCTCCTGGAGTGGCTGCGCCAGTCAAAGAAATTGCGAAAAATCCCGATCTTGCTTATGACTACACAAGTAAAGGGAATTTAGTTGCTGTGATCAGCAATGGATCTGCAATTTTAGGATTAGGTAACCTTGGGTCTTTAGCATCAAAACCTGTTATGGAAGGTAAATCAGTATTATTTAAAAGGTTTGCGGATATAGACTCTATAGATATTGAAATAAATAACAACAACCCTGAGTCAATTATAGAAACAATAAAAAATATTGGTGGAACTTTTGGTGGAATAAACCTTGAAGATATAGCTGCTCCAGATTGTTTTATAATAGAACAAAAACTTAAAGCGCTGTTAGATATTCCCATCTTTCATGACGATCAGCATGGGACTGCAATAATCACGACTGCAGCACTTATCAATGCATTGGATATTTCAAAAAAGAAAATTGAAAAAGTAAAAATTGTTGTAAATGGTGCAGGGGCTTCTGCGCAAGCTTGTGCTAACTTATTCAAAAGTTCAGGTGTGAAAGATGAAAATATTATCATGTGTGACAGTAAAGGAGTTATCTTTAAAGGACGTAAAAATATAGATCAGTTTAAATCAGCATTTGCGATTGATACTAAGCTTAGAACTTTAGATGAAGCAATAAAAGGTGCGGATGTTTTTTTGGGCTTATCTGCTAAAGATGTTGTTTCAAAAGAAATGGTAAAATCAATGGCCAAAAATCCAATTATTTTCGCGTGTGCCAACCCTGATCCCGAGATAAAACCAGAACTAATCCAAGAAGTTAGGTCTGACGCAATTATTGCAACTGGAAGATCAGATTATCCAAACCAAGTAAATAATTTAATTGGATTTCCTTATATTTTTAGAGGTGCTCTTGATGTTAGGGCAAAAGAAATAAATGAAGAAATGAAAGTAGCAGCCGCAAAAGCAATAGCATTATTGGCTAGAGAAAACGTGCCAGATGAAGTTGTTTCAGCTTACGGTGGAGACAGACCTAGATATGGAAAAGATTATATCATTCCATCAACTTTTGACCCCAGACTGATAAGCGTGATTCCTTCAGCTGTAGCTGAAGCAGCTATGAAAAGTGGTGTAGCTAGAAAAAATATTGATGATCTAGAAATTTATAAAGATCAACTGACTAATCGGTTAGACCCTACTATGTCTTTAATGCAAGGAATAAATGCAAAAGTAAGAAAGAATCCAAAGAGAGTAATATTTGCTGAAGGTGAGGATGAAAATATGTTAAAAGCAGCTATAGAGTTTGGAAGAAACAAATTAGGTACGCCAATTTTAATTGGTGCAGAAAAAAGAATCAAAGAACAATTAAGGAATATTGGTTTAGATGAAAATTACAATATTGATATTGTTAACTCTACTGATAAAGAAAAAAGAGAAAAGTACGTTAAACATTTATATAAAAAGCTTCAAAGAGAAGGCCAATTAGAAAGAGATGTAGATCGTTTAGTTCGAAACGACCGAATTGCTTGGGGCGCTTCAATGATTGCATGTAAAGATGCTGATGCAATGGTGACCGGAAATATAAGACATTACGCAGCATCAATTGAAAAACTAAAAAAAGTGACTGAGCCAAGACCTGGAGAAGAAATCTTTGGGATGACTATGATTACTTTGAAAGGAAAGACAATTTTAGTTGCTGACACAAATGTTCAAGACTTTCCGTCTCCAGAAAGGCTGGTAAAGGTCTCAAAATCATGTGTAAGAGTAGCTCGCTTATTTGGTTTTGACCCTAAAGTGGCTTTCTTATCTCACTCCACTTTTGGAAAACCTATTTCAAAAAATACTAAGCACGTGAGAGACGCAATTGATTTGTTAAGAAAGGAAAAAGTAGACTTCGACTTTGATGGAGAAATGCAGCCAGATGTTGCTCTAAACCCAATTTATAGAGATATCTATCCTTTCTCAAAAATAGTTGGTAACGCCAACATTCTTATCATGCCTGCATTACACAGTGCTGCAATATCTACAAAACTAATGAAAGTTTTTGGAGGTGGGAAGTTAATAGGCCCTCTGCTAATAGGCTTGGGTTCTCCTATTGAAGTTGCCCCTTTAAGAGCAAGTACTTCAGAAATTTTGAATTTAGCATCCATTGCAGCTTATTCTTCTGACGTGATTGACTATTCAATTTAAAGCTTATTTCGGCTTAACTCTGATGCTAAGTAGATTGAGGGATATACCTCTTTGACATCAAAAATTTTATTTGCTTCATTAATCACTTCTTGTTTTTCCTCTTTACTCATAGCAATTCCAAAAATATATATTTTTTTATTTATAGTTTCTAAAGTGTAATTTCTTGCTTTTGTTTTTTTATTGAATATTAGAGCTGACCTTAATTGACTTGTAATTAATATATCCTTTGCTGTACTTTTAAAACTACTTTGGCCTTTTATTGTGATGGCATTTTTGACAGATCGGACACCTTTTGTCTCCCAAGCCATTTTAGTTATTTTAATTTTTTCCTCAGGTTCATTTACCTTTCCCGATAAGAAAATTCTCCCATCTATTACCTCTGATTGAATTGATAAAAAATATTTTTTATCTTTTAGTGCTAATCTGGTCGATAGGTTTTTTTGCATTATTGTATCATCTATCTGCATTCCAATAGTTCTTGGATCAAAAGTTATATCTACTCCTGCCCCAAATTGACCAACCGAGGAACAGGAGGTAAAAACAAATATAATTAAAATATTAATTAGTTTTTTCATTTTTGATCTTTAGGCAAATTTGATAAATTTTTTTTTTATTTACTTTTTCAGATTGGAAAATTAAATCAACAGTGTCTTTTAAGCTATATTTTTCCAAATATTTTTTAGCCATAGACATGATTTTTTGGCTATCGAATTCTTTGTTTTTCCTTTTCGTTTCTGAAATAACAATTGTAAGTTCTCCTTTCAAAGGTTTTTTAAATAATTTAAAATTATTAACATCCCCTCTAAAAAAAGTTTCATGAATTTTTGTAATTTCTTTACCAATCATTATTTTTCGTTCTGAAAAAAAAATTTTAAATAACTTTAAATAAAAATTTACTTTAATGGATGGAATAAAAAAAACCATGGAAAAAGTATTTTTACACAGATCTTTGAGGACTTTAATAAGTTCCTTTTCTTTTTTTGGTAAAAAACCATAAAACAGAAACTGATCATTAAACCCTGAGACACTCACAGCAGAAGTAATAGAAGAAACTCCAGGAATTGGAATAATTTTGATATTTCTTTTTATACATTCATTTAGTAACAATCGACCTGGGTCTGAAAGTAAAGGTGTACCTGCATCAGAAATTAAAGACAAAATTTTGCCCTGATTAATATGTTCTAATACGTCTAGGGTTTGTTTCTTCTCATTAAATTTATGATAAGAGATCAATCTTTTTTTAATTTTTAAATGATTAAGTAACTTAAGGGAATGCCGAGTGTCTTCACAAAGTATAATATCAGAATTTTTTAATACCTCGATTGCTCTCAATGTTATATCATCTAAATTTCCAATAGGAGTAGAAACAATATATAAGTTTTTTAATTGCTGTTTCATTGTATGAAAAAAAAAGTTGTAATAATTTTATCTTATATAATTTTATTTTTTAATTCTAATGTTTTAAGCGACGAAAATGAAAAAATTCTTAAAGTTGGTTTAGTAGCACCTCTTACTGGTGAATATGCGGAATTGGGAAAATCAATACTTTATTCATTACAATTGGCATTAGATGAAATTAAAGATAATAATGTTTTTGTAGTTCCAAGAGACTCTGGTTTTAAAAATAATACAAAATTAAATTCGGCTATCAAAGAAATTCGAGATGAAGGTGCCAAAGTAATTATTGGACCTTTAAGCAACGAAGAATTTGAAGTTGTTAAAAAATATAACGATCTTGTTTTTATCTCTCCCTCTAATATCTCACCAGAGATTAGTAATAATATAATAAGTGTGGGTGTGAGCTTAGAATCACAGTTATTATCTTTGAAAGATTTTATAAAAAAACAAAATAAAAAAAAAACAGTAATTATGTTTCCTGAAAATGAGTACACTAAGTTCATTGAACAAAAATTAGATAAAATGAATTTTGGTGCATTTAAAATTTTTAAATATAGTCCTGATCCGCAAATCCTTACCGGGGAAATAGAAACCTTAACAAATTATTCTCAAAGAAAAAAAAATTTAGAACTGAGAAAAAAAATGTTTCAAGATAAAGAAGACGAGCAATCAATTAAAGAATTAGAGAAACTTGAACAGCTTTATACATTAGGAAACGTGAGTTTTGACTCGGTAATTATAATAGATTTTGGAAATAATCTTAAAAGTGTTTTAACTTCTCTAGTTTATACAGACGTGAATCAAAAAGACGTATTAATTACTACCGTTAATCAATGGTTCGACGAAAGTATTTTTTACGAGAATACAATAAAAACTATTTACTACCCATCAATAAATTACAAAGAATTTAAAAAATATAACAATAATTATTTTAAAAAATTCTCTTCTTATCCAAATGAGATTACTATTTTAACTTACGATGCTTTAGGTTTGATTTATTATGCTTGGAAAAAAAATAGCAAGATTAATTCAATCAATGATTTTTTATTCAAAAGTAAAATAAAAGGTAAAATAGGGACTTTTAGTTTTAAAGATAAAAAAGTAACTCAAGAATTAAATATTTACAAGACTGAAAATGAAAAATTTATAAAGTTTTAATTTTTTTTTTCAATTTTTGAAAAGCTTGATATCTGTGATCCATTTTCATCTTTTCAAATTTGGAAAATTGTCCAAAAGTTTTTGCATAATTATTCGGTATAAAAATCGGATCATAGCCAAATCCTTTTTTTCCACTAATAACTCTTGCAATTGTTCCTTTAATTTTACCAGTTACATTAATAAGTTTTTTTTTAGGGTGTTTAAAAGACAAACTGCAAATAAAAACTGCTGACCTATTTTTTTTATATTTCATTTTTTTTAAGATAAAAATCATTGCTTTTGAGAAACTGCCATATCTTTTTGCTAATCTGGCTGAATAAATTCCTGGCTTATTTTTAAGAGACTTGATGCATAATCCCGAGTCGTCTGAGATAACCGGAAAATCTACAAATTTAGAAAAAAATTTTACTTTCAATTTAGAGTTACCGCTAAATGATTTACTTGTTTCTTTTGGACTTGGAATTTTAAGAGAAACTGGTGAAATTTTTTTATATTTCTTTGATAATAAATATGCAATTTCCCTAAATTTTCCTTTGTTATGTGTACCAATTAATATTTTTTTCATTTATCTCTAGTAATTTAATAATTATTTACTATATAGCAATCAAATGGCTGAGAATAACAAAAAAAACGAAAAAAAAACTGAAGATCAAGAAAAAGATGTTTCTGATAATAAAGTTGAAGAGCTGACCGTAGAGCAAAAATTAAAAGAAACTGAAGACAAACTTCTTAGATCCTTAGCGGAAATTGAGAACCAAAGAAGAAGGTTTGAAAAGGAAATTAAAGATGCTTTTGAATTTGGATCTTTTAATTTTGCAAAAGAAAATTTAGCAATATTAGATAATTTACAAAGAGCTAAAATTGCTATTAAAAACGATGAGGTTTTAAAATCTAATAAAGACTTAGATAAATTTTTAGAAAATATTTCTATAATTGAAAGAGATTTAATTTCTATTTTCGAAAAAAATAGAATTACTAAAATCGAAGCTAAAGGTAAAAAATTCGATCCAAATATACACCAGGCAATGACAGAAATTGAAGATGATCAATCAGAAGTTGGAACTGTTGTCCAAGAAATACAAAATGGCTATATGTTGGGTAATAGACTATTAAGGCCAGCATTAGTGGGTGTGGCAAAGAAGAAAAAATCTAAAAATGAGGAAAAAAAAGAGGAAAAATAGGCTTGTAGAAGCAAAAAAAACACCCATATAAATTTATGAGGTAAAAATTAATGAGTAAAGTAATTGGAATAGACTTAGGAACAACAAATTCATGCGTAGCCATAATGGATGGTTCGCAAGCTAAAGTTCTTGAAAACGTCGAAGGCGCAAGAACGACACCGTCTGTAGTAGCCTTTTTGGAAAATGATGAAAAATTGGTAGGTCAACCAGCAAAAAGGCAAGCTGTAACTAATGCAGGAGATACAATATTTGCTGTAAAAAGATTAATAGGTAGAAAATTTGATGGTCCTTCAGTTCAAAAAGATATTTCAAAAGTTCCTTATAAGATTGTTAAATCAGAAAATGGTGATGCATGGGTAGAAGGAAAAGGGAAAAAATACTCTCCCGCTCAAATTTCTGCTTTCGTTTTACAAAAGATGAAAGAAACCGCTGAGAAATACTTAGGTCAATCAGTTACTAAAGCTGTAATTACCGTGCCAGCTTATTTTAACGACTCACAGAGACAAGCAACAAAAGATGCGGGTAAAATTGCCGGTCTTGAAGTTTTGAGAATTATTAATGAACCAACTGCTGCTTCGTTAGCTTATGGGCTCGATAAAAAAGGTGGTAAAAAAATTGCTGTTTATGATCTTGGTGGGGGTACTTTCGATATTTCAATTTTGGAAATTGGAGACGGTGTATTTGAAGTTAAATCAACCAATGGAGATACATTCTTAGGTGGTGAAGATTTTGATGATGCGATAGTTGAATATCTTGCATCTGAATTTAAAAAAGATAATGGTATTGATCTTAAAACAGATAAACTAGCTCTACAAAGATTAAAAGAGGCTGCAGAAAAAGCAAAAATTGAGCTTTCATCTGCTGCTCAAACTGAAATAAATTTACCATTCATCACTGCAGATAAAACTGGACCAAAACATTTAAATTTAAAATTTACTAGAGCTAAACTTGAGGCGCTAGTTCAAAACTTAGTAGATAGAACATTAGAACCATGTAAAACAGCTTTGAAGGATTCGGGTTTCTCTGCTGCAGAAATTAACGAAGTTGTGCTTGTAGGCGGAATGACAAGAATGCCAAAAATAATCGAAACAGTTAAAAATTTCTTTGGAAAAGAGCCAAATAAAAGCGTTAACCCTGATGAGGTAGTTGCGATGGGTGCAGCGATTCAAGGTGGGGTATTGCAAGGTGATGTTAAGGACGTACTTCTTTTGGATGTTACACCTCTCTCTTTAGGAATCGAGACACTTGGCGGAGTATCAACGAAGTTAATCGAAAAAAACACAACAATTCCAACTAAAAAAAGCCAAGTATTTTCAACTGCTGAGGATAACCAACCTGCAGTTTCTATAAGAGTTTTACAAGGAGAAAGAGAGATGGCTGCAGATAATAAGATACTCGGAAATTTTGAATTAGTAGGTATTCCACCAGCGCCAAGAGGAACTCCTCAAATCGAGGTGACTTTTGATATTGATGCAAATGGAATAGTAAGTGTTTCAGCTAAAGATAAGGGAACCGGCAAAGAACAAAAAATTCAAATTCAAGCTTCGGGAGGCCTTTCAGATGAAGAAATTCAAAAAATGGTTAAAGATGCTGAAGCCAATAAAGAAGCAGACAAAAAGAAAAGAGAGACAGTAGATGCAAGAAATCAAGCTGACAGTTTGGTTTTCTCAACAGAAAAAAGTTTGAAAGAACATGGCGATAAAATTTCTGCTGAAGAAAAAACGGCTATTGAAAACGGCATTACAGACCTTAAAAAGTCACTAGAAGGAACTGATATAGAAGACATTAAGAAAAAAACTCAAAGCTTAATTCAAACTTCAATGAAATTAGGAGAAGCAGTTTACAAAAGCCAGCAAAAACCCAATGATAAAGATAAAGGTAGCGGCGATACAAAAGATGCTAAGTCAAGTGAAAAAGATAATGTTGTAGATGCAGATTTTGAAGACGTAAAAGAAGACAAAGAAAAAAGCGCCTAAGATAACAAATAAGGAGTCGTCCTGTGGCTAAAAGAGATTGTTATGATGTCTTAGGTATCCCGAGGGGAGCTTCAAAAGACGATATAAAAAAAGCATACAGAAAACTCGCACTAAAATACCATCCAGACAAAAATAAAGGAGATAAGGCTTCAGAAGAAAAGTTTAAAGAAGCAAGTGAGGCTTACCATATACTGTCAGATGAAAAGAGAAAAGCCAGCTACGACCAATTTGGTCATGCAGCTTTTGAAGGTGGTGGAGGTGGTGGAGGATTCCAAGGTTTCGGTGGTTTTGATAGTTCTTCATTCTCTGATATTTTTGAGGATTTTTTTAGTGACTTCGGCGGGAGCTCCTCAGGAAGGACAAGTAATAGAGGAAATGATTTAAGATACGATGTCAGTATAAGTTTAGAAGAAGCTTATGAAGGAACCGAGAAAAATGTTAGATATACTACTTATAAATCTTGCAAAACTTGTTCGGGAAGTGGGGCTGCAAAAGGTTCTAAACCAATTAGATGTGATTACTGTTCGGGTAGAGGAAAAGTAAGAACTAACCAAGGCTTTTTTACGGTTCAACAAACTTGCCCGCAGTGCAGTGGTTACGGAGAAATGATTGGTTCGCCTTGTAACACTTGTAGAGGTAATGGAAAAACTCAAGCTAATGAAAATGTAACTGTTAAAATCCCAAAGGGAGTTGATGATGGAACAAGAATAAGGTTATCTGGGAAAGGTGAGGCAGGCACTAAAGGTGGATCTAGTGGAGATTTATACTTATTTGTTTCAATAGATAACCATAATATCTTTAAAAGATCAGACGAAAATTTATATTACGAGTTACCAATTTCCTTTTCTGATGCAGCTTTAGGTACCTCCGTAGAGGTTCCTTCAATCGATGGGGGAAGATCTAAAATTAAGATTCCCTCAGGAACCCAACACGGAAAACAATTTAGATTGAAAGGGAAAGGTATGCCTATTCTCCGAAGAAGTATTTTTGGTGATCTTTATATTAGAGTTGTAACTCAAGTACCATCTTCTTTATCCAAAAGACAGAAAGAGATATTAGAAGAATTTAATCAAATTGAAGCAAATAAACCGGATCCAGTAATTAAAAGCTTTTTTGAAAAGGCAAAAAAATTCTGGAAAAAAACCTAATTTAGATGGAAACCGATCAAATAATGTCTGCAATATTTCTTATTGCAGTCCTAGCTTTAATCTTACCTGGTTTTTTATCCACGAATAAAAAATTAAAACAATTCTTAAATAATTTATCTATCTGGACTATAATTGTACTTGTGATTATTGTAGTTATTTATTTTATTGGACAATGAAGAAAATTAATTTAGCAATTACTGGGTGCATGGGCAGAATGGGTCAGCAACTCATTAAATCTGCAGTTAAAAATAAGTCATTTAAAATCGTATCTTTAACTGAAAATAAAATAATTAAAAAACAAATTTCAGGAATAAAACCTCAACTTAATACGGTAAGTGCATTTAAAAAAGCAAAGATAGTAATAGATTTTACTGTACCAGAATGTACTTTGGAAGTGCTAAGAATAGCAGTTAAACAAAAAAAGAGAGTGGTAATTGGAACCACAGGTTTTAGTAAAAAAGAAGAGAGTTTGATAAAAAAATTTTCAAAGAAAATTCCTATTTTAAAAGCTGGAAATATGAGTATAGGTGTAAACCTTTTGATGTATCTCACTGAAATTACATCAAAATCTCTAGGAAAAAAATTTTTAAGTAAGGTAAACGAGACACATCACAAACATAAGAAAGATTATCCATCAGGCACTGCTTTGATGTTGGGAAAAGGTATAGCCATAGGAAAAAACAAAGATTTTAACAGCATAATTGGTAAAAAATATCTTAATAAAAAAAGTTTTCCATTTGGTAAAAAAATTAATTTTAACTCGATTAGAAAAGGGGAAGTTATTGGCGAACATGAAGTAACTTTTTCTAGCGGAAAAGAATTTGTCACTCTAAACCACAAATCATTCGATAGAGCGCTGTACTCGGAAGGTGCGCTTACAGCTGCCAAGTGGTTATCTAATAAAAAAGCTGGTCTCTACTCAATGAGAGATCTTCTAAGTTTTAAGTGAATAACAAACAAAAATCTAAGATCATCATTAAGATTTTAAATAAAACTTATCCAAAAGTTCCAATACCTTTGAATTACAAGAATACATTTACTCTTTTACTATCAGTATTGCTTTCAGCGCAATGTACAGATGTGAATGTTAATAATGTGACAAAAAAAATTTATCCAAAATATAATAAGCCTGAGCATTTTGTTAAATTAGGAAGAAAAAAAATTGAAAGCTTAATAAAAAAGATTGGAATATTTAGGGTAAAAGCTAAAAGTATATTTTATTTATCTAAAACATTAATTGAAAAATATGACGGAAAGGTTCCTAAAACATACGAAGAGCTTGAGGAATTACCTGGAGTTGGTCATAAAACTGCTAGTGTTGTAATGTCTCAAGGTTTTGGATATCCAGCTTTCCCAGTTGATACGCATATTCATAGACTTGCACAAAGGTGGGGTCTCACTAACGGTAAAAATGTTGTTCAAACTGAGAAAGACTTAAAAAAACTATTTCCCAAAAAATACTGGAATAAACTTCATCTCCAAATTATTTGGTATGGCCGTGAATATTGTAAAGCTAGAGAATGTTATGGAACAACTTGTAAAATTTGTAAAAACTGTTATCCAAACAGGAAAAAGCCAATCAAAACTAAAAGGGCATAAAATATGAAAGTTTTAGGTATAGGGAATGCTATAGTAGATGTCATATGCAAAGTAGAGGAAAAATTTATTCAAGAAAATTCTTTAACAAAAAGTACTATGAAGCTGGTTGATAAAGAAGAATTTAAAAGATTAGTTTTAAATTTAAAAATTGAAGAAACGATTGCCGGAGGATCAATTGCTAATTCTATAGTAGGTCTTTCTCAATTAGGTCACAAAGTAGGTTTTATAGGTAAAATAAGCGACGATGAATTTGGGGCTAAATATGAGGATGGATTAAATAAGGAGAACATAAAATATTTTTACTCAAAAAAAAAAGAAATAACCCCAACAGGAACATGTCTGATTTTAATTACACCTGATTCTGAGAGAACAATGATAACCTATTTGGGTACAGCAGGTAAAATTAATGAAAATGATATAAATATAAGTGCAGTCAAAGAAAGTGAAATTTTGTTTCTTGAGGGATATTTGTGGGATGAAGGTGATCCAAAAAAAGCTTTTGATAAAGCAATAAATTATTCTAATAAAGTAGCAATGTCTCTTTCTGATTTATTTTGTGTGGAAAGACATAAACCACATTTTCTAAATTTAGTTGAAAAAAAATTGGATATTACTTTTGCAAATGAACAAGAAATCCTTTCTCTAATAGAAGCTAAAAAGATTGAAGATGTAATACAATTCTCAAAAAAAATAAAAAGGTTAGTTGTAATTACTAGAGGTGAAAAAGGTGCTTTGGCAATATTGGGTGAAAAGGTTGTAGAGTGTCCAGCACAGAAAAATCTAGATATCGTGGACCTCACTGGTGCTGGTGACTTATTTGCAAGCGGGTTTCTTGATTGTTTTATAAAAAGGAAATCTTTAGAGGCAAGTTTAGAAAAAGGAACAAAAATGGCATCAGAAATTATCCAAGTAATAGGTGCAAGATTGAAAAAATAAATTATCTTTTTTTTCTTTTGAAACTGCCTTTACCTTTTTTTGGTTTTATTACTCTTTTACGATATTTTTTTGTAAATAGATCAATTGCAAATTTATTTCTTTTTTTCAAAGATAGTATCCCTCTTTACTATTAAGAATAAATTGATCATCCATAAATTTATCACTAATTTTTTTTCTTAACCTGTAAATATGTGTTTCGACAGTATGAGTGTCTGACTCCGATGAATAATGCCACACTTGTGATAAAATGTGATCTTTTGATACTGCTTTTTTTTTACTTAAAAGTACTTCTAACAATTGAATTTCTTTTTCTGTTAAAATTATTGAAATATTATCTTTTATAAGTTTTTTTTCGTTTTTATCTAATAAGTAAGATTTAATAGTTATAGATGAGTTTTTTAAAAATTTTTTCTTTGCTACTCCTCCCTCTATTATATTATTAATTTCACTAATTGTAGCTGGAAGTTTCAGCAGATAATCAAAATTTTTTGTGTTTTTTGTTTCTTTTTTAGTGGCCAATATTTTTAAACAATCATGACTTTTTTTAACTATATTTATTAATTTATCATCTTCTGCGGCCTCTTGATGGCAAATGATTGCATGAAAATTATTATATGATGGATTTGATGTATCTTTATGGTTTGAAGAAATATTAAATTTTAAATATGATCTAAGTTCGTTAAAAGCAGAAACAAAATCTTCAGGGCCAAAGATAAATATATTTATTTTATGCATATAAAAATTAAAAAAAAAATCTTAATGTATGACAATTATAAAGTAAAATGTGCAATAGGTAAAAGAGGAATTGGAATAAAAAAAAGTGAAGGTGACCTAATAACTCCCAAAGGTACCTACAAAATAAAGAATATTTTTTATAGATCTGATAAAGTTAAGCAACTTAAAACAAAATTGGAGAAAATAGCTATTAGTAAACAAATGGCCTGGTGCGATGACCCTAGATCAAATAAATATAATAAATTGATCAAACGACCATTTAAATTCAATTCTGAAAAACTTTATAGATCAGATGGTATTTACGATATTATTTTTGTTTTAGACTTTAATTTAAATCCGATTAGAAAAAATAAAGGAAGTGCAATTTTTATTCATATTGCAAAAAAAAAATACTCTGCTACTAAAGGATGTGTAGCAATTAATAGGCGTGATATGAAAAGATTAGCACAAAAAATTGATAAAAGAACTGTTATCAAAATTATTTAAGACCTTTCACCAAATATAGAACTGCCTATTCTCACGAATGTAGCATTATATTTAATAGCCTCAAAATAATCAGCTGACATGCCCATACTTAATTCATCAAGAGCTAATGAATTGTTTATCTCTTCCATTAATTTAAAATATTTAATAGTCTTATCATCATTTGGTGGAATCACCATTAAACCAACAACATCAAGTTTTATCTCTTTAGAACAATAAGTATAAAAAGCGTCTAGTTCATTTACAGAAATGCCAGATTTTTGAATTTCATTTCCAATATTTACTTGAATAAAATATTTGAGGGATTTATCTAAATTTTTTTGGCTTTTTGAGAGCACGTCAGCTAGTTTTTGATTATCTAAAGAGTGAATATAATCAAATATTTTTACAGCGTTTTTTGCTTTATTGCTTTGTAATTTTCCCACCATATGTAATTTTAGGTTTTTATTAATTTTTTTTATATCTTTCCATTTTGTAAGAGCCTCTTGAACTTTGTTTTCCCCGAAATGCTCATGTCCATAATCCACGAGAGGCTTAATATGATCAAAAGTAAAAGTTTTACTAATTGCAATTACTTTTACTTTTTTTTTAGGACCAATTTTGTCAATATTAGATTTTATTTTATTAAATCTATCAATTATGATGTTCATATGTTTGTTCTAAAAAAAAAATATATTCTTATAATTGAAAATATCAAAGATATTAAATTAAGTAACATAAAAAAAAAGAATAAGTTTATTATTATTTATAGAAATCAGCGTCCAAAAGATAATCTTGGTGAATTATTAAATTTCAGAAAAATATGTAAATCTAAAAAAATCAAGCTTTTTATTGCTAATGATCTTAATCTCAGCATGAAAATAAAATCTGATGGTATTTATATATCTGCTGGAAATTATGAACTTCGTTACGCTCATTATAAAAGACCTAATTTTGAAATTATTGGGTCTGCACATAATATTAAGGAAATAAATATTAAAAAAAAACAGAGATGTTCTGAGATAATATATTCTAGATTATTTCGGACATCCTATAAATATAAAGACGGATACTTAGGTACAATTAAGTTTAACCTCTTAAATCATAACAATCAAAATAAATTGTTACCGCTTGGTGGAATACGTTTTGTAAATTTAAATAACTTAAAAATTATTAATAGTTATGGCGTTGTGATTTTTTCAGAGCTAAAAAAAAAGCCGGCCATTATTGGCCGGCTTTTCTAATCTTAAGCAATTAGAATTCTTAGAATTCAAATGCTAGAGAAAATACAGTCTTTTTCTCTTCTCTTGCGTCTGTGTAGTCAGAATTGTCAGTATCAATCATAGATACACCCACTACAGCACCACCAATATTATATGCTGCCATAAGAGTTGTTTGTTCTGAAGTTACAGAAGAAGAAGTGTATGTTGAAGCATTAGATGCCATTGTTTTATCAGTTCTTTCAAAATCTTCTGATGAGTAAGAAATTGAAAGTTGATCATTAACAGCAAACTCTACACCAAATCCATCAGACTCGTAAGCGTCACCGTTAAGTGCCGTTGCTGTATCAGCAGATGCTGTAGCAGCTTTGTTTGTTGTTTTTGATGGTTCTAATCTTCCTTTGTACATACCAACTTTGAAGTTACCTACTGCGTACTGTGCGTATACGTTACCACCAGTTTTCTCTTGAGATACTGTTGATAATTTGTCTCCGCCAGTTTCGTAATAGTCACCTCCGATTGTTAAACCGTCGATCGGTGCAGCAGTTATTTTGTACTGTGTTGCATTTGTACCGTCAGCAGCAGCATCACCTACAGCTCCGCCACCTTTGTAACTGTTACTTTGACCGTCTGGTGTATTTGGCGCGTAACCAATCGCAGCAGAAATTCCAAATGGTAATAATCCAGCTGGCGTTGTGTACGTTACGTGTGGGTCTGCAGATACGTCATAACCACGACCAATGTTTGTCATTGTGTTCGCGTAGTCAGCACCTGTTCCCATAGCACCAATTCCAAAACCTAATTCAGTAGATAGTCCGCCTTCAGCGTCGTAAATACCGATTGTTCCTAAGTCACCCATGCCGATAACTATTGCTGTATCATCGTTCTTAGCAGCACCACCATCATCCATGTCTAACTCAGTGTGGTATTTCCATGTGAACCCATTGTCCAACTCGCCTGAAGCAGTGAAGTTAAGTTCGTTTGAAATACC
>MDTA01168590.1_pt1 | contig 15110 bp, 22 predicted proteins | sample 811151 | NCBI WGS metagenome assembly MDTA01 (sample SAMN05326648, study PRJNA326480) | marine metagenome | isolation source: seawater | place: Indian Ocean: South | collected 2010 | reverse complement strand
CGATCTATATAATAAACCTCATTAGGAAATGTAGCTGTTGGATCAGGTGTTCCATGAGGATTATCACTAGATTCCTGACTGACAAGGCTGTCATTTTCCTGTAATAACTCACTATCATCTTCTAATAAAATATCTCCAATATCAAAGTTAATATGATCTATATATCTTTCTAATGTTCTAATTCTTGTTACCTTTGCTCCTTCTAAACCTTGAGGTAAAGTCAAAAGTATTGTTGTAAAAGTTCCTAAAATATTAGAAATTTTTAATGTAGGTCTAGGTAATTGTTTACCATTAAATTCAAATCCATTTGCTTCTATTGGCATCCTTGTATATTCAACACTATCAAAGATAAGATTGCCATTATTATTTTCACTTACACCATTATGAAAATAGTATGTTGTATTTGCACCATGAATTGTAGTATCTAGTTGTAGTTGAAAAAGTTCAACAATATTACTAGGATTTATTTTTTGTAGTTCTGATACAGGTGTTGCCATCAGGGTTCAAAAACTTGTTCAAATGTCATATTTAATATTGCTCTATTAACGTAAGGAATAGTTTTTGTCCAACGAGAACAAGTCCATTTATAAGCAGTAGAACTACCAGGAGGAGTCCAATCAAAAGAAGCCCCATCATCTGCTCTAGCCTCAAGAAATGCTTCTATGGTATCTGAATCTGTTTCAGAACAGTTAAAGCTTAATGACCAAACATAAGGTTTAATATTTAATCCAAACTTTATTCGATGTTGATAGCCATCATTAAATTGAGCAACATTTACTCTTGGTGCTGTTACTTTACGAGAGTTATAACTCGGATTTATTGAGGGAAAAGTAGCCATTATGCAAGTAAACCTCCTGGTCTTTTCTCTTTAATAAGTTCTGATTGAACAACTGCCCCTATTAATCTACCTAATTCTTCAGCATTTGCATTGTCTCCTTGTGCGTCCATGCTGGAAGCGTCAACATTTACAACCACGCTAGTTGTACCACCACCCATAGCCAAGCTATTATTTGGTACGATTGCACCTGATGTATTAGGAACAAACATTTCTGGCCCTCTTTCTCCAACTATATAGCTTCTTCCACGATTTACTGGCCCTCCATCGGCCTTAAACACATCATGAAGAAAATCACCAATACTTCCGCCTATATTCAATCCAAGAATTGCTTTTTGAATTGCAACTTCAATCAACTTACGTTTTAACTGATTTAATACATTTATTGCTGCATCTGCTAATGTTTTTGTTCCTTCTACTGCATCTGCAAGATTAGAAACTATACCATCTTCAATGCTTTGACCTATCTGCTCATATTGTTTTTTTAATGCTTTAGCTGCTTCTTCTGCTTGTTCTAAATTATCAATCTCATTCTCTAATTCTTGATTTTTCTTTATTAAATCTTCTAATGTCGCTGCATCTGCTTTACTAAATTTAAGTTTAAATTCATCAATTTTTCTTTGAAGTTCTAACGCTTCTCGTTCTTCTTCTGTTCCTAATTCTAATAATTCTTTTCTGTCCTCTAATGATGTATTTAAATCTTGAAGTTCTTTAAGTTCTTTATCAAAATCAACTATGGCTTCTCTTCCTTGTGCAGCAGTTAATGCGTTTACTATTCTTTCTATTTCCTTACCGACAGCACCTAATGTCATTTCAAAATCACCTAAAAGGAAATCATCAAAAGGATTGCCATTTTCTTTTATTTCACGCATTCTCTCTTTTAACTCCACAAAATCAGCAACCATTTCATCTAGTCTTTTTTGTAGTTGTTCAGATGTACCCTCTTCTAAAAGTTTTTTGTATTCTCTTTGTTCCTTATTAACTTTTAGTAGTTCACTTAAAATTAATGTGAAACCTGTGGCTATAGCTACAAATGGAATAGCCTTTAAAGCTATCGCAGTAGCACCAGCAGCAATAGTTAGTTTTGTAGTACTTGCAGTTGCAAGCATAGACATTGCAGCGTATCCTTTTAATCCCCCAGATGCAACTAATGATTGAACACCTACATGATGCAAATTAAAAGCTAAAGCAGATAAGGCAAGTTTTGCAGTTGCTATAGCTGCTGAAATTCCTTGAACACCTAACACTATTCCAGCAAGAATTAAAGATGCTTTTCCTTGATCGCTTTCTACAAAAGCAGTAACTGCTCTGGTTATGGCAGACAAAGCCGATATGCCATCCAAAACGGCTGGGACAAAAATCTTACCTAGCTCTATGGATAACTGTTCTATTGAATTATTTAAAACTTTAAATGTCATTGATGGATCATTCTTTATTAATTCTTTTAATGCTTTTGATCCTTCTTTTTCTATTTCTTTAAAAGCTGCAATAACAATGTCTTTTGTAATTTTTCCCTGATGTGCATATTCTCTTAGTTGATCTACAGTTATACCTAATTGTTTTGCTATTGGCCCTTGTATTGCTGACATTTGTTCTGCAATACTGTTAAATTCATCACCACGCAAAACACCAGAACCTAAAGCCTGTATTAACTGCCTCATTGCTCCAACTTGTTCTTGTGTAGAAGCTCCAGATAATATTGCTGCGGTATTAAAGCCATTAAATATTGTTGTCATGTCTTCCATTGAGACACCCAAAGTTCCAAGCCTTGCTTGTAGATTCGTAATAGCTTCTAAAGCTTCAGTTCCACTTAAACCAAATTTAACTTGTGCCTGTCTTGCAAGTTCTAAAGACTCTGCATATTGACCGTTTGTTGCAGTTAAAACTTTAAGTCTCTGTTCGAGTTTTTGATATTCAACTGTAGTGGATACTATATTTTTTGCTACTGCAACAAATCCAATACCAATTAATGCAGTCTTTAAACCACCAAATGCTTTTTGTAATTGATTAGTTTGATTTTGTACACCCTGTAATGCTCTTGTCGCACTTGTGGCATCAACAGTAAGTTTTACATTAGCCTGTGCCACAAATAAAAAAAGTCTTTATTATATATTACCTCCTATTTGCTTTTTGACGATTTATTTGCTGTTTTTCTCTATCATTTTTAACCTCATAATAAGCAGCCCAATATATAAGCTCTTCTTCTGTAAGGCTATTTCTTAATTCTTGTAATGTCTTACCAAGTTCTGTTGCTAGGAAAAACTCAAAATTTAACCAGTTATCCCCTCTTATTCTTTTTTTGCTGTGTCAAGATTTAATTGAATATCAAATAAAAACAATTCGAGTTCATTTAAAACTTTTTCTGGTAATGATCTTTGTAATATTGGTGCATCTGACATATCAAAAGCTGGAGAACCATCTTCTTTTTGTGCCATCTTACAAAGTAACTGAGTAGAAACAGTCAAGGCTTCGTCTGTTCCTGCTAACTGTTGTGCTTTTTGTCTGTCAAATCTAGTAATTGGTGGGAAATATAAAACTGCTAAGACTTTACCAGATGAATCTTTTAATTCATACTTACGTCTGGTTGTCATCTCATCTTTGAAACCATTAATGAGAAGATCTGCGGTTCTTTGATTTGTCATAAAAATTGGGGTTGATTAATTAATAAATTAGTTAGATTGCTGAAGTGATAGTTCCAGATGGTTTGAATGTGATGTTTATAGTCTGAATGTCACCCATACTTGCACCATAGTCAAAACTGGTAATCAAGCCAGAAAAGCTAATTTTAGCAGAACCACTAGCACTGTCTGGGAATAGTTCAAAAGCAGCAGTGGCGGCATCACCTGTTGTCAATACTCCATCCATAAATGTAGAAGTCTCACCAGAAGCAGCAGCGTCATAAACTAACTCAGCAGACCCTTCACCTTCAATAAGTCCACCAATAAATTTTTTAAAAGTGTCACCTTGTACGGTTGTTTCTTGGGTATCTTTGGTAATAGACATAGACCATGATCTAGTGCCTAAAACAGGGTTGACTGAAGAGCCTCCATCATCAAATTTGACTTGCCCAACATCACCTTTTACAGCAGCCATAACAATAAAAAGAAAGATTTATAATTATCTTAACTCTTTTCTGGTTTTTTTACAGCTTTTTTAACTGATTCTTGTTTTTCCATATATCTTCTGCATTGATTATCCCAGTATTGTGGTTCTCTTCTACCTTTTACAGCCTCAATAGCATCAAGCATTTTTTCTGTGATTTCCATAATTAAAGATCCTCGTAAATCTCAAATGTTATCCTGATTTGCGTTTGAAACTTTCCTTCTGGACTAGATGTAAATATCTCAGGGCCAACAGGTGAATCAAAAATAACACTAGAAACAGTCACCCTATTGTATAAGTCTCTTAGACGTTTGCAAATAGTGAAATTAGCACCCGCCCCTATATTTTCTTCTGTAAAAACATTTAATAAGATTAATCCTGAAATACTGTTAAAAGCATTAGAAGTATCACCTTGAGTAAGATATTCATTCGCACCAAAGCTTGTAACACATTGAACAAAACTATCTTCAGTTGTTGAATCAAAACTCATGTTATTAAAAACAACAGGGATAGCGGGGCTTGAAGCAAGCTCTGTTGCCAACCTAGCCTCTATTGTGGATCTAACAGTATTTAAGTCTACAGCAGCCATCTAAATACCTCTCTTGATTTTCTCATATTCTTTTCTAGCATATTGTTCTAGTTCCTTACCAATAAGCTCTGGAAAACCTGCAACGGTAGATTGTCTTGTTCTGTATTGACCTCCCCAAGATGGTGGCAAGTTAACACCAAAGCATACAGGCTCTGCATAAGAAACATTATTAATTATCGTGCCTTCCAATGGTTTTACATCTGTTTGCCATGCTGACCTGAGTCTGCCAGTATCAACTGGTGTTGCTCTTTTAACTCTTCTTGTCCATTCAAAAGTTGTAGCGTGTACTAAATTTTCCACTGCTTCCCTCATCACATTATCTATTTGATCTATCCTAATTTTTCTTGTCATAATTACCTCAAAATTAAATCAAAGCTAACAGCAGTATTGTTTTGTTCATTAATTAAAACTTGAATAATCTTAAATTCAACACTACTAATTACAACCCTATCTTTTGTAGTAGGTGTAAAAGTTATATCTCCAGCAGATATAGTTAAAATCTTATCTTGTGATTCAATAAGATCATTTACCTGATTTCTTGATACATTACTTAATGCACCTTTAACTGTAGTATCAGAAATAGATTCAGTTATTGCACCAGTGGTTGTATTATATGACCCTGTTGTTACCTGTCTTATAGTTACATCTCCACCAAGAGCCTTCAGTGAAGCACTAGCAGCTTTTTTTAGTGCATTAGCAAGACTCATAAGAAATAAGCGATCACTTGACCACTAGCCAAAGTAATACTTGTTATAACTCCGCATACCTCAGATGATGCTTTCATTGTTATGCCGTTAATAGTAGAAGAACCATTTTCTGTAATGTTCTCAGCTACAAAAGTTGCTTCTGCATCTGTTAAACAATGAACCTTACCAAATCTACCTGTATGGGCAGAAGTGTCTGTAATAATCATTGCTGCTGGATAATCGTTACCGTAAGCCATTTTAAGACCTCTTAATTTGTAAGTTTGCTCTTCCACCTATTCTAATACCCATTAAGTAGTGGTCAATAATCGGTGGAATACGATCAACCCCAACTGCTCCATAAAATCTAGGAGTGACATTTATATTACCTACACTAACAGCAGCAAAGTCTTCTAAACCACTTAATTCTAATCCGTTCCTATTGTTATTCAAATATACAGCCAAGATTACTTGTGCATGTTTAACTCGTTCTGGTATTTCAGTATCAAGGTAATAATCAGCAACTAATCTATTTGGAAAACTTAAACCATACAAGTTAGTGTATGTATCAGGTTTCCTTACTCCTGACCTGGGCCATTCAAGAGCTTGAGTATCATCAACTCTGGCCCCTAAAAATTTTTCCCTGTCAATTCTTTGGGCTGCGGTAAATAATGCACGATTTTTATTGTCAGTACTAGACCCATCCCATGCAGCAGCGTCATCACTAAGAATCAAACCTTCAATAAAAGAGTTTGCATCTGCAAGAGTAATATAAGTGTTAGCATTAGCACCGCCAACAGTAGCATCAAGAGTTATCGCCATTTAGTTTTACCTTTTTGGGCTTTAATTTAGGTTTTGGCTTTTCAGGAAGTGGAGTTAATGAAGCCACCTTTTGAGCAGCTTCATTTTTTTCCCTCATACGCCTAAATGCGTACATTGCCATTAGCTTGATGCACCCTTAAGAGCAACAAAATTAATAACAATAGCTTCACTTAGTCCACCGCCAGATACATTAGCAACTGTGACCTTAAAAGATCCAGCAGCCATTGTGTTTGCATTAACAAGATATGCACCAGCAGTTCCAGCAGAACCATGACAAGCTACAACAACATCTGTTGCTGCAATCTTGCTGTTGGTTACAGTGAAAGTTGCTTCTGCGGCATCTGCTAAGGCAGCGTTGTTCATTGTGATTTGTCCACTCTCAGTATTAAGAGTTACACCTGTTGTTTTATTGGTGGCCTGAGTTACAGTTCCACCGTCTGTTGGGCCGATTAAACTACCAGCACCAATTTCAAAAATAGAAGCCATAATTTTAGTCCTGGTTGCTTACGTTAGTCGCGCGGACAATTCCGATGTTCTTTGTCTCATACACTTTCGACCATGATGCAACTGTTTCCAAAACTGTTCTGTTTGGGTTTACTGTTGATACAGCGTACTTAAGACCGACTGGGTGATAGATGTAGTGGAGATCCACAGCCATTGCTTCTTCTAAAGCAAGGATGTCTCTATCTGTTTGAGTTCTGATTGGTGCTTGCTCACCTGTAACAACTGATCCTTGTGTGAAGAAGAAAGTTGAATACTCGGTAGAAGAACCAGAACCTGTTGTTGGAACATCATCAGAAACAATAACTCTTAATCCCATAAAGGTAGGAATAGAAGTTGTACCTGGGAAAGCCCCTGCTGTACTACCAGCAGTTGCTCCTGAATCGGCTGCTCCTGTATTGTCATAAATGCGATCAATAGCATTACGTTCAACCAAGTCATAATAAACTTTGGAATGAACTGCCATTGATGTTAATTTAGATCCTTGATCACCTAACAAAGCCTGAGCCTTTGCAACGTGTCTAGGACTCAAGGCTGTAGGAGAATCACCTGATTCTGAATCAATAGTTAAATCAAACAAAGCAGAGTTGCTGTCGTTTGCATTAATAGAACCAAATGCACCAGTTAAGCAAGAGAATAAATCCTTCTGCTTTTGGTTGTTGACGTATGCAGCCATTTTTTGTGCAATAGCAGCCATAGGATCAGGGCCACCACCAACAGCTAATGCCGCTAAGTCTCTTGAGCTAAATGCTCTACCTCTGTGCAATACAGCAGCAATTTGATTATCTGCTGTAATCTTGCCAGGTGTTAATGATGTTGAATCTGTAAGAACTTCAAAATCACCACTTAAATTTGCTTTGTAGAACACGTTGTTAACAAGAAAGTTCTTTATCTTTCTTTTCTACATCTTTTCCATTGATGTAGGTCGGACTATATCTTCAACCTATAAGGTTGCAAGGCACTCGTGTCTCCGTTACTTAGTTTCCTATCGGGAGTTAGTCTCTGAACCTTCCAGCTTGTGTGCTGGCTTGGCTGCTGATTATCCTTTAATGGTGGACTTCCAGCAATTCACCTTGTTTCATTATGTTGTTGCCAACATAAGCCCCAACTACTCTTTAGGGATTTTTACAAAGTCACCCCCTCTCTCGGAGGATAGATTTAATTCTGCCAAAGGTTGTACGACCCCACTTTGTAAGAAAGCATCCTTTTGAGTTGTTTCTTCAATTAAATAGGGTGTGAACACCTCAGGGATAATTAAATCACTTCTTAATGTAGCCATTAAAAAATTAATCTAATATGTTCACTTCGAGGCACAACCTCTGACGTAGCACAACCACGTTGTTTCTATATTAACTAGAAACTGCGTTTTTGAGCATATTGTATTTATTTATATCTGTTCTATATATTCTTGCTTGCTCTGTTAAGTTAAATGATTCAGGTGCAAATGGGTTTTTTTCTCCTAAAGAGACATCAGCAGTCACTTTTGTTGTTGTTGCTCCACCGCCTTGTGGTCTTGGATTCTTTTGTACCCATTGAGGCATTTTTGACATTGCCCATTCTTTTACAGGTGTTCTGTTATATCCATCAACAATGACAACAGTGCCATCAGCTTCTCTTGCTAATTGATCTCGATTTATCCTTGATAAAACATATTGTGGATCATGAACAACATCAGCTAATGCACTAACAGCAGGAGCTTCTACTTCAAGTTCTCTTTGCCTTTGCTCAAGTTCTTGGATTTTTTTGTTTTTAGATTCCTCTGCTTCTCTATATTGAGTTGCAAGTTTGTCTCTTGCCTCTTCATATTTACCTTTAGCCTCTAATTCTTCTTGTTCTTTTTGTTGTTTAAAAGCAATTAAAGCATTTACATCTACATCTTGCGGTACAGCTTTAGCGGCTTCCTTTGCCTTTTTATAATCATCTAATAACTCAGAATTTTTTCTTCTCATAGATTCAACTTCTGCTTTTAAAGCATCAACTTCAGCTTGAGAAGGATTTGGTTTGATTAATTCGTCAGCCATAAATAAATTTTAACAATTATTAATATATATATTATCTTACCAACGTGTTTTGTCAGCCCAATAAGCCGCACTAATAGGGCCTTTCTTAATAAGTCTTGCAAATCTAGCCTTAAAAGCAGCCCTTTTATCTTTATCTTTCTGTGATTCTCCTTTTCTTGGAGGTTTATTGTCTGCACCTTGCAAACCAAATCTTATAAGTTTTTCTCTGCCAGCAACCTTAACAACAACTGCTCCTGCTTTTCCAGATTTGTGGTTAGGAGTTTTTATTGGTTTGTTTAAACCTTCAAAGGTATGACCGCCTTTTTTTATCGCCATTATTTTTTTGTTTTAGGTGATGCTCTTAACTCAGATCTTTTTTTTAAAACTGCATTTCCAGTTGATTCAGAAATTATTTTTACAATAGGATCATCTTTACTTCCTACTCTTGTCACTTCACCGCCTCTTGGTGTTTTTATCTTTGCTTTTGTACCAGCATTTGCACTTACGACTTTGCCATAAGTACGCTTACCTCCATAAAGCCAGCTAACTCTAGATCCTTTTTTCATTTTTAATTCTTTTTAGATTTCTTTTTAGAAGTTTTAGGTTTTACTTCGCAATTTTCAACTTTTGGTTTTGACTCATCATAAGTCTGGACTTTGAATGTATATCCCATTACTTTTTACCTCCTTTTTTCTTTTTTTTACCCTTAGGCTTCATTGCACCGTAATGTGATGGCATAATCAAAAACATTAACTATGAATATCATAGCTATTTTTCTGGACTATGAAATTAATTTAAATCATATTGGTTTCTTATTTGATCTAAAGTTTTTTCTGTTCCATCATTTCTTATAATTTGCCTTAATGCTTTTTGACCTGAACTATTTTTTCTTCCAGCTAGTATTTGAAAATATCTTACTTTTTGTTCACTACCTAAAGTTCTTAACTGTAGTTCTTTGTTTTGATTTAAAAGCCAATCACCATAAGCAGTGTTTTGCGGCACTCTACCAGTAATACTAGGTCTTGTATCAAGTGAGGTTACAGGTGGTTTTTCTAATCCAGGGTATTTTTTTTGTAATTTATTGAAATCAACAACAGGCACAGTAGTTGAACGACAATTAAAATGTTGGGGTGGTGTTGGGCCTTTATTATATTCAAATTTTTTACCGTCTAACCTTTGGCAAATTGGGCTAGTTCTTGAATCTAATGTCGCAACATATTCATATTTAGGAGCAACTTTACTATTCGCAGCATAAACCGCTTGGCTTGCTTGGTTTTGTACCTGATTAATAGAAGTTCTTACAATTGTCTGTAATTGATGATTTGCTAATTTTGTAAGTTCTCCGCCTGATGATGCAAGTTGTTTTACAGATAACGGCCCTAAATCTGCAAAGTCTAATTTTCCTGCAAGCCGTCTTGCTACTTGTTGTGTAGTTTCTCCACTAAAAACACCTGTTCGTATTGCTAATGCTAATTTTTCTTGTGATTTAATTGATATTCCTCTAAATGCTTTTTCTACAGTTTGACCATTAGGTAAAGTTATTGATGCCCCTTGCCTTGCTGTTAATTCAAACTTTCCAGAGCCAAACCTTACAAAATCATCTTCAGTGAATTGTTTACTTGTAAATATATTGGTTTGAGTAGGATCAGTCATAATAACTGATTCGGCATATTTTGGACTTATAGCAACACTATTGATCGGTACATTACCTGATGCTGTTACTTTTTGAAGCTCTTTTACTATAAAATCTCTTTGTAAAACAGTAATCCCCTGTAATTCTTTTTTAAAATCTCTTGCCGTAACACCAGACCATGTATTTAAGCTATCTTTTGCTTGTTTTATAATTGCCCTTAATCTTTTTCTTGTCTGAGGGGCAATAATTACAGCTTCTCCAGCTTGGGTTTGTCTTAAATCTATATCTCTTAACTGTTTTGCCGCTTTTAATATAATTTCGTTGTAAGTGACAGCATACTTCTTAGCAACAGAATTACTAAAACGGTTGAGATCAATAGTCTCTCTGTAAAATACCTCTGGAGTTGACATTCATTAAGCTGCGTCAGGTTGTATTGGTGCTTCCATTTCAACTAATCCACCTGCTTGGGTTGCCTCAACTTCTTCCTCTACATCAAAATCATCACCAAGTATCTCACCACTGCTTAATTGTGTAAGCAATGTTTCTTGACTAATGGTTCCAGCAGTAAAGAGTTGTAATAAGGATTGGATCTCTTGTGGTTCTAATCTTGCTGTTACAAAATCTCTATTAACAAAACTGCTACCAGCATTAGGTTCATTTAAATATTCACTATGAAATTTAAGACAGTTATCAATTAAATCTTGCATTTGCTGTGCAACAACCATCATTGTGCTGTCATTTTGAGAACGGTCTATCCGCTTGGCTTCCGCTGTTTCTCCTACTAATTTTTGTCCAAGCACTGCCGCCAAAGATAATGTATTAATCTGATCTTTTATATCTTCTAACCTTTTAAACTGACTATCATAGCTATCACCAGAAGGGCTGACATATTCCATTCTTGATTCAGGTGGTAATGACAATGCTTCATTTGGCCCTGTTGTTATTTCATCTGCATTGGGATAACCAAAAACAGCAAGCAAAGGAACAGAACTAATATGCAAAATATTATCTAGATCACTTTGTATCTGGTAATGTTTAAGATTTAATTCTGCTATGTCATATAAAGGACTGCGTGATTCATACATTCCTACTCGGTTTGAATATGCAACAGAAAAAGGAATTTTATCTTTTAAACTCATTTCACCTTCTTCAAATAACTTATATTCACCTTTCTTCTCATCTTTTCTATGTATTTCATAACGACCTGGTTCTAGTACCCTTATTTGTTTAACTACCTTCTCTCCATACTGTCCATCACTTTCTACAACTTGCTCCATTAAACGTATCTGCATTAATTTTCTTGCACCCTCTACTATCTCAGTTCTCCAACCAAGAATATCTTTAGGAGCATAAGTGACCCAGTATGGCCTTGCCTTCTCTCCTTCTTTTGGTGCATCAACTAATACACCACAATGCCCAAATGATATTACTGTTCTTGCTGTTTGATAAAGCCAGATATTCAAGTCATTACCTTCTAAATCAACATCAAATAATTGCTCTCTTACCAAGTCAGATACATCATCAAGTCTTACTGGCTTTCTAACCAACATACCTGATAGCATTTTCTCGATTCGTTGCAAATATGGGACAACTGTTGATCTCGATAATCTAACGTCATATGAATCATCTGTCTCCCTGCTTTCCTGTGTCAAATACTTTCTATGCTCCGATCTGATCTTGTATGTACCTTCTTTTAAATCTGCGATTAAATCCCAGAAATTAGACATTCTTTGATAAGCAGCATTAGGAGATGCAACCGTTGTAGGGGCTACAGTTACAGGTTGATTGTAAATATTTAGAGAGCTATACACGGTTTTTCCTCATAGTATCATTACTTTTAATATATTCTAATACCAGTTGGCTTGCCTGCCCTTCCATAAAGTAAATTAAATTCTCTATAAATAAGATAACCAAGTGCATCTACATGATGATCATAACCATTTTGTTTGTCGGGATCTCCTGTTTTTTCATCATAACTTTGCAATTCTAAACATTCAATTAAACGAGAGCAACGGGCATGAATCTCCAAACGTCTTTCCCCTTTGCCGTTTTGTAATAACGCATTGACGGTTGCAACTCGATCTTTGATAAAGGGGTTGCTTTTGAGAGCCATTGAACTGAAGCCGTAACTTTCGAGAATTGCGATGTCTGTTTTTGATGCGTTAATCGTTGAACGTGCTGAACCACTTGCGTCTGGGTAAACTAATATTCTGTTTGAAGGATAACGCCTAAGTATCTCTTGTGCCAACGCATCTGTATCATTTTGTTTTGATATTTCATCTATGATAATTAACTTGTCTCCAGACTTGACACCAACAACGGCATTGCAGTTCATGACGTTAAAATCCACACCGATTCTTAATACCTCCATTTTTATATCAAAAGGTATTTTATTAATTACATGATCATTACGATTAAAACGATCATAAACCTGGCCGCTTGTAAGATTTACCCATTGACCTAACAAGTAAGCTTTTATTAACTGCGGTGGATAATTCTCATACAAAGATGGAATAAACGTATCTGGGAGATAAGGATTATCAGCAGTCTTTGCCTGAATCAATCCAGTGTCGGACTTTTTATTTTTTTCAAAAGTTTCAAATGCCCAGCCATGACCTTCAGGAGTTGTTGTTGCATAAAATTGCTGAACATTTCCAGATCTAAGTCTTGCAAGTGCCATATTCATAGCGTTTTCTGCCTCTCTTTTTGGAACAGTATCTGCCTCATCAAATCCAATTGCACATAAGTTTTGGCCCCGTAATCTTTGATAAGTAAGCATGGTTCTTAATAAGATTGTGTGAGTGCCTTCTTTAAATTCTAAAGTAAAAGATGGTAAAGGAGATGCTCTATAAGAAAAAGGTATTTGCCATTGGTCTAACAGTTCATTCATAGTTCTCACAAGAATGTCAACGAGCATACTGTGCGTTGGTTCAAACAGTGCTGATACATGACCAATATTCATTGCTGCAAGTATTGTTGCTTTTGCAACTAAACCGACTGTTTTGCCAGCACCAAAGCCACAGACAAGAGCTAATTTTCTATGGTCGAGATCATCACAAAACTTTGATTGATGCGGAAGTAAATCTTGATTAATACGTTCTATCGCCTCATTTGCTGTCGGTAAATCATAAGCACCGATTTGATATAAAACTTTTCCAGGTTGAACTGTATCTAAAATGCTCACGAAATAATCTGTGCAAGTTTAGCTGCTGTATTGATTGCACCAAGAGCAATATGTAAATGTCCTTTTTCTCTTGCTTCCACTTGAAGCGTTGCAGCTTGTGATAAAAGATCAGCCACCATTTGAGGTCTTTCCATATCCCAGTCGGCTTTCATCTCGGCTCTAGCTATCTCTAAATACTTATCTACAGTTCTTTCTCCAACCCCCCAGTTTTCCGAGGCATAACGAACACAGTCTGATCTACGGCCACCTCTAGCGATAATCTCGCCAAGTTTGCGTGACCTGATAACAGTTTCTATTTTTGTTCCTTTTTTAGCCATTACATAGATGTTACACGCAAAAGCGAAAATATGAATATATATGTAATTTGAGACTCATTTAAGACTAAGAGGTGTTCCCATGTTCTCATGTGTTCCCATAAATGCTTAAGAGTTACCTAACCCTATATATACCCCTATTTTACCTATTATTATATATATATATAAACTATAGAGAACATAGAGAACATATATATATAAGATAGTGATTTCAAGGGTTTTAAGCGTTCTCGGTAGTAGGAACAGAGGTAAGAACAGGTAAGAACCATACCCATTTAGGTGTTCCTTCCAACCGTTTTCTTTTTCGTTCATAATGTAAGGATTTGAGAATAGATGAGACATTCATTATGTCAGATTTTGTTTGTCTTTCGATTGGTTTCTCTATAGCTTCAGTTAATAAAAGTTCAATCGTAATATCTTTCATTCTGTTAGATGGATCATTTAAATAGTTAGTTACTACAGAAAGCCAAGGAGAATCAACCATATAAGAAAGGTTTTCTTTTTCTATTTGGTTTTCCTGTTCATAGGATAAAAAGTGCGATTCTTTATTTTTAAAGGCATAAACGGCAGCAGCCCAGATACTATCCCTTTCTAATTGAAGGGAGTCAAGGTCGATTGATTTGCTAGAGCAGGGTATTATATGAAAACGCCTATTTCCTGTATCATCTATCAATAACCCAGATTCTTTGTTTGTTGATCCAACAATAATTCCTCTTCTAGGCCATTCTTCAACAGCTTTTCCGTAAGGAACTCGGAGCAGGTCAGTTGACCTTGATAAAAAAGCCTTTATTGTTCCAGCGTGTTTCCTAGATGTTACGCCATCAATTTCTGACCATTCCATTCCCCATGAACGGTGAAGAACTAGGAGGTCATCTTTAGAAGAAATATCACCAAGAGCATCAGAAAAGAAAGGGCCAAATAATGTTTGCCAAAAGGAAGATTTTTTAATACCTTGAGAACCTTGAAGAACAGTGGCTGAGTCATGTTTACAACCTGGAATATAAACTCTTCTTACTGCATTTATTAAAGTAAGTTTGAGCATTATGTCATATATTGTTGGTTCTTTTAAATTTTGATCCTGTGGTCTTAAATATGTTGAGGCCAATCTATCTATATAAGTTGGTTGAATTTCGTTGTAACAATGATCAAGATAAAGTTTTACAGGATCATATTCATTTTCATGGGCTACTTTTAGAAGGCAATCAATAGCCATTTCTTTTGGTACTTTATAACCAAGCTCTGCAAGAGTTAAATAAAATAATTCAATATTTTTAATAACTTTGCCATCCATCTCTATTGAATGAGAAAAAGTGTTGAATCTAATTTCTTGTTTTAGATGGCGTAAAAAGTTTATAAGTTCTTGTGATGTAAGTTGTTCTAATTTACGAGGAACTGGTGTTGATTCCTCTGTTGGTTTTATTGATGTTGGGAAAGATCGTGGTGGTGG
>MDTA01138273.1_pt1 | contig 15116 bp, 20 predicted proteins | sample 811151 | NCBI WGS metagenome assembly MDTA01 (sample SAMN05326648, study PRJNA326480) | marine metagenome | isolation source: seawater | place: Indian Ocean: South | collected 2010 | reverse complement strand
TTTTTTAATAAATCAACGTCGTAACCAGATTTAGTTCCATCTTTATCCATTGAAGTTAATAAAATTTCTCCGGCTCCATTTTCCTCTACTTTTTTAGCAAACTCCACTGCATCGAAACCAGTTTTATTTCTTCCGCCGTGAGTAAAGACTTCCCATTTATTATCTGAAACTTTTTTAGCATCAATCGCAACCACAACACATTGAGATCCAAATTTTTTTGATGCCTCATTAACAAAATTAACATCTTTTACCGCTGCAGTATTAATTGAAACTTTATCTGCTCCAGCTAATAATAAATCAGTAATATTTTTGATAGATCTAACACCACCACCAACTGTCAGAGGTACAAAGCATTCTTTTGCAGTTTTTCTTACGATATCAATAATTGTCTCTCTATTTTCATTAGATGCTGTGATATCAAGAAAACATATCTCGTCAGCTCCACCCTCACTATAAATCTTAGCTTGCTCTACTGGATCGCCAGCATCCTTTAATTCAACAAAGTTAATTCCTTTTACCACTCTTCCATTTTTAACATCCAAACAGGGTATAATTCTATTTTTAAGCATCAATCTCCTTTGCTAACTCATCGAGTTTAATATCACCATCATAAATAGCTTTACCGACTATTATACCTTCAATCTTTTTATTATTTAAATCTTTGGCTTTTTTAACATCTAATAATGAGGATACGCCTCCTGAAATCACAACAGGGCAGTTTGAAAATTCTGCAATTTTGATAGTCTCATCAAGATTAGGACTGGTTTTCATTCCATCTCGGTTAATGTCAGTATAAATAATTCTACTAACTCCAAAATTATTTACTTCTTTTAAGAAATCAATAGTTTTAGTATTTAAATTTTCTTTCCAACCTGAGACCGAAAGCTTTCCATCTTTTGCATCTAACCCTAAAGCAATTTTATTTTTAAACTTTTCACAAGCTTCTTTTAAAAATTTTTTATTTTTTATAGCGGCACTCCCTAAAATTACTTTATCTGCTCCAGCATCAATATATTTTTTAATGCTATCGAAAGATCTTACTCCGCCGCCTATTTCAGTTTTTAAATCATATTTACTTACTATTTCTTTAATAATTTGTAAGTTAACAGTCTTTCCAGTTAAAGCGCCGTCTAAATCGACAATGTGCAAATGTTTAAAACCATGATCTTTGTATTTACCAACTTGATCAATGGGTGAAGTTTTGTATTCGGTTATGTTCTCAAAATTACCTTTATTCAACCTCACGCATTTATTATCTTTTATATCGATAGCAGGGAAAATTTTGAGTTTATTTTGCACAAGCCTTTCTTATTATCTGCGCCCAAGCTGAGCCAGGTGATGCTCCAATCCACTTCGTATTAGAAGGAGGGTTATCGATCCTTTCAATCAAATTACCTTTTCCCATATTTTCTGAATAGTAAATCAACTGTAAAACTTGAAATTGTTTTAATTTACATTTCACAGGAACATATGCTTTAATTGACATTTCGTTGTACTTGCCTCGTTTTATATAATCTGAGAGTATCCATATATAAGTAACTTCTCCATCTTTAATAATTGATGAAGTCTCAACGTAGTGACGTGTTTTAGTGTCAGCTGTAGTAGTTGCATAAATCCATTTTGCTTGAGAAATATTGTGAAAAAAGAAACATAAGATAATAGTAAAAAATATTTTTTTCATATTTATATATTAATAAAGTTTCTAATTATTTGAAGTCCTAAAATATCACTCTTTTCAGGATGAAATTGTGTCCCAAATAAATTATCTCTTTCAACTGAACAAACAATCTCTGTTGCATACTCTGTTGTTGATGAAATAACTGATTTATCTTGAGGGACAAATTCATAGCTGTGAACAAAATACATGTGAGATTTATTTTTGACACCTTTAAATATTTTACTTTCTTTTTTAATTTCAATTTCGTTCCAACCAATGTGTGGAAGTTTAAATTTACCTTCTTGATTATCTATTTTAGAAACTTTTCCTGGAATCCAACCTAAACCTTTTGTTTCTTCGTCCTCGTAACCGATATCGGCAAACATTTGTAAACCGACGCAAATTCCTAACAAAGGTTTCTTTCTTATGATTGCAAATTCCTTTAAAGAATCAATTAAACCATCGATGCTTGAAAGAGATTCTACACAACTTTTGAATGATCCTTGGCCTGGTAAAACAATTTTATCACTAGACTTAATTTTCTTGATATTTGAAGTTACTTCTAGATTAACTTTACCTTTAGCGACCTCTGTAAAAGAGTTTATGACTGAGCTTATATTTCCCGATTGGTAGTCAACAATTGTGACGTTCATCAATTTTAAATAGAGCCCTTTGTTGAAGGTATTGAGTTTTTAATTCTTTTATCAATCGCTAAAGCATCTTTTAATGATCTTGCTAAACCTTTGTAACATGACTCAATCTTGTGGTGACTATTTTCACCGTAAATATTTTCTATGTGTAGAGTGACTCCGGCTGATTGTGAAAAAGCTTGGAACCACTCTTTAAATAACTCAGTGTCCATTTCACCAAGTTTTTCGACTGGTAAATTTACTTTCCAAATTAAATAAGGTCTGTTTGATACATCAATAGACACTCGACTTAAAGTTTCATCCATAGGAATCATCGTTGATGCGTATCTTGTAATTCCTTTTCTATTTCCAGCTGCTTTTTTAATGGCTTCACCTATAGCAATACCTGTATCTTCAGTAGTATGATGTAAATCTATGTGTGTATCGCCTTTAGCTTTAACTTCTAAATCTATAAGAGAATGCTTTGATAATTGCTCTAGCATGTGATCCAAAAAACCTATCCCAGTTTTAATTTTATATTTTCCATTGCCATCTAGATTGACCGCGACAGATATGCTGGTTTCTTTTGTTTTTCTTGTAATTTTTGCTTTCCTTTTCATAAACTATGCCTGATTTACCTTTGATATATATTTAAATGACCATTTTATCAATAAATCACTATTGAAGATCTCAAATTAATCTCCACATATAACTTTATGAATACAGCTGAAAAATGGCACGGTACAACTATTGTATTGCTCAGAAAAGGCGGTGAAACCATCGTAGCAGGTGATGGCCAAGTAAGTCTTGGCAACACAGTTTTAAAAAGTAAAGCCAAAAAAGTTAGAAAAATTGAGAGTAGAGGAGTGATCGCAGGGTTTGCAGGCTCAACTGCAGATGCGTTAACTTTATTTGAAAGACTAGAAGCAAAATTAGAAAAACATGCAGGAAATTTACAAAGAGCTGCTGTTGAATTAGCAAAAGATTGGAGAAGTGATAAATTTTTAAGAAGATTAGAAGCTTTGATGGCAGTAGCAGATAAAAATCATAGTTTTATTATTTCTGGTACTGGAGATGTATTAGAACCTGAAGATGGTATTATTGGGATTGGATCTGGAGGTAATTACGCACTTGCAGCCGCTAAAGTATTAATTGAAACAGACATGAAAGCTGAAGAAATTGCAAAAAAAGCTCTTAAAGTTGCCTCAGATATATGTGTGTTCACCAATAACAATGTTACAATGGAAAAAATATAAATGTCAAAATCAAAAAAAGAAACAAGTCTTAAATTAGTTAAAGGATCGAAAAGCTACAGTTCAAAAGTTAGCGCTCTGTCTCCACGGGAAATTGTTTCTGAATTAGACAGATATGTAATTGGACAAAAAGAAGCAAAAAAAGCAGTAGCTGTTGCGTTGAGAAATAGATGGAGAAGACAGGCATTAACAGATGAAATGAGAGATGAGGTTCTTCCAAAAAATATATTAATGATTGGGCCAACCGGAGTTGGTAAAACAGAAATTTCAAGAAGACTTTCTAAACTTGCTGAAGCACCATTTATTAAAGTTGAAGCCACAAGATTTACAGAGGTAGGTTACGTGGGTAGAGACGTTGAACAAATTGTGCGTGATTTAATTGAAATTGCAATCGCAATGGAAAGAGAAAGGAAAAGAAAGGAAGTAAAAGCTAAAGCTGAATTAAAAGCAGAGGAAAAAGTTTTGGACGCATTAGTTGGAAATAAAGCTAGTGTAGCCACTAGAGAGAGTTTTAGGAAAAGACTAAGAAATGGTGATCTAGATAATAATGAAATTGAGATCGAGGTCCAAGATACCTCTTCAGGGGTTCAAAGCTTTGAAATACCAGGAATGCCCGGGGGGAACGTTGGTATGGTTAATCTTGGAGATATTTTGGGCAAGTCCATGGGGGGCAAAAAAGGTAAAAAGAAAAAAATGACCGTAAAAGAATCCCATGGAATATTGGTTGCACAAGAATCTGATAAAATGATCGAAGAGGATAAAATTATTAGAGAGGCAAAAAAAGCTACTGAAGAAAATGGAATAGTATTTTTAGATGAAATAGACAAAGTATCTGCAAGAAGTGATAGGGTAGGCGGAGATGTTTCGAGAGAAGGTGTCCAAAGAGATTTATTGCCTTTAATTGAAGGAACTACGGTAAGTACAAAACATGGACCAATTAAAACAGATCATATTTTATTTATTGCGTCTGGAGCTTTTCAACTAGCTAAACCTTCAGACCTTCTACCAGAATTACAAGGAAGATTGCCAATAAGAGTTGAGCTTAATGCTTTGAATGAAGATGATTTTAAAAGAATTCTTAAGGAACCAGATAATAGCTTAATAAAACAATATAAAGCTTTGCTAAAAACTGAAGATGTAAATCTTGAGTTTTCAGAAGATGGTATTGATATGCTTGCTAAAATTTCTGCGGAGGTAAATTCGTCTGTAGAAAATATAGGCGCAAGAAGATTGCATACTATTATCGAAAAAGTTTTAGATGATATAAGTTTCAACGCAACTGATAAAGCTGGTGAAACAATCACAGTAAATAAAAAATATGTTCAAGATAATTTAGGGAATCTAGTAAAAGATACTGATTTAACGAAATTTATCTTATAAGTTTTTTAATTTTATTAAAATAGCTCCATTACCACCATCTTTTTTCTCTGCTTCAGAAATTGAGGTTATAAGACTATTAAGGTAGTCATCGGATTTAATGAATTCAGGCACTGAGAACTTTAATTTACTAAAATCTTTTGAAACATATGTGTTTTTGTCATTTGTTGAGTGAATTCCTTTTCCAGTAATCAGTAATAATTCTTTATATTTATTTCTTACACAGTCAATAATTATCTCTCGAACTTTAATATTAGCTTCATCCAAAGTATATCCATGAAGATCAAATTTAAATCGATCTTTTCTAAATTTAATACTTTCTACTGAACTTTCCTTATCAAATATACCTGAAGGATTTTTAACGTAATTTTGCCAATCTTCCTTATCTTTCTGCGAAAGATCTTTTTTCTTAATCACTGGCTAATTATTTCAGACAAATACCAATTAGGTCCTTTACTTTTAATGTTCCTAGTAAATTTCCAACTATCAGTAACAAATTTAATTTTATCGGGATTACCCTCGATAATTTTATTATCTTTATCTCTCTTAACTGAAATGACTTCAGCAACAAACTTTACTGTCGCAAACAAATTATCCTTTATTTTCTCATATTTCTCAACAGATGACTCTTTAACACCAATAAAAGTAAACTCTGATTTTATATTTTCTTTATTTCTAGCTTTTAAAGCTTCCGAAAAATTAGAAAACATGTTTGATGATAGTAATGCTTTTAGTTTAATTAAATCTCCGTTAGCAAATGAAGTTAGTATGCTCTCATAGGCTATCTCAGCACCTTTTAAGAATTCTTTTTTATCTTTGCCCTCTAAAACTTCAAGATTTGGCTTAACAGGATTTGTTTCCTGTTGAGGCATGCTAAATTTTTTTTCTGCAAAGTTAGGATAAATCTTAGACTCATTTCCGGTTTTTCTCCCCAAGATGCTTCTTAACCGCAAAATTATAAATCCCGCGATCATTCCTAATAAAATAATATCTAAATAGCCAAAACTGTTACTCATAATTTGATAAATATACATGAATAATATAATTTTGTATCAGACAAATGAACACATTTTTCTTAATTTTTATAGGTTTACCGGCTTTAGAGATATTCTTATTGATTAAAATTGGAGGGGAAATAGGTGCACTTAATACTGTAGCCCTAATTTTTCTAACAGCAATCGTGGGTATTTATTATGCGCGAATACAGGGAATTCAGACCTTGAGGTCAGGTTTAATAAATGTTTACCAAAATAGAGTTCCCATTTATGAGCTGATATCAGGAGCATCAATCGCTATCGCAGCATTATTATTGATCATTCCAGGATTTTTTACAGATATTTTTGGTTTTTTTTTGTTAATCCCATTTACAAGGAACATCCTTTTTAAATTAGCTTTTAGAAAAGGGCCGATTAATAAAGAAACAAAAAAAGGAAGCAAAACTATCGATGGTGAAATAATAGAAAAAAATAAAGATGAATTATAAAATTATAGGTAAATATATAAAAGATTTAAATTTTAATATCCCAAATCCTAAAACCTTTTTTTTACTTTCTAAAAACATTGCAAATTATAAAATTAATATTGATATAAAAAGTAATCAAGTAAAACAAAATATAATTGAAGTATTAACAACGCTCAACTTAACTCCAACAAGAAATGATTTTGAAAAGATAAATACTAAAATTGTTTTTTCCACTATAGTTGAACTTTCAAACGATAAATTAGAAAAAGAAGAAATGGAGAAGATTATATTAATTGAAGTTCCCTCCGCAATATATTCTGAATTAAGAAAAATATTTGTAAGTCTTTTTGAAAATTCAGGTTTTAAAGATGTAAAGATTAATGAAAATGTAGATTTTAAAAAACTTTATGATTTAAAGAAAGTTCAATAAAAGTTTTTTTTTAGTTCTTTTTTTAAAAATTCTTTATGAAGTTTAATTTCTAATTCTGAAACTTTAACAATTTCCTTGTTATAATTTTTGCTTGAAATTACATTTTGTTCTACATTTGTTGATAAATTTAATTTCGGCTCTTTGACATCTAATAGATTAATATAAACTTCTCTAAGCAATTCACAGTCTAGAAGCGCATTATGTTTGGTTCTTCTTGATAGATCAATATTAAATTTTTTACATAGTGAGTCTAAAGAATTTGAAGTTCCAGGAAACTTATTTCTTGCAATATCTAATGAATCGATAACAAATTTTTGATCAATCAATTCTTTCTTAATTATTCCCAGCTCACCGTTTAAGAAGCTTAAATCAAATGGAGCATTATGAATTATAATTTTTTTTCCTCTAATAAAGTTTAAGAGATCTTCCGCAATTTGATCAAAAGTTTCTTTATCGCTCAAGAACTTTTCAGAAAAACCATGAACCTTAAAGGCTTCCTCTGGCATTTTTCTTTTCGGATTAATCAGCTTATGGAAAACATTACCAGTTGCAATTAAATCTTTAGTTTCAACGCAAGCAATTTCTACTATTTTGTGACCATCTTTAAATGAAAGCCCTGTAGTTTCAGTATCTAGAAAAACTTCATTCATATTGACTTATTATATCTAATAAACTTCCTCTTAAAATCTTAATATTCTTTTCATTAACAGCTACATGATCACAGTGCTTTATTTTTTTTAAGTCTGTTAATTGTTTATTATTTAAAAATTCAAAAAGTTTTTTACTTCCGCCTTTCAACCTGAACCTTTTTAACCTTAGATTTTTTCTTGCTTTAATAAAAATTATCAGATCAAAATGGTGCATCAGCTTATTTTCTATCAGAAGCGGTATCTCAAAAAATAAAAACTTTTTATGTTTATTTTTGATAACAAATCTCCTCATCTCTTTTCTGACTAATGGATGTATAATTTTTTCTAGTTTTTCAATATAGGATTTATCCTCTAATATTTTTCGCCTTAAAATTTTTTTTATATTTTTTTTGTCAATTTTTAACTTTTTTGAAATGAGGCTCTTAAAATTTTTTTTTTTATAGAGTTTTTTAACTACTTGATCAGCGCTGAATAAGGGACCTCGCTTGTTTGAAATTAATTTACTTGCAGTCGTCTTTCCTGAGGCTAATGAGCCCGTAATTCCAATTTTTTTCATTTTAATTTTAATAATAATAATTCTATTAGTTTTTGATCAATTTCAGGATTTACTTTATTCCACAAATAAAATGATTTTTGTCCTTGATAAATAAACATTTCCAATCCATTAAAAACCCTCCTGTCTCTCTCTTTAAGATATTTTAAGGTTTTTGTTTCTAAAGGATTATAAATAGTATCAATGTAAATTACTTTATCCTTGGTCATCTCAAAATCAAAATCAAAATCTTGACCATTTTTCAAACCTAGGCTAGTAGCATTTATTATAATATCGAAATTTTTCATTTCATCTTTAAGATTTTTCCATTCAATAATCTTTAGGCTTTTAAATTTTTTCTTCAGGAACATACACTTTTCAATTGTCCTATTAACGATAGTAATATTTTTAATTCCTGATTTTTGAAGAGACAGTATTACAGAAGGAGAAACTCCTCCTGCTCCTATAACTAAAGCTTTTTTATTAAGTGCATTTTCTAATTCCTTGAGGTACGCAGCTTGCAAACCGAATACATCTGTATTTTCTCCAATTAATGTTCCCTGCCCATCCAGATAAATTGTATTTACTGAGCTTGTGATCTCAGCATCATTTACTAAGATGTCAAGATATGGAACAATTTTTTGTTTATAGGGCAATGTAATATTTATACCATTCAGACTCTTGTCTTTTAAACTTTCAACTATTTTTGGCAAATCTCCATCCTTTGTCTCTATCAAAGAATAAACTGCGTCGATATCATATTTTTTAAACCAATAATTATGCAGCAATGGTGATAGAGAATGTTTAATTGGATCTCCAATTATTCCAAATTTTTTTGTCATTGGTATTGTTTTATGTAATCAGTTAAATCTTTCATAGGCAAACCCATAATTGAGTTATGGTCTCCTTTAATATATTCGAATAGCTCTTTTCCATCAGCCTCCACCTGGTAAACACCATAAGCTAAAAGTATCTCAGTGCTGATTTTTTTTAAATAATCTAAAAGATCTTTTTCTGAATGGTTTTTCATCTTTAATTCCGATGTATCAGAATGATTCCAGATCATAGCACCATTTTTGGAGATACAAACAGAACTTATTAAAAAATGTTTAGAATTATTTAATTTTTTTAAAATTTTTAAGGCTTCTTCTCGCGAATTGGGTTTATTAATCAGTTCATTATTTAATGAAATAACACTATCAGCTCCTAGGACAAGCCTATCTGGATTTTGACTGCTAACTTTAATTGACTTTATTTCAGCCAAATTTTTAGAAATAGTTAACGGGTCAGCGCCTTCAGCCAGTAATGAATTTTTGACTTCATCTTCATCAACATTTGAAACTATTACATCGCAACTTATATTGTTTTCATCTAAAATTTTCTTTCTCACACCACTCTTAGAAGCTAAAATAATTTTCATTTATTTTTTTTAATCTCAATTATCTTTAAAATTGAAGCTGCTGTTTCTTCGACTGATCTTCTCGTCACGTCTATCACTGGCCAATTATTTCTCTTAAAAAGATTTCTAGAGTCCTCGACTTCTTTTTTAATATATTTTAAGTCTGTATAATCCTTCAATTTATGATCTTTCATAATTGCTACCCTATTTCGTCTAATATCAGCTAATCTATCTGGGTCTGCTATTAACCCAATGACACATGCTTTTGTGTTTGACTCTAAATTTTTTGGAATTTGTTGATCAAGGACTAAAGGAATATTTATGGTTTTAAAACCTCTGTTTGCTAAATAAATAGATGTGGGTGTTTTACTTGTCCTGCTTACACCTAACAAAATAACGTCGGCATTACTGATATCATCAATTTTTTTTCCATCATCATGAGACATTGTAAACTGAATTGCTTCAATTCTTTTATAATAATCGTCATCTAGAACATGTTGCGCGCTTGGTTTGTGGATAGCTTTCTGGTTTAAAAGTTTCGAAAAACTTAAAATTAGATTTCCTAGTATTCCAAAACACGGAACTTTGTTTTTTTCGCTTTGATTTGAGATATATTTGGCTAACTTTGTTTCTACAATAGTGTATAGAATTAATGAATTTTCCAAGTCTGTACATTCTTTAATAATTTTATCTATCTGCTGCTCTGTTCTAACAAAAGCATATTCTTTTTTTTCGTAGTCAAAGTTAGCAAATTGAGATTTCAGAGATAAAAAGATTCTATCAAGGGTTTCACCTGTAGAGTCTGACACAAGATATACATTGTATTTTTCGTTCATATATTTGTTAATAAATAAATAATAAATTACGTTTTTTCACTTCTTTCAAATTAAACAAAGAATTAATTAACATTAATCAACATTATTTAAACATCTTATTCGATGTTGATAATGATGTTTTACTAATGTTTATAAGATTAATAAAGTCTGCAAATCGAGGTTTTTTTAAAAAACTTATTAATATGCTTATGTATAAAGTATGTATAAATAGTTATATAAGTAGTGAACAGGACCTACTACTTAAACAAACATTTTAAAAACCTTTATTATATGAGTAATCTTAAAAAAATCTTAACGAAAAAAATTTCTTGTAAATCTGTTTGGTTCATGAGACAAGCAGGAAGATACCTCCCAGAATTTAGAGAAATAAGAAAAGAGAATAAAGATTTTATAAAACTTTGTTTAAATAGTGAATTAAGTTCAGAAATAACTCTTCAACCAATTAAAAGATTTGACCTTGACTCAGCAATAATATTCTCAGACATACTAATGGTTCCATACGCTTTAGGTCAAAATGTAAAATTTACAAAAGATAAGGGTCCTGAGCTAAGTGAACTTAATTTAAAATTATTTTTTAATACTAGTAAACAAGAGTTTTCCAAAAAACTTAGTCCAGTTTATAAGGCTATAGATATAACAAGGAAAAAATTAAGCAGCCAGAAAAGCTTAATATCTTTTGTTGGTGCGCCTTGGACCCTGCTAATTTATATGTTAGGCTTGAAAGAGAATAAAAAAAAAATTTCATTTAATAAAATATCAAACAAAAACCCTTTAGAAATTAAAAAAATTTTAGATAATATTATACAATTTTTATGTTTACATATTAAAAATCAAATCGAGGCTGGTGCTGATGTTGTTCAGGTATTCGACTCTTGGGCAGGCCTAATACCAAATGAAAAGATAGAAGACTATTGTTTTATACCAAACAAAAAAATAATTGATTATTGTAGAAAAGAGAAAATACCAAACATTTGTTTTCCAAAAGGAATTAAAGAAAGGTATGAAGGCTTCAATAATTTTGTAAATCCTGATGGATTAAACCTAGACTCAGAAATCGATCCTTTATGGGCAAAACAAAACTTAAAAGATGTCGTTATTCAAGGAGGGCTTGAACCAAAATTGTTATTAGATTCAGATGAAGAAATGTTAAAAGGAGCGACGAAATATATTAACACCTTTAAAGGAATTCCTTACGTTTTTAATTTAGGTCACGGTTTACTTCCGGAAACAGATCCTGATAAGGTAAGAACGTTGATAAAATTTTATAGGAAATTCGATGGATAAAGATCATCCAAAAGTAATGTTCGGAAAATCCGGCGTCCTTTTAATAAATTTAGGGACCCCTGACTCGACAAGCTGGTGGGATATAAGAAAATATCTAAAAGAATTTCTTTCAGACAGAAGAGTGATCGAAGTAAACCCTTTAATTTGGAAAATTATTCTTAATTTGTTTATTTTGACATTCAGGCCGTCAAAAACTGCTCATGCTTATAAAAAGATTTGGCGAAAAGAAAGTAATGAGTCTCCTCTTCTTTTCTTCACCAGAAATCAGTCTACAAAGCTTAGCGCAAAGATTGGAGATGAAAAAACAATTGTAGACTTTGCTATGAGATATGGAAATCCAAGCATAAGATCTCAGCTAGAAAAATTAAAAAAAGAAGGATGTGAAAATATAGTTATATTACCTTTATATCCTCAATATGCTGCTGCTACAACCGCAACTGTATGCGATGAAGTTTATAGGTCTTTGATGAAAATGAGATGGCAGCCAAGTTTGCAAGTTGTCCCACATTATGAGAGTGAACCTTATTATATAGAGGCATTAATAAAGAGTATTCAAAAAAAAATTCATGAAATAAACTGGAAACCCGATCTTATTATTTCATCATACCATGGAATTCCAAAATCTTATTTTGATAAAGGAGATCCTTATCATTGCTATTGTCACAAAACTACAAGGCTTATGAAAGAAAAGTTTAATGACATAGAAATTCAAACTACTTTTCAGTCAAGGTTTGGTCCTCAAGAATGGCTGACACCTTATACTGATAAGACTTTAGAAGATTTGCCTAAAAAAGGAATAAAAAATTTATTGGTTATTTGTCCAGGCTTTGCCTCTGATTGTGTGGAAACTTTAGAAGAAATTAATATTCAAGGAAGAGAGAGCTTTCTTGAAAATGGAGGGGAAAAATTTGATTTAATCCCTTGTTTAAACGATAGTCCAGACCATATAAATTTGTTCGAGAAGCTAATAAAAAAATATTTATAAATGAATCTTTATTTATTATTTAAGTCTCTTCATCTAATTGCAGTAATATCCTGGATGGCTGGCCTTTTGTATTTGCCTAGGATATTTGTTTACCACTCAGAAGCAAATCATGAATCTCAAAAAATGGTATTTAAGGTTATGGAAAGGAAATTGTATAATTATATAATGATGCCAGCAATGCTACTTTCATGGTTGTTTGGAGTATTGTTAATACATAGTCTCGGTTTTTCTGTTTTTTCTGAGCTTTGGATGCAGATTAAAACCTTCGCTATAGTTCTCCTCACTTACTATCATTTTACTTTAGGGAAATATCTCAACGATTTTGCAATAGATAATAATCAGAAAAGTTCCAAATTTTTTAGAATTTACAATGAAATTCCGACAATTATACTAATACTGGTAATATTTGTTGTTATATTTAAACCCTTATAATTAGGGGTTGAATTTTTTGAAAAAAGTCCTATATTTTCAATACATTCCTTAATTCAATAACTCTCACATGAACTTACAACAATTAAAGCAAAAAAATCCTGCAGAACTCATTATAGAAGCTGAAAAGCTAGGAATAGAAAACCCTAGTACATTAAGAAAGCAAGAAATCCTCTTCGCGATTCTGAAGAAGCTAGCCGAAAAAAACGAGCAAATTACTGCAACAGGAGTGCTTGAGGTGTTGCAAGATGGGTTTGGTTTTTTACGTGCTATAGAGTCAAACTATCTACCTGGACCTGATGATATTTATGTAAGTCCAAGCCAAATCAGAAAATTTGGTTTAAGAACGGGAGACTCTGTCGAAGGCGAAATTAGAGGGCCGAAAGATGCAGAAAGATACTTTGCTCTCCTTAAAGTTAATAAAATTAACTTTGATGATCCAGATAAAGGAAAAAATAAAATTGCTTTTGATAATTTGACTCCGCTTTATCCTAATGAGCGAATTAAGTTAGAAGTAGAGACAAATAAAGTTGAAAAAAAACCAGATAACACAGCTAGATTAATTGATCTAGTAAGTCCAATAGGTAAAGGTCAAAGATCTTTAATAGTTTCACCACCAAGAGCTGGAAAAACAATTATTTTACAAAATATTGCTCAGTCAATTACAGCCAATCACCCAGAGTGTTATTTGATGGTTTTACTTATTGATGAAAGACCAGAGGAAGTCACAGATATGCAAAGATCTGTACAGGGAGAAGTAGTAGCCTCAACATTTGACGAGCCAGCCTCTAGACACGTTGCAGTAGCCGAAATGGTGATTGAGAAGGCAAAAAGATTAGTTGAGCACAAAAAAGATGTAGTGATACTCTTAGACTCGATAACAAGATTAGGACGAGCTTATAATGCGGTAATACCTAGTTCAGGAAAAGTTTTAACGGGTGGTGTTGATGCAAATGCACTTCAAAGACCAAAAAGATTTTTTGGAGCAGCTAGAAATGTGGAAGAAGGTGGTTCGTTGACTATTATTTCAACAGCACTAATAGATACAGGAAGCAGAATGGATGAGGTTATTTTTGAGGAATTCAAAGGAACAGGTAATTCAGAGCTAATTTTAGATAGAAAAGTTGCAGATAAGAGAATTTATCCAGCTCTTGATATAACTAGGTCAGGGACTAGAAGAGAAGAACTGTTATTTGCTAAGGATGAATTGTCTAAAATGAATGTGCTTAGGAGAATTATCAGTCCTATGGGGACAATGGACGGAATTGAGTTTCTAATTTCTAAACTAAAAAATACAAAAAATAATTCCGATTTCTTTGACTCCATGAATAAACCAGCAAACTAGTTCTTATTGAACAGTTTGATTGTCAAAGTTTACTTCATACAAGTAGAAACTAATTATATCTTCAAGAGTTTTTACTTTGTCTTCTAGCGTTAATGCCTCAAGAAGCTTCTGTTTTTCCTCATTAGTAACTGGTGAAATCATTGATAATGTATTAATTCTTTGAGCTTTATCAAGCTTTTCAAATTCTTTCCAATTTAACAGAAGTCCATTCTTCTTGAAAAAGATTTTAGCCTTTTCAATTAAGCTTCCAGTGTCATAATTGTTTAATGTGTTTTTCAAATCTAGTTCAAAATTTTTATAGTCTACTTTAAATTCTCTATATAATTTTTTATTTCTTATCTCCTCTAATATTGTAAATCTTGTAATTCCAGTAAGATTTATTAAAATTCTTCCATCTCTACTCTTTTGATAGTCACTTATTTTTCCTAGGCACCCTATATTGTAAACTTCATTACCCAATTTTTTTGATTGAACCATTCCCATAAGCTTATCTTTTTTATAAGTATCATTAATTAAGTCTAAGTATCTTTGCTCAAAAATATTTAAAGGAAGATTAGTTTGTGGAAAGTAGATGACACCGCTTAAAGGAAAGATTGGAATTATACTCGGAAAATTTTTCATGAGATTATTATAGTAAAAATTTTACTTAACTGATAGTGACATTTTATTTAGGTTGACCAGGCTAGAGACCTTATAATATACTTCATGTATTTTTGCGGGCATAGCTCAGTGGTAGAGCGTCTCGTTGCCAACGAGAAGGTCGAGGGTTCAAGTCCCTTTGCCCGCTCCAATTTAGTTGAGTTATTAAATATGTCTGATTTAGCAAATAAAAAATGTATTCCTTGTGA
>MDTA01071571.1_pt1 | contig 15121 bp, 5 predicted proteins | sample 811151 | NCBI WGS metagenome assembly MDTA01 (sample SAMN05326648, study PRJNA326480) | marine metagenome | isolation source: seawater | place: Indian Ocean: South | collected 2010 | reverse complement strand
TCAACAGGTTTTGGCTCAAGCATTACAAACTCCTTAAAAAATCTTGGTATGCAAGGTCTCACAGGATTGGCCAGCACAGGAGGCTTAGGTACAACCCTAGCTAACAATGTGCTCGGCACATCACTGGCCTCCCTAGCTGGCGCACAGTTAGGTGGCGGACTTGGCTCTATGGCAGGCATGATGCTTTCACCGCCACAACAACAACAAATGCCAGACATGGCGGCACAGATGGCGCAAGCCGCACAGCAACTCCCAACCGTATCGACAGGCGGAACCTTGCCTTACAACACAGCGGTTAATTACCAATACGCACCACAACAGCAAATACCGTATTTCAACCCAATGATGGCTGGGCCTAGCTACGTTTCATCGGGCTTTAACAATCGAGGCCAGATGATGAACTTCGCCAGCAACATGTTTGGTAATCGTCTTGCAGAGAACTCAAGACGAACTGGGCTTTCAGGGTTTGGTCAGGGGATAGCTTTTTACTAGATGATAAGAGATGCAGAGCATGAAGATGTTGAAGAATGTTTGGAATTGGGTCACAGGATGTATCTGGCAAGCCAGTACAGCACTCTCCCTTGGTGTTCGGACAAGTGTAGAAACCTTGGCCATTCGTTTATCGAACGTAAAGACCGCTATTTCAGACTTTATGAAAAAGATAACCGCCCAGTTGGCTTCTGTATGGGAGGCATTGAAGACCTCATTTTCAGCCAAGAGTACATGGGCAAAGAATACTTGTTGTTCACTTCTGAAGAAGTTCCGTTGGTGGGACTAAGGTTGATGAGAGACTTTGAGAAGTGGTGCATAAATTGGGGTGTTATGGAGATTGATTTCTCTACAACGTCACAGGGAGAAGACAAGCGATTTGAGGCTTTTGCAAATCGTCTTGGATACCGTCCAGCGGGACGGCATTGGAAGAGGAGACTGTAATGGGTGATGGGCCAAGCGGCGGTGATGCTGACCAAGTAAACACCACCACCAACACGAGTAAACAAAACACAGGCACTGGTAAAACTGTTGCGATGACAGCAGACGAAGTGGAGGCAATGGCCGAGGAGGAAGCGTCCAAAGGCTATAGCTCCGGCTTCTACGGTGACGAAGGTTATAACGACAAAGGCGAGCGTGTCTACAGCGAGACATACAAGGCTGGCAACTGGGCCAATGCGCCTACAAAAACCAGAACTTTTACAGGCACCGACACAGCTTTTACAGACAAAATTATGAGTTCTGCAAATCCCCAAGAGGCTTTGTATGATTACTCCAACAAAGTTCGCGCAGGCACAGCAGGCAAGGTAACGAACGCAGAGCTAAATGCTTTGGAGGCTCAAGGTCTCGATACATTTGGTATGGGGCTTCGTGGCGTTGAGGGTCTTGGCGGGAAAATGGGTATGGATGATTATGGCACACCCATGAGCCGACAAGATTACAATCCGGGCTTTTTGAACGAAGGCGGAGACCCGACAGACGAAGCTCAAAGGGTAAACAATCCTTTTGTTTCTGGCTTGGTAGGGGGAATTGCTTCCCTGACACCAATCGGCACTATGGTAAAAGGTATGCAAGCGTTTGGATTAGCACCAACTGTAGGCTCCCCACCCACAAACACATTGGGCAAAATAACTGGCGCATTGACAATGGGCCTAACAAACCCAGCAAACCCAGACCTCTACGATGCTGGCAACTATGCGCAAGCTGTAGACAGAGCACAACAAACTCGCGATGCCGCAAGAGCTTTTGACGAAGCTGGAGGAAGCTCGGCATTTAGTCCGGGTGGAGACCAAGACGACAACAAAAACAATGTGGGTACAGTAGGGACAAATCTATCTAGCGATAGTATGAACAATGCGATGATGGGTGGAGGAGGCTCCACACCAAATTACCAAACAGCATCCACAGTAACTGGCGGCGACTTTGATGCGAGCGATTACGCGAGCGGAGGAGGCGTGGGGAACGCGATGGTCAACTACCTTAGTAACATGGGACGAAACAGAAGCACTGGAAATGTTACAGTAGATGCAGATAAACAAGATTTCGGCGCGTTCAGAAGAATGAATTTTGGGAACTTTAATGTTGGAGACCCTCAAGACTTTGACCTGAGCGATTGGCGTAAGAGCAGACGCTTTGGTGCTGGGTTCTACAATATGTTCAAATAGGAGTAAAAGATGAACGACCCGTTTATGATAAAAAAACCTTGGAGCGATGCTCCCGGCATGGAAGAGTTTTATGACAGCCTAGACCCAATGGAACTTAAACTGGGTCTGTTTGGCGGTGGCGGTAGCGGCGGCAACCCCGGCGGGGGAGGGCCACCAAACAGAACTCGTGCGCCCAGCAGAAACCGTAGCAGAAACAACAACAACAACTTCGGTGGTGATGACGGCGGAAGCGGAGGTTCTTATACACCAAGGCCGCAGAACAGGCCAAAGCAACCAACTTATAAAGCGAAGCCAAAGCCTGCGGGTTACACTTTCGGGGGTGGGCAACCACAGCCGGGAGCGGCGGCTGGACAAGAAGGAACAGGCTATCGCCCAAGCGTTTCGCCCGGAATGGTCTCAAGAAGCATTGGAAGAGAAGGTGCTTTTGTAAGAGGTGCAGACGGAACGCTAAGACGTTCAGCCGACTTTAGGCGTAAAGAAGAACTGTACGGACAGCAAGGTCTGAGGTATGACCCTACAGCGTTCTACGCAACTGGCATCCGTGGCTTCGGTCAGGGTCGCCAAGCGGTAGAACAGGGAAGACGAATTGAGGCAATGTCCGAAAGCGGAGTTCCGATTGACGCGGATTTTTCCGTAGAGCGTCAGCAATACGCGGACGCGGTTGGTGGCGGAGAAGTCGGCGTTGGAGAGCAAGGCTTCGGGAGAAGAGCTATGCTTGGCGGCGAAGGCGAGATTGCAGAAGACTTGTCTGGTGCTGAAAACTATCAAACAGATATGCCAGCAGAAGTTGCGGGTTCAGATTTAGAGGGAGACCCCGGTGCTCCGCCTATAACACCGCAAGCTAATGTCATACCTGATGTAAACTATTTGGTTCCAACCGTTGAGCGAGAAGGGCAAGCAATTAGCTTTGTACCCGGAGAAGGCAACTATGCTAATGTCGCTACTGGCCCCCTGTCTAAAAACTTAACAGAGGAAAAATCAGGTTTCGGCTCAAGCATCGTGGTTTACTAGGAGGGCTGAAATGGCATTTGGTGACATAGTTGGCGGTTTAACAGGCAACAGACTACTTGGAGACCTAACACAAGCTGGGTTCGACATGTACAACTCCGTACAGGCGAACAACGAGCGTGAGGCTGTGCGCCAACAACAAAACGAAATGACACGCATGAGGCTACAAATGGAAGCCGCAGAGCGTGCCGAGCAAGTTGCATTGCGAAACAGGCTTTTACAGCAGTCAACAAATCTAGCCGAAGCCCTCGGTAATGTGTACGAGTTCCTTGGCATGCCATATCAAGCAGACCCAAGACGAATTACACAAGACTATCTTGCGCTACGAAACCAAAACTACGGTGACGTAGACAGGCTCCTCACAATGATAGGCTCCAAAGGCACTGCAAGCGCAATCTCTCGTGGTGTAGAGGGTGGCGTTATGGACTTTGAAAAGCAACAGCTTGCACGCAAGTACGCTGATGTTTACCAGAAGGCAGACCAAAGCGCATACGATGCCGCTATCAATAGAAACAAAGCCTTAGTTGATACGCTAAACACAAGCAGACAGAACACAGTGGGCGAGATAAAAGATTTATATGGCACGCAGTTCAATATGGAAAAAGGCTTGTACACAAACAGGCAAGGCAGAGACCCAGCAACCACACTAAATCAGATGTCACAAGACACCTACAAGGTTGCTGACAGTGCTACAGATATGATGGGCAAAAGTTTTGCTAACATAAGAGAGCGTCTGGAGAAAGACGCATACGACACAACAGTTAAAAATACCTTGGCCAGAGCAACTCAAAACCAAGGGCCACCGATTTTTACATAGGTTAGAAGATGGCATTTTATTACGGCTCAAAAGACCAAGGATTTAAGTCTGGATACGAAGGCCAGATTGACCGTATGCGCAACCAGCGCATCAAAAACAAAGAGCTATTTGATAACTGGAAAAAAGAAAAACTACAGAACGGAGAAAGCGTTTCTGTGGACGACCTCATACAGCAAAGAGAAACTTTGGCTGGGGGCGACAATTACTTTTTGTCAGGGCTTGTTACCGATGCTGAAGCAACCAACATGGCCAAACGCCACAACGAACAGGTGGCCAGCAAAATAATTGCCGAAGCTACTGGCAATATGGAACAAAAGGTCAAGCAAGAAAACATTTTCAAAGACGCTATATCCATCAAAGACGGCGTTGGCTACGACCAATATGTAAAAGACAGTGCTCGCTTTTTTGGCGGAGACGAAGCCGCCGCAAGGTCTGCCCTCGATGCTTTGGGTGGCGAAAGCTGGTATGACAATTTGCAGTTAGAAAAACGCTCGAAGAAAGCTGAAGACTTGATTGCAAATGACAGCCGCTTTACCAGAGCGCAAACTGTAGAAGACCTGAGAAAGTATTTTGGCAACCAGCCTCAAAGCGTCCAAGACGAAATAGAAAAGGCTTGGCTGAAAGCGGAAGACGATAAAAGGGTCGCGGAAGTTGAGAAAGTAGAGGCTTATATATCTGCACTCAACAGTGACATGCTCCTGTATTCTGACGATGACACTATTAAAAACACAATCAAAGGTCAGTATCCGGGGGCTAGTGACACAGACCTAGAAAACTTGATAACTTTCTGGAAGGGTCAAGCGGCTGGAATGAGGACTGCTGAAGGCAATAAGCAAAAGCAACAGTTCCTACAAGAGCTTGGCACAGACAAAGAGTTGTTGAAGATATACGGCCAGCAAGGCGTAGACCCTTCAGACATCATGACACGAATAAACGAAATTGGACGCAAGTATAGCTTCTTGAGCGAAAGCAACTGGGCGACTATGGAGGCTTTTGAAAAGTGGATAGGTGATGCGGCTTGGCTTGAGAACACTATGAAGAAGGGGTACACAGGCCAGTACGAGGAGCTTGAGGATAGCCTGACGAAAGGCTCTGTGGAAAGCGCGAACAAAGCCATTGAGGCAAGCGCAACTAGCCTTGTTCGTAGCGTTGACGAAATACGAAGAAACAATGCTAGACTTAGAAAAGAGAAAGAAGACGTACCGCCAGAAGAAGCGGCCTTCGATGAGGGCGGCGTAGCGTCTGCGGCCTTAGCGATAATCGCAGAAAAATATATTATTAAGCAAGCTGGCAAGTCCACCCTAATTGCCCACACTAAAGAACTCATAAAGAATGACCCCAACATTGGCACAGAGACACTTGCCAATGCCCTTATAGGCTTGATGGGCGACACGAGAATGTTGCAAACCAGCAGTGAGTACCAAGAAGCGTATGTGCAACAGGGTCTTGAAACAAAGGGATACACGATAGCACCGGGCGAGACGGTGCAAGCGTATGCTCAAGACTTGGAGACATCTGTTAATGAAATCATAGACGAAATCAGCAAGACACTACAGAACGCCCCTTCAGGAAGCTATGAAATAGTAAACGGAAGGACGGTTTGGTTTAACGGCACTGGTGAAGCGGCGGCTTATGCAACGGCCATTGATGACATCAAAGCCATGATTTCTGCTGTGAAGAAAGACTTCAACAACCACAAGTCATCTCTGTTCTCCGACATGGAAGGACAGGTAACGATAAATGGCCAAACGTATAGAGGCACAGACGCTGGTCAACCTTTAATAGCAATGCTTGAAGAAAAGTTGAAAAACCTTGAAGAGGTTCACAAAACAGTACGGCCATCGCCAAGAACAAGCGGAAGCACTAGCCCAGCCACTGGCCTAGCATCTGATGTAGGCACAGATTATGGCTCACTTGGTGTTGAGGATAGCTCAAGACTTCCAGAAGACTTTGACTTCAAGCCTATGAATGACACCACGCTAAACATGTCATTCGTCTCGCAAACAATGGACGGTCTATTTGAAAGAGACCCAGAGCTACTCGCTGTGGCAGAGCAGATTGTAAACAATCAAGGCAACCGTAGCGTAAGTGAGGTTGCAAGACAGCTTAGAAACCTTATTGGCTACCCACAAATGGGAGAGCGGATTAGACCGGGCGGTCAGGGTATGTGGATACATAGACCAAATGCAGGCTTCTCACCCGGCGAACTTAAATTCTACAGCAAACTTGTTCGCTTGATAAAAGCTCGCGCCTTTTCGGATGACTAACATGATAGCTTGGCTTTTGAATATCTTTAGACACGCCCCTTGTGGCGACCTGTCCAAACACAGAAAGCACACAACAAAGTACGAAGACTTGTGCATGTGACAGGGACGACCAACACCCCACACCTTCGGTAAACTCTAGGTATCGGAAACTGGAGTACCGAAAATGGACAATTCAAAATCACGTTGGTCGCGTAAGCCCGTAGATGTTACTCGCTATCAGGCGAAGACAGCAAAACAATCAGGCCCACTTGGCTATGCCCAAGGGCTTTCCAAAATGGAAGCTGTGGAGATGCTCTCCGACAGTCGCTTCCTCCAAGATGTAAAAGACTTTTACTATCAAAGAGATGGCTCAATATTCTCTTCAGACGAAGAGGCTATTGAAAAGTTTTGGTCTGACAGAACTTGGCGTAACTCAAACGTGATGATGACAGGCATTGATGCCATTGCATCACAAGGATACTCCACAGAACAAAAAGAACGTCTAGGTCGAATACAGATGGTGTTCGACAGCAACCCGCACTTCTGGGAAGACGGTGGCCGAGGAGCAGAAGGCTTCTGGGCAAACGCTGGCGCGATGCTACTAGACCCAGTAAACCTCATTGGTTTTGGCCTTGGTGGCGCGGGCGCGAAAGCCGCCGCAAAAGCCGCGACTATGGCTGGCCGAAAAGCCACTGGCATGGAATTGGCAAAAGCAGGCGCAAAACGAGGTGCCGTCTCAGAAGCTGTTGCTTCGGGTGTAATCGAAGCTGGTGCAGACGCACTTGTACAAAACAGAGATATGTCAGTTGGCATCCAAGACGAATACAGTCTTGGCAGAACCGCAATGGCTGGCGGTATCGGCGCAACAGTTGGGGGTGCGATTGGTGGTGTTCTCGGTGGAGTTGCTCCGGCAGTAGGTAGGAAAGCAAGCGAGATTACGGGCATAGACAAACTAGACTTCATCAAGTCTGGTGAAGCTGAAGGCCGCGTAGAATTACAAAAAATAGAAATGCAAAAGGCCGCAGAGGCCGCAGAAGCCGCAGATGCACAAAGAGACCTTGAAGGTCTGTTCGGCGAATATGATGAGCAGTTACGCAAGCAAGCCGCAAACAACCAAGAACAATTAGCAGGCACTGCTTTAAGTCCGAACCTGCAAACCGCTATTGATGCTGGCAGTGGACGGTACAGAACCCCAGAAGAATTTGCAGAGGCAGTTGGTGTTGAGCTAAACAGCCCAGACTTTGACCAAGTAAAGCAAGTATATGACCAGCTAAAGCTACGCACAGAACACCAGAGAATGAGGAACGTCCCAGCAGAGGTGGCAAATCTTCGTTCCCAAGCTGAAAGAACTCAAGTAAACGCCGCCCGTGGAGACGCGGCGGCAGACCCAGTTAAAACTGATGAAAACATAACAAATGCACAGGGTCTTTTCGATAGAGCAAATCGTCTTGAGGCGGCGTATGACAGATACTCAAACTGGCTACGCTCTGGAGCTTTCAGAAATGACGATATTCCCCCACCAGACGTACAAAGCGCGGTAGATGAAGTTGCTGGCCTCCTTGGCAGAGAGCCACAAACAGGAGTTGTCCCAGCCAATCCTCGTGACCGAGGAGAGGGCTTTACCGTGCGTGATGAAGCGGACGCTGATGCTGTTCAACAGCAACGTGCGGCTCGTGGGCTAGACGACCCAACATTAGGCCCGGACAGGCAGATAACTGAAGCACCTCCGGGGCCACGAAACGTATCGGGAGAGGGATTTGAAACAGTTGTTGATACATCTGAGGCGGCACAGACCACAGCACCGAGGACAGCGGCAGAAGCAGAGTTGTCCAACGCCAAAGAAATGTACGACAACGCTCTCGCAAAACGAGACGAAGCACACAGAGCAATCAAAAACCTTCAGGCAAAGGCAAGACGAGGCACCATCGGGGAAGATGAGACTGCCGAACTCTCAGACCTTATCAAGACTAGAGCACAGCTAAGGAAAGATGTTAAGCAAGCTGGTGCTCGCGTAACAGCCGCAGAAAATGCGTTGTCCAGAATGGCCAACGATGTGGTTGACGATGTTACCAACACCCCAGCGCAAATGGCTGAAGAGGGCGCAGAGGTACAACTTGCTGAAGCGGCAGAAGAGGTTCTCGAACCTGAAGCTCCGCCCGCCGTTGAAAGGACACTTGAGGACGGTGCTGTAGAAACAGCTAAGACAGAGGGTGAAACGCTTTCCTTCCTAGAGGCACTTGGCTTTGACAAGAAGCAAATGCGCAGAGAGGTTCGCGCACTAACAAGCGGCGTGACAAGGGCAGAAGCCAGAGTTATACGAGCGCAGTTTGCTACAGAAAAAGTAAAACGACTGCATGCGGCAAGCTATGTCCAACAAGCTATAGACATGATGGGTGGCGTAGATAAGCCAGAGGTTTACATCATGGGAGCAATGCGCTCTATCATAAAGAGCCTAGACATGGAGCCGGGAGTAGAAGAACTAGCCCTCGATGTTTACAACGATTTTGTTATCGACAACGCACCATCAATCCTAAACCAAGTTGTAGAAGGGATTGGTCTTGGTCGCTCTGTCGATGATTACTTTGATTTTATTCGTGCCAACTATGGCGATGAGCTAGTCGAGGTTCTGCATCGTCACATGCGTGGCGAGCTTGATACTTTAGACCGTATCGAGACCAGCAGAATTGAATTGCCAAAACTTGACGACTTTACCCCTTCAGAGCGAAAGGCTCTGCAAGAGGCAATGAAGATATTGGAAGCAGATGGACGCTCTCAAGGCTGGAACAAGGCCGCGATACAAATGTTTGCAAACCAGTTCATTGCTAATCTGAAGCAAAAGAAAGCTGACGGCATCAATCCGTTCCGCGATGGTGCACATGAAGGTCGTAGCGTAGAGAGCTTTGGCACAATCACAGTCAACGGCAAGGAATACTCTGGTCATAGGCTAGGCAAAACCCAGTCAATTATCTCCCCTGCAAAGAAAGGCAAGGGCGATTATAAGTATTATGGAAAACTTATCTCTGCTTTGAGGAGAGATGGAGTGACCATGACTGGTCGAGAGGCCGCGTATCGGGCATCCGATGAAGCTAAGTTAGAAAATGCCACAAACGCTATGCGGCGTGACCCAGTAAAATACAACAAAAAAACTGTTGATGGGGAAACTGTACACGAAGGCATAAACGCTGAAGCTGTACAAAAGATTGACCAAGCTCGCAAGGTTCTGAAAGGCATTGACCCGACAGAGGACGCTACAGAAATCAGAGCAATGCTAGTAGAAGAGGGCATTATACCAAGCGTAGAGTTGGCAAAGGCCAGCTTCCGCCCACAAGAAATTGAACTTGGAGACCCAATAGCAATCAAGGGTCAATACCCAAAGAACGTAACGGGATACAAAGCACTATCAGGAAGTAAAAGAACTGATGGCTCCGTGTTCGTCTTGAGGCGTGCAGTCCCCTTAACCGGGGAAGCCCTGAAGAGAACAACTGCGGGCAAAGTTCGTCTTGATGGCCCTCGTGTTGGCAGGGCAAAAATTAAGGTGATAACCGCTCAGGGCATTAAAGAAATGCCAAATCACGAGGTCATTGACGGCATACTTTACGAGCGTGTCCTAGCATCACCCGGCAAAGAAACAGAAACACCGTCTGGCTTCAACGCCTTTTCTGGCGGCGATAAAGTTTTTGCCGACCCGAATACAAACCGCCTGTTTGCGCGGGCAGAGGATGTCCCAGAAAACCAGCGTGGCACGACAGTTGAAGATTTAGTAGAGGACTTGCTGGCACAACGCAAGCTACTGACACAAAGCACAGACCTAGAAATAAAAGCACGGGATGTAGAAAACTTCCGTGGTTCTGACAAAGCACAGTTCGAGGTTAAGTATCGCGAGTACAGAAACGCATCACGCGAGCTTCAAAGAATGAAGGACGCAAAAGCAAAGCCTGTACAGATTTTGGCTATGGAGCGTGCAGTACAGGCCAAGAAGAAAGAATTAAAAACAGACTACCCAGAAATGTGGAAAGACCGAAAGGTTATCAAGAAGGGTCTGGTTGAGCTTGAGCTTGCAAAGAACGCAGGCAAAATTGAAGACATGAATAAAGAGGTGGCAGACCTAGCTGATGAAGCTGGCGACACACCAACACCAGAGGACAAGGCTGTAGCAAAGGTTGCCGCTGACAAGGCAAGCCAGCAATACGCAGATGCCAACAAAGTCTCTCTTGCATACCAAGACGCTGTTGCTAGGTTCCAAGAGCATGGGGACACAAGACGGCTTGACGAAGAGCTTGCTCAAATCAAAGCTGAAGCCGCTAAGGTTTCTCACGAAAAGCCCAAGACGAAGCCACGGGCAAAGCGTATGCCTATGGTCGTCAAGCACCGTGGTGTAGAAGTTGACCTAGAAAACCATTTCTCCTTCACAGGAACAGAAGACGAGGGCTTCGACCTTGGTTTCCTTGGGCAAAAAATTGGGCGCATAGAAAAAACTGATGAAGGGTTCGAGGTTATTAGTGATGACCTTGATGCCACGCCAGTTTATGACAGCTTTGATTTAGCCAAACGTGGTCTTGTGGAGGACTTTGAACCACGCATTAAAGTTGCCTTTAGGGAAGGCAAGTTAATGGCGGCAGACGCACCTGAAGAGGTTAGCTTCCACGAACCAAACCACCAGAACACAAACACATACAAAGGTGCAAAGCAAGTCGATGCGGCAGATGAAGAAGACATCGCTGAAACCTTCCTTGGCACTGACGAAAGGCTAAACCAGTCCGGCGCAGACTACGCTTCCCAAGTTCCGGCAGGCCGTAAGTTTGCTGTTGGTATCAAGACAGGCCCATTTGCTGGTATAGCAAGAACAGCAAGCACTGACGACAAGTTAGTCGGGACTATTCTTTCAAAGCAGTCCGAACAAGAGTTCGTCTTAGGGCATACCCAAGAGGGAACCAGCGGTACAAAAGCGTCAAACTCCTTTATACCATTTGACCCTGAAGACAGTTTCGAGCCTGCTTCAAAAGGGCAACCAAAGAAAGCCAGAAAGCCCAGAAAGAACGAGCTACTCGAACAAGACCCAGACCTCGAAGACCCAGCGAAACAGCCAGTTTCCCTGAACAAGACGAGGACAATGAACCTAGACCAAGAGGATTTGCCAGCAGATTTACAAGGTAGGTTCCAGACCGTCTATGACCTACATGATGAAATAGTAAATCTTGAGCGGTTGCCTTGGAACTCACCACAGTTTGCAAGCAAGCAAGATTACCAGCGTTTTGTAATGCACTTGCGTACACTGAACGGCATACTCGACCAGTACGCTCCTCATGGCATTAAGTTGCCAAACGCATCACGGCACGCATCAATGCGTCAGCTAACCGCTGTCATGGGCGAACGACCAGTTGGCGAAATAAACGCTGTCATATCTGTCCTTCGCAACCTGTCAGAGGGCGACAGCCGCATGCCAAGGTTCATACAAGACCCTAACGGCTACTCGCACAGACCAGCTAATTACGCAAACACCGCAGAGCTTAACTCTATATCTGTGGCAGAAGACCTTTCACCAGATGTTATTCCCGGATTTGCAAAAACAATCCATGAGATTGGCCACTGGGCATACTTCAACGTGTTGACCCCAGCAGAGCGGACTACGTTCTGGGATGCTATGGGCAAGTACATCACCGCAGATGGCGTTGATATGGGGATGCTAAAGAAGAGGTTGCCTGAGATTGGCGGCAACGAATTGCGTTCTCCGCAAGAGTTCTTTGCACAGCAGTTTACACAGTTTGCAATCTCGCAAAAGAGAGCGGGCGAAACAACTGCGCTGATGAAGCTATGGACAAGGGTTGCTGAAAAGGTTCAAAAGATTATGCGTGCCTTCTTCATTGAAGACGCGGATGCTATTGACGCAGACTTGATGCCTATCTTTGAAAGAATACTCCCAGAAGACGACAGCAGTGTGAACAAGTTCATGCAAGTCGCCAAAAAATACAGCGAGGCTGGGCCAAGGGTTGGGTATCCGGCACAGAAACTTGCAGTGTTCGAGGATATTCGTCTTGAGATAGAGCGTGCAATAGACACTGGCAACGAGGACGCTATCGAAGATGCCCTCCGTGGATTTGTCCGGGAAGTCTACGCATACTCCGGCAAGCCGGGTAACAAGACGATTACCAACAGGAATACCGGGAAGAAGATTACCCGTGTTCGCCTCTTTGATGCAAGGCAGATTGGCGAGGCGGCAGACGGAACCAAGAAGCATGACTTTGTAAACTCTCATTTCGTAAGACAAAACCTTGTACAAAGAATGTACGCCATACAAAGGCACCTCGCAGAGAACCCTAAAAAGGTACTTAGCGAAGAGGACAGGCTCAACGAAATAGATAAGTTGATAGCCGCGCAAAATGCTGACGACTTCGGCGAACTGAACAAAGCATCAATGACATCAACGGTCATGGAAGCTACCGCCGCTGTTGCAGAAGACGCAAGTGAAGGCTTGGTACTGCTTGCTAATGACGTTCTTGGCTCTATCAACGAAGCGCAAGTAGAGCTTCGCAGACGCATCGCGAGAAGCGTTGGCAAGACAGACACAGGTGCTGGTGTAAAGATTACCCCTGAAGGGAAAGAGGTAGCGACACAAGACAGCGCAAGAGGAAACAAGTTTAGGAAGCGTGCGCAAAAGCGTAAGCAAGCCGTTGCTGAAAACGCAGAACAAAGTGTGCAAGATACATTGGCCAAAATGGAAGCCGCAATATCTGGCATGCCTAGCAAGATGTCAGCACCAGAGAGTGGGGCAGAGACACCTAGCCTGAAGGGCGAAAGCGTCATGGGCCTCATGAAAAGGTACAAGAAGACGAAAGCCTCCAGCCCAGAAAAACGTGAGATTGCCCAAGAGATTGCAAACAGAATGGCGGCAATACCAGAGCTAACTCCTCTGGAAAAGTTGTCAATGGAGTTTCAGACAGAGTTCTCCGACAGGTTCAAGAAAGAAACAATGTCCTTGCATGAGGCGATTGTCGGCATGCAAAGGGCTATGGATGAAGGGAACCTAAAGAAAGCACATGAATACCAGAGCTTTATTGGTGCTGTTCATGGAACTGTAGAGATGCCAAGTCTACTGCGCTCTGTTCACAAAGCTGTTGATACAGAAATGCACCAGAATGTGGGTTCGCAAACAGAAAATGGTATCCCATCAAGTGCGCCACAGGCCGTTAAGAACGCTCTTGGCCTTATAACACACAGAGACAAGAGAGTTGAGTACACAGGCAGAACAATTTTGTACCGTGTTCTCAATCTTATGGGCAAGACAGAAAAGGATTTGGTCAATCAGACCGAGTTCCTAACCTTTGCTGAGTTGCAAAACATCATAGGCAATGTAGCCAGTGAAGCACCAAAAGGTTCCAAGACAGCAATGAGCGTGATGGATAAGAGCTACGGGACTTATCTAGGAATGGAAGGTGCCAACAAGAACAGTGCGCTTATGAACGCATTGAGAAAGCACTTCAGGAAGCTAGGCACAAACGTATCGAAGCCCGGTGCTCCTCTCCGTATCGTGGCATCTGGTGCGCAAAACGTAAACACCAGCACACAGATAAGAACAGCCTTACACGAGGTTGGTCACATGCTTGTGCGCACAAAGTTTGATGAGCCAAAGATGCGTCAGTTGCGTAGGTTTCTCGATGATAAGTTGGATGCTGGAGACGAAACAGCGGCCAGCTTTGTTCAAAACTACGGGCCTGAAGCGGCGGCAGAAGAGTACTTTGTTGATGAGTTTGCCAAGTGGATGGCTGGTCGCGTGTCTGCAAAGGACGCATTTGGTGAGGCCACTCTACAAAACGGCATGATGCGTATCATCAATGAGCTTAAAGAAATGATTGCCTACGTCCTAAACGGCATGGTTAGAAACAAGACGATGCGCCAAGAGTTTAGGAACCTAACAGGTTATGGCGACATGTTCCGTGTAAGAAAGCGTGTGCAGAAGCCAACTTCTCAGGCGGTAGCGTCTACGGACAGCTACGCTATGCCAGCGAGCCTTGCTCCAAGATACGCACAGGAAACTGTTGCAAATATGTCTGACGGGCAAAGGATTGCGGCTAGAGAGTTTGTTGGCGCACGAGAAGGCGAAGACCTTATGGACTTTGTTTACTATCACGGCACGCCAAACGGCAAAGCGTTTAGCAGAGCAGAGAACCCAGATGTCGTCTTGGAGCCTTCAGGCAACCAATCTCTTTATGGCCCCGGCATCTACGTCACAAAGAAACAGGGCGTTGCTGAAGACTACTCGGTCATAGGACACAGGGCATCATTTGAAAGAATGATTAACGAGGCAACAGATGACCCAGCCAAACGTGCGGAAGGTGCAGAAATATCAGGCATGTTGATAAACGTGCGTGAAGAAATAAACACCATCCAACGCGAAATGGAAGGCACGCAATACAGCCAGCAGACACTCGACAGAGCAAAGCGTATTACCAGTGGCGAGCTTGAAGACTACAGTACAGACGGCTTTGATTATCAGCTATCACAGTACCAGCGTAGGCTTACAGAAAAAGTTGCTGAAGAAGATGCGCTTTGGGAAGCTCTGGAAAGAGCAACGGGTGCCACAAGAAAGCCAGCAGTTCTACCTCTTCTGGTTAGGGCAGACGAGACTTTCAACATGGACGCAAACACCTTCTACAGATTTGGTGAAGGAACAAACAGCATAAACTGGCTTATAGACGAAATGGCCAAGAGGGGTGTTATACCTACCGATGGTGCCATGAAGGTCATGCAACGTATAGGCACCAGAGATTTTAGTGGTGAGGACTTGTACGAAGCACTGATTGAGGGCGTGCGTGAACAAGGTATTAGCGAAAATGACGCGAAGGCAGAGATAAACGGGTTCATAAAAGACCTTGGGTACGACAGCATGCGTATCACGGAGG
>MDTA01034174.1_pt1 | contig 15123 bp, 12 predicted proteins | sample 811151 | NCBI WGS metagenome assembly MDTA01 (sample SAMN05326648, study PRJNA326480) | marine metagenome | isolation source: seawater | place: Indian Ocean: South | collected 2010 | reverse complement strand
CCTCTGACGTGAGTTTCAATATTGAAAACCTCTACTTCAGCGCACCTCTTCCCATTTTTATAATGGGGCTGGTCGCCTGGCTGCTCATCCTCCTCCTTTGCATCGTCTCTCTCAAAAGAAGTGCGAGGCCAGGACGAACTGGCCTTCTGGAATTACTGCGTCTGCTCTGTGCGACCGTCACTGTGTTCTTCCTGTTCAACCCTGAGTGGAGAAAAACTATCGAACCAGTCAAACAACCTGAGATCATCATTCTCCATGATGAATCAGGCTCCATGTCTACTGCGGATGCCCGACTACCGGGTCAAGAGGGCGGTGCCGGAGAAGTCGTCACTCGCAAGGAAGTCTCCGAAGCAATTCTCGCAACCGAATTCTGGAAACTTCTGGAAAAGGATGGGAAGCATCGGGTATCCGTCGAATCGTTTTCAAAAGCTCCGGATAGTGATGACGGCGAGGCCATCTCCCTCGCCGTGACCGACATTTACTCCGCTCTCTCTGACCGGATCGAGGACCGCCCAGACCTTCGTGCCGTTATCATGATTGGGGACGGCGACTGGAATGCCCGGGAAAAACCAGCGCCCGTCGCTGCCGCACAGAAAATGCGTCTGCAGGACATTCCTCTGTTCTCGGTAGTTACCGGCGCTCCTAAGCGTCTGCCAGATCTTGATCTCCTTGCCGTAAAGGCTCCGACATATGGCATCGTGGGAGAAAACGTCCAGATCCCGTTCACTATTGAATCCTCTCTGGATCGCGATGTCCGGACTATCGTGCGAATTCGAGATCAGGCGGGAGTCGAGAAGACCAAGAACATAACGATCCCACGAGGAAGCACACACTACGATGCAATCCTTTGGCGTCTGCAAAAGGAGGGTAGCTCTACGCTGGAACTCTCCATCCCCTTCGCCGATGGCGAGCTGGTAGAGAAAAACAACAGTCGGAGATTTAACATTGCAGGCCGCCCAGAATCCATTCGGGCTCTTATCATCGAGACCTTGCCCCGCTGGGAATATCGATTCATCCGTAATGCTCTTTCGAGAGATCCGGGTGTCGATGTAGATTGCCTTTTGCTCCATCCACAACTTGAGGAGGGAGACGGGCCGGACTACATCACAGCTTTCCCTGACAAACTTGAGGAGCTTCAGCAATACGATGTAATTTTCATCGGAGATGTCGGCATCGGCGATGGAATGCTGACCGCAGAGCAAGCCGAATTACTCAAGGGACTAGTCGAAAACCAAGCCTCCGGCATTGTCTTCATTCCGGGCTGGCAGGGCAATCAGTTCAGCCTGCTCGAGAATGAGCTGGGGGGGCTGATGCCTGTAGTGCTCGACGAAGCTCTCAAAAGTGGCCAGGAGGAAGCTACTGACTCTCCTCTCGCTCTGACCTCGGAAGGCCGAAGCTCACTTCTGACGATGCTTGGCGATACTGAAGAGGAAAACCCCACTATCTGGCGAAGCCTTCCCGGCTTTTACTGGCATGCCCCTGTGGTCCGGGCCAAGAGTGGAACGGAAGTTATCGCCGTGCACGCCAACCGGCGACACCCAAAATACGGGCATCGCATACCACTCATTGTCACGAGTCGAGCCGGCAACGGAAAAGTATTATTCATGGGTATCGATTCCGCCTGGCGGTGGCGTCGGGGAGTCGAGGACCTCTACCATTACCGCTTCTGGGGCCAGGTAGCCCGATGGATGTCCTACCAGAGAAACATGGCAGCAGGTGAGCGAGTCCGGCTCTATTTTACCCCGGAACGTCCATTACCGGGTGAAAATGTAACCATCAATGCCAACGCCTTTCAGGAGAATGGAGCGCCCTTGGAAGAGGGATCAGTTCTAATTGACCTCACCGCCCCCGATGGGAGCGTCCGTAGGTTTGAGCTTGCCAAGGAAGACGGAACCTGGGGCTCATTTACAGGGCGGTTCAAGGTCACGATGCCAGGCGACTGGATCATCGCTGCCCGTACCTCTGAAAGCGAAGAGGGCGCCATAAAGACAAGAATCATTGCAGAGGGAGCTCAGATTGAAAAGACGGGGCACCCTGCGCGCCCCGACGTCCTTGCAGAACTCTCGCGTGTTTCCAGAGGGCGTGTTGTTGAGGCCTCCCAGCTGGAGATTCTTGCCCAGGAGATCTACGACCTTCCGGAACCCCGCCCACAGGTCATTCCGGAATCACAATGGGACAAGTGGTACGTTGCGGCCGGCCTCATGGGGCTCCTGGCGATCTTCTGGATCGGAAGAAAGCTTAACGGCACTTTTTAATCGCCCCTATTCTCGATGGGGCTATCGGGTTTGACTTCGGCCTTGTCTTCATCAAAGAGCCTTCTGACCTCCTTAAGATCCTGCTGAATCTGCTTTTGCAGCTCGGCATGACCTTGGAACCTTTTTTCTCCACGGATCATCCGACCAAAGATGATCTCGAGTTTCTCACCATAGAGGTTCCCCTCAAAATCCAAAAGGTGCACCTCCAGCAGGCGCTGTGTTCCTCCAACCGTAGGTCTTATTCCTAGGTTTGCCACCGCTTCTCTCTCTCTACTTTCTCCCCCAATCCGGACCAGAACCGCGTACACTCCATCGGGTGGAAGCTGCTCCTCACCTACCAGAATATTCGCAGTGGGTGCTCCCAGCTGTCTGCCTACCTGCTCTCCAGCTACAACAGAACCCAGCATACTGTAGGAGCGGCCAAGCATCTCGCGCACAGAATTCAGATGCCCCTCCCGTAAGGCCCTTCTGAGACGTGTACTACTTATCCTCTCTCCTCGACATGTGACTGCAGCGATCTCCTCGACCTCGACATTGTAGCCCGAACTGCAGGAGCGAAGAAATGTCATCGTCCCTTCGCGCCCTTTCCCGAATTTCCAATCCTCTCCAGCCACTACCTGACGCAAGCCAGGCACTGACAGCAGATTCTGAGCAAAAGTCGCAGCAGTCTGCCTGGCCATATCTTCGTCAAAGCGTAAAACCAAGAGAACCTCTACGCCGAGGGCGGCGAGAAGACGCTCCTTTTGCTCTAGGGAAGAAAAAATTCGCCGTGGTGAATTCTCAGGGGAGAGCACCTGAATCGGGTGAGGCTCAAAGGTCAGCACTCCCGGCATTCCCCCACTGATCTCAGCACCTTTTACCGCAGCCTCAATCACCGCTTGATGCCCGAGATGGAGTCCATCGAAAACTCCCATTGCGAGGTGCAGGGGGTTCCCGACATTCGCAAGCTCAGCGATGGTCGAAAAACGAGTCACTCCTTTTTCTGAACGGCGTTAAGCCCCCCGCATCAGGGAGATTTCTGCGAGACTCACCATCGAATTGATTAGTTCGTCAGCGCCTCCGGACTTCAACGCTTCCACCCCGACCGCACGCTCGAGAGTGAACTCCCCCGAACGAGTTCTTCGCAGAGCCGACAGATGACCTCCACAATCCAGAGTAGCACCAATATCATGCGCATAACTTCGCACGTAGAACCCCTTGGAGCAATTCACCGTAAAATCGATCTCTGGAAGTGACACTCTCGTCAGCTCATAATCAGTGACATACACGGGACGAGGGTCCCGCTTAACCTCCTTGCCCTTCCGCGCCAGCTTATAAAGGGGAACTCCATCTTTTTTGATAGCTGATACCATGGGAGGGATCTGCTCAAAGTTCCCAGAATATTTTTCAAAGGCTGCCCGGATAACCTCATCGCCTAACGACCCGACCTCTCTTTCTTCAATAATCTCTCCTTCCGCATCCTGAGTTGTCGTGGTCGCTCCCAGCGTAATTGTTCCGACATATTGCTTATCCTCGCTCATTAAGAGGTCCTGTATCTTCGTTGCGCGCCCAACCACCAGCATGAGGAGTCCAGTCGCCATGGGGTCTAGTGTCCCACAATGTCCAATTTTCTTGATCCCCATCGATCGCCGCGCGATCGCAACGACGTCATGAGAAGTCATCCCGGGATCCTTATCAACAAGGAGTACTCCACTCGGAATAGTATTAGGGTCATTCATATTTTTTAGGGGGAAGAGCTTCTTGGGTCACCTCGAGAAAGCGTAAAACCGCCTCCTCTAGAGGGCCCTTGGTCTTAGCACCTGCCGCAAGGACATGGCCGCCTCCACCAAAGTGAGCGCATATGTCACACACGTTGACGGAAGGATTCTTAGAGCGTAACGAAAGCCTGATTTTTCCATCATCCATTTCTTCAATGAATCCGCAGACCAGGACACCCTGAATCGCACGCAACACATCAATCAGCCCTTCACCATCACCAGCCTGCATCCCGATTCTTTTCTTGGTGTCGCGCGACAGGGTCCACCAGGCAATCCTGCCGTCATCAGTTAACTTCATTGTCTCAAGAAGAGACCTCAGAAGCTCTACTCTTCGAAAGGGGTAGTCGTGATACAGACGTGATGTGAGAGCTGCCACGTCAAGGCCCTGCTCCACGAGATCGGCTGCCATTTTATGGGTGCGCCCGGATGTATTGGAATACTGGAAAGAGCCCGTGTCTGTGGATAGCGCAACGTACAGAGCATCCCGGGCTCTATCCGGGAGTGGCCATTTGAGTTCCTTGATAATCGCATAAAGAATTTCTCCCGTTGCCGCCGACTTCTCATCAATCAACCAGTAATCACCATATTTCTCATTCGAAATATGGTGATCTATGTTCACCCAGACCTGCGCCCCTTCCAGCGAGTCGAGGCATCTCGCTCCCAGCCTCTCCCTGTTTGCTGTGTCCAGCGCGATGACCACCTCTGCCTCAAGTGGACCGGAGGGGCATTCGATACCCTCAGAACCTCTCATAAAACGAAGGTTCTCCGGCACCGAATCCTCATTCAACCCTACTACAGTCTTTCCTAGCTCCTCAAGGACCGCCTTGAGCGCCACCACCGACCCAATCGCATCCCCATCGGGGCGCGCATGGCTCACAAGCACGAAATTATCGTAGTTTGAGACAATCTCAGAGAGATGAGACGCTGTAATCGGTTGACCCATGAACGGTTGGAACGTGCGGCGGGAAGGCGGCGGATTGTCTACGGCGCCTGCTCGATCGCAAGCAAAACTGGGTTTCCTGCCAACCTAATTACCTGCCGATTTTTTCTCAGCGGTTCGTGTCACAGGGCTGAAGGTCCGCTTTCTCTAGAGTAGTCCAAAAAGAAGAGTCTTCTCCAGCCAGAGGGCATCATGGCCCCAGCATCAGCTGCCACGAAGGGGAATGTTATTCCTTAAATATGGCCTCGTCGTCGCCCTCCTTCAGGGGTGGCGCAACAGGCAGTTCAGCGACTTCGTCGAGGAGATTGACAATATCAACCCCCCGAACGACCGAGTCATCTCCCACAAACCTTAGGACCGGCGTGTTTTTCAAAATCACCCTCTTCATGACGCGGCTCTGAATAGACCCTCTCTCCCCATTCAGTCGCTCGATAACCCTTTCCTCATGGCCGCCAAGAACACCCACATAAACCCTCGCATCCTTAAGGTCCTGCGAAACTTCAACCGAATTCACAGTCACCAACGTCCCCTTCCACTCAAAATCTCGCTGTAAAACACTACTGATCTCGCGTTTGAGCAGCTCATTTACCCTGTCCATACGTCTCGACATAGCCACCGTATGCTTATTCCAATAATTCGCGACAGCACCACTCGATCTAGAGCGTCTGATCAATCTTCTCCAGCTCGTAGCACTCGATCACGTCACCCTCTTCATACTCATTAAACTCTCCCAGACGGATTCCACACTCAATGCCCTGCTTGACCTCCTCCACATCGTCTTGAATACGCCGCAGGGTGGACATCTTCCCGTCAAACACAGGAGTCCCGTCCCGCATTACGCGGGCATGCGCCGTCCGCGTCACCTTTCCATCAGCAACAAGACAACCTGCAGCGCGACCCCGCTTCACCTTGAAGACCTGCTTCACTTCTGCATGACCTATTACTTTTTCCCTGAGCTCCGGCTCTAACAAACCAAGCATCGTGTCCTTAACTTGGTCGATGAGTTCGTATACAATAGAGTATAGTTTGACCTGAACTCCTTCTCTTTTGGCCGCTTTCACGGCATTACTCTCGACCTTGATATTAAATCCAAGGACCACCGCATCTGCACTGCTCGCTAAAAGAATATCGGACTCGCTTATCGAACCTGCTGCCGCATGGATGAAATTCACATCCACTTTGTCTGATTCAACATCTCCGATCGCACCCCGGATTGCCTCGACTGACCCCTGGACATCGCATTTCAGAATAATCTTAAGCTCTACCTTTTGACCACCCTGCACGCGCGCGAGCATATCCTCCATACGGCTCTTCTTAGGTCGCTCGAGTCGGCTTTGCCTGAGCTCCAGCTGCCGCTCATCACTGAGCTTCTTGGCGGCTCGCTCGTTTTCCATCGCAACGAGCTCATCGCCAACATTCGGCAGTTCCGCAAATCCGAGCACTTCTACTGGAGTAGCCGGACCAGCCTCCTTCACTTTCTCTCCCCGATCATCGAGTAGCAACTTCACCTTGCCCGCGTAGGGACCGCATATAAACGGGGTTCCGACTCTCAAAGTACCGGCTTCGACCACAACGGTGGCTGTCGGCCCCTTCCCTGGCTGAATCTTAGCTTCGATAACGGCGGCCCGCGCATTTGCTTCGGGGTTGGCCTTGAGTTCCAGCACCTCAGCCTGCAAAGCCATAAGCTCGGCCAACTCATCCATTCCCTGTCCCGTGATCGCAGAAACTTCGACGACCTCTGTCTTGCCCCCAAGATCTGTAGACATGAGGTCATGCTCCATGAGCTGAGTTTTAACCCTCATTGGATCGGCCCCGGTAACATCACACTTGTTGATGGCGACAATGATGGTCTTTTCAGCAGCCTTGGCATGACTCATTGCCTCTTTTGTCTGGGGCATGATTCCATCATCCGCTGCCACGACAAGAACAACGATGTCGGTGACATCTGCCCCCCGGGCCCTCATTTCCGTAAAGATCGCATGCCCGGGCGTATCAATAAAAGTAATGGGATGCCCTCCATGCTCAACCCGGTAGGCCCCGATGTGCTGCGTGATTCCGCCGGCCTCTCCATCTACGACTTTTGACTTACGCAGGTAGTCGAGAAGGGACGTCTTCCCGTGATCAACGTGTCCCATGAACGTGATGATCGGCGCCCTTAATTCAAGCTTCTCCGCTGGCTCATCCTCTTCAGGCTCAGGCTCCTCAATAACCTCCTCCACCTTGTGGACACCGCCCCCTTTCTCCCGCTTCTCTCTTTCAAAGACGAATCCGTGCTGCTCGCAAACTTTTTCTGCAATCTCGGGCTCGATTGCCTGATTGGGCGCAACGAAAACCTCCAAGGCGATGAGATCCTTCATGATCTCAAAAGGCTTCAGCCCCATCATCTCCGCCAGCACACTGACAATGATAGGCGGCTTGATGCTGATGGTATTTCCTTCAACAACTCCAGCATCATTCGCGACTTCCACCTCTTCCCCAGCACCATTCGGGTCGATCGGAGCCACAAAATCGCCATCCTCTTCCTCCACGAGCTTCGATATGCTCGGGAGTTGCTTCTTCCCCGATTTCTCTGTTTTCCTTACCGTTGTCTTTTTCTGCTCATCCTCGTCAAGGATGTCCAACGCTTCATCCTTCCTGTCCTGAACGGTCTTCTGCTCAGATGCCTGAGCCCGCTGCCTCTCACGGCGCGACGGTTTCTTGGGTCCATCGACCAAGTCGAGCACCTCCTTCTTTTTGTCGCTATCGCCGTTGTCTGGCATGATGGTTCTGTGAATCTTACGTGTCCCCTGCTCTATTTTTCTTCTTCGGATTGGGCGAGAGGCTCGTCCGGATCAGCCGGGGGGACCGGATCCGCGGCCGGTGCACTTTCTGACGGCTCAGCAGCCTTTTGATCTGCAGATTCAGCAGCCACCTCTCCAGCTGGAGCGCCACTCGCAGCTCGAGCTTTGGCCAGAATTTCCTGAGCCGCATCTTCGGTGGACTCTATGGACTGGGCGATGTAATCCGCTGGCATCTGCATGACCATGTCAGCTGAGACCCCTCCTGCACGATACAGTTTGTCTGCAACCTGAGGATCAACCCCAAGCTCATCAGCAAGTCCCGTAGCGGCATCGGTGACACGCGCCTCGAACTGCTCGTGCTGGCTTTCATCCTTCCGGACCTGCACGTCCCAATTCACCAACTTGGAGGTCAACCGTGCATTCTGACCTCGACGGCCAATCGCCTTACTCAAATCCTCTTCGTCCACCGTGACATTGATCACCTTGTTTTCCTCATCGAGAGTAATCGAGCGAATCAAGGCAGGCTTGAGAGCATCGGTAACAAAAGCCTCCGGCTCGTCACTCCAGCGGATGATATCCACTTTTTCATTATTGAGCTCCCTCACGATATTCTTCACCCGTGCTCCTCGCAATCCGACGCAGGCGCCCACCGGATCAACCTTTTCGTCATGGCTAAACACGGCAACTTTGGTCCGGTATCCTGCCTCCCGTGCAATGCCGCGAATCTCAACAGTGTGGTCTGATATTTCGCTCACCTCTGCCTCAAAAAGGCGCCGCACAAAATTAGGATGACTCCGGGAGAGGATAATTTCCGGGCCTCTAAATTCGTTATCCACAGAAACGACGTAAGCCCTGATCCTGTCACCAACGTTATAGTCCTCAGTAGTCACCCTCTCCCGCGAAGGCATTCTAGCCTCGAACTTACCGAGATCGATCATGACATCGTTCTTTTCGAAACGTCGCACCGACCCTCCGACGATGTCCCCAGCACGATCCTTGAACTCGTCATAAATCATTTCCTTCTCCGCCTGACGCAGCTGCTGCATCATCGTCTGCTTCGCTCTCTGGACCGCAATCCTTCCGAAGTTTGGCGGAGTTACATTAAACTCCAGCGGATCGTCCAACCCTGCCTCTGGATGTTTTTTACGCGCAAGACCAACAGGGACCTCATTGAACTTATCCTGATGGTCGTCATCTGCCACTACCCGAAGGGTAGCAAAGATCCGGGTTTCTCCGTTTTTGGTGTCAACCTCTGCACGAAGTTCTTCAATATCCTCGGCTCCGGGCACCATACCTCGGTAGGCGGACAAGAAGGCGTTCTCAAGAGCTTCGACCACTTTCTCGCGTTCGATGCTCTTCTCCTTTTCGTAAAATTCTATGAGGGCAACGAGATCGTTTGTCATGATCCTCTAATCGTTGTGGTCTGGAGACGCAAAAGAGCGGGTCTGTGGAACCCACTCCTCGAAAGCGTCAAGAGTTGTTCTGTTGGCGTGGCTATAGAGGCGCTCCCCCAACGAATCAAGAGAAAACCGGCAGCCAGGGCACCGGTGAACTAACCTCTCCGCGGCTGAAAATCGGTGTTTCGACACTCAAGCAGGCTTTCCGCCCCAAATTACTCGAGCAGCTTTCGCCACCGTAGTCCCCTCAGTTCCGCAGTGGTCTGCCAAGTGGACAACCCCAAAGGGGCGCACTTTTCAATATCACCAAACCTCAGGCCCAGCTTCCTCCCCTTAGTGACAACATCCACAAGCTCCTTTTTGCCAACCCAAGCTTTCAGGCTGTCCTTGCGAATTTCGAGGCGAATCTTATACCACTCCTGATCCTTGAACGCTTGGTAACTCCCAGTTTCATTTTCGGATGCGTCCATCCCGTCCAGACTTGAAAAGCCTACCACCCCTCCCCCCCATCCCCCACAGATGAAGGTCACACAGGTTTTCGGGTCCCGGACCGGCAAGGTAAGCCCGCAGAAAAAATCGACTCCCGAGGTCCGCCGGGCTTCCAACTCAAGCTCATAGGGAGCTTCGGGCAGATTCTTCCCGGTAAAAACCACTCCCGAAAGCTCTGCTCCCTCTTCAATTGTGAGAGTCCCCTCATTCCACGTCGTGTCGCCTTCTCCTCCGAAGTTCAACGCCTTCCAGGGCCCCATGCCCTCTTTTGAAGGAGCTAGGGATACCCACTTTCTTTCGGCCTCAGCGTCCTTCGCCTCCACTTCCACTGTCTTTTGGTCTGCCCCCGACACCATGATTGATAAAAGAAACACCCCGACTCCGTTTCTAATAGATTGTGTCATAGAACGATTATTTACCGTTCACTTGATGACGACAAGCAAAGACACAGCTGAATTCATGGCAGGCGTGACTACGACCGCCTCTGAAGGTAGAAGGCAGCAGTCGGAGCATGAATTCCAATTTCAGTGATGCTGATTCTCCTCGATTCTTCTTTCACCCTGATCAAGCCCTCTCAACCTGTTGGTCTCGTGTATGCACAATACCTCGAGGCAAGCACGAACCTTAATGTCGACCCGGCCACGATGGAGGCAGCCTTCCGAAGCTCCTTTGCACGAGCACCATCCCCCACTTACTCGTTTGAAAATTCTGGACATGACACCGAGGTAAGTTGGTGGCGCTCTCTGGTCCTTCAAATCTTTTCAGAAACCCTTCAAAAGAGCTCCCTTTCTGCGCCTGCCCCCGAACTTGAAGCCTGTTTCGATTCCCTTTTTAACCATTACGCCCAACCAACCTCTTGGGCACTCTACCCTGAGACCGTTTCTTTCCTGAAAGCGGCCTCCGAGATCGGAACCCTTGCAGTTGTCTCAAACTTCGACGATCGGCTAGCACCAATTCTGAACGGTCTTGGAATTGGGTCTTCTTTCAAAGACGTGATAACGTCGGCTGACGCTCTGGCACGCAAGCCTGATCAGAAGATCTTCGACTTTGCCCTCAAGAGACTGAACTTCCGAGCCGAGGAAACCTGTTTCTGCGGTGATTCCTATGAGGCCGACTATCTCGGGGCCTCTTCTGCAGGCATCCGCTCTTTCCACCTCAAGCGTCCCGCCAACACCTTGATCGACTTCCTTGAATTCTGCCGTTGATCAGGAGCTTTAACGAAGAGGATCCGCAATTTCTGGACGCAGTCGAGCAACCAGCCAAATTCAACAGTTGGGGTAAGGACGATGGCAGCGGCCCCCACCGCCGCCACCGTCTGAAAAGGTAACCCGCAAACCCATTATGCGAAGCTACCCGATGAGAGAAAAACGCAAAAGCATCAGACTCCACACATAATTCCAGTGACAGGGGCGTCACACCCAACTGCTAACGTAGCCGTAGAGCAACAAACGCCGCTGCACCCTAATCCAGCTCAATACCCTCGACCCTGACAAGATGCTGCAAAGCGTCCTCCATCGTTCGCCTCACGTTTGCAGTAGCCCTGTGCAGAAAAGAGTGTAGCGCCGCATCCTTCGGATTTCGATCCTCACATTCGCTGCTGTATTTTTCAAACGCTGCAAGACCCTGAAGGAGGCCCGCAAGGTGCTGCGGACACTCGCATTCTACTGACGTGGAAACACGGGCAAACTTCAACAGTTGATCTGTGGTGTAGATCCGCTCGGGTATATCCTCAGGCACGACAGGAGGATTCTCTGAGGCTGGAAAAAGCGATCCGAGCTGCGCTAACACCTCCCGCCGGATCTGGCGACTTTCCAATGGCGCAGAAAGCAGCTTGAGCCCGGGGATAGCTTTAGCGAGAGCGGTTGCAGTTTTAGAGGAGCTGAAGCGGTACAAAAGAATCGTTCGCGCTGCTCTGGTGCGGTTCACCACTTCTCTTACGGACGCCACAGTTTCGGGGTGCAGGGTTTCCGCCTCGATAAAAAGAAGGTCGGCTGTCGGAGGCGCCTCTTGCTGAATTAATGCGGTGACAGTGTCAAACCGACCTACGATCATTGAACCGAGCACCTCCTCTTCTGAAAGAGCAGTGGCTGCTGTTTCACCTGCGATGAGCAGACGACCCCGGCGCGATGGGCTTACCGAGTCAGTCGAAACCATCGCGCCAGCCTCGTCATCCTCCGCGAGCTGCTTCTGGAGCTGTGGAAGTTCGAGGTTGGCGATATTGCGGATGGAATGCCCCCTCTCGGTAAGTGATCGCAGTAAACCTAACCGCGTCACATCCTCCCCGCTGTAGAGCCTGCGGTTTGTTTCAGTCCGTCCGGGCTTCACCGCCCCATAGCGCTTTTCCCAGATCCGTATTGTGGGCGCGGCGAGTCCAGTCCTCTTCACAACTGCTCCAATCCCGTAAACCCCCTGATTTGAGTTCTTCATAGCGGCTTTATCTTACCTGGACCGCGACAAATGTATACAAAAAATGAACGAAAAGAGCTAATCGTGAGCTTGATCGGAATTTGTGTTGCCAGTGTGTTGCTTCTGATTAAATTTTGAGTAGATTAATTGGCATCAAACATCTACAAATGAACAACGCAATTTCCCTAAATTCACACAATCCTCTCACAGGACGCTCAACTCTCGCTGACCTTGGACGAAAAACCTCTGAGCAGGCAGCGTATTTGAATCTCTTAAGCGCCGTCCTCCAGAGGCCCACTCCTTGGGACTGTAACTCCGACTCGCTCGGAAACGGAACTGCGGATTCGCCGTCTCTTCCCTCCTAAGCCTCGGTCGCCTTCGAAGCGAGGCTCAGTCGCCTCCGAATACACCCTCCTGCCCCTCTGTGAACGCTGTCGCAAGCCCAGACACCTTCAAGCCACGAATGGCCTCCCGAGTGGAGTTCCGTACACCGGCTGCAGGAGACCGTCTTGCTGCGAGAGAGCGTCCCGCAAAGGGTGCAGTAATGCACCAAGCGTGGAAAAATCTGCTATTCCTTCATTGGGAAGTGTCAGCAGAACAATTACAGCCCCTCCTTCCACCCGGTCTTCACGTCGATACCTTTGAGGGGACAGCCTGGCTTGGTATCGTTCCATTCTTCATGAGGGGGGTACGACCCGCATTCCTCCCAAGTATTCCGGGTCTTTCTAATTTCCTCGAGCTGAATGTCAGGACCTACGTCTATGATGCAAGTGGCACGCCCGGAGTGTGGTTTTTCTCTTTGGATGCCAACAATGGAATCGCGTGCTCCCTTGGCCGCAGGCTTTTCAACCTAAATTATCGCAATGCTAAAATCCAAGCTTCCGAGGGAGACTGGATTAATTTTCGAGCTACCCGAAACGGCTCCTCGGCCGACGCTACATTTCGCTATCGGAGCACGGGTTCGGGCCACATCGCCCAGTCGGGGAGCCTAGATTTTTTCCTGACCGAGAGATACGCGTTATACTCCAGCTCCAAACACGGGTCCCAACTGTGGAGAGGAAGGGTCCATCACAGCCCCTACCAATTACACAACGCGGAGATAGAAAGTTATTCTAGTAACCCTATCGCTTGGAACCGTCAGAGCCCGGTGTCGGGACCTCCTCACCATACGTGTTTCTCCCCTGGTGTAGAGGTAGAAATCTTTTCCTTACAGAGGGTCTGACTGGTCGCCTCTTTTTACACATTCTTGCCGATGACCAAACGTATACTAATCGCTGGAGGAACTTCCGGAATAGGATCTGAGACCCTCACGCTGCTGAAGCAAGACGGCCATGAGATCTATTGCGCCTGTCGCTCTCCCGAGAAGCTCCCTGAGGATCCCCACGTTCACGGGCTATCATTTAACGCAGCCGACCCGGCCCAGGCTCTCGCTCTTCCCGAAACGCTCGATGGGTTCGTTTACTTTCCGGGCACTATCACGCTAAAGCCATTTGGCAGATTAACCGCCGAGGACTTTCTCCACGATTTGCAGGTAAATTTGCTTGGAGCAGTCGGCCTCCTCCAAAAGGCTCTCCCTTCCCTCATGAAGGGCGAAAATGCCGCCGCAGTTTTTTTCTCGACCGTTGCCGTCCAGACCGGCCTGCCCTTCCACGCCAGCATCTCGGCAGCGAAAGGGGCCGTAGAGGGTCTCACGCGTTCTCTCGCTGCAGAGCTGGCGCCTCGGGTCCGAGTAAATTGTATCGCCCCCTCACTCACCGACACCACGCTCGCAGCGTCCTTGGTGAGCAGCGACGAGAAGAGGGCTAGCTCCGCCAAGAGGCATCCCCTGAATAGAATCGGGGATCCAAAAGAGATTGCCGGGCTGGTGCAATTTCTTCTCGGGGACCAATCCCTCTTTATGACCGGAAACGTCATCAAGGCAGACGGAGGGCTCTCCTCTTTGAAACTGTTTTAGACACGCGCGTTGCGGAGGAGGTAGCTCCGCGCTTCGCGCGCAAAGATCACCTGAAATTAGCACAAACAAACAACAGACAATCCCACAACAAACGAAATATATGAAACTACTAACAACATCACTAATTGGAATGCTCGCTTTTGCCCCGATCGCATCTGCGGAGAAAAGCGCAAAAAAGGACATCGTTGATACGGCCGTGGCAGCTGGCTCCTTTAACACCCTCGCAGCGGCCCTCAAGGCGGGCGGCCTCGTCGACGCTCTGAAGGGGGACGGTCCTTTCACTGTCTTTGCCCCAACCGACGAAGCTTTCGCAAAGTTGCCGAAAGGCACGGTGGAAACACTCCTGAAGCCCGAGAACAAAGACAAGCTCGTAGACATTCTTACCTACCACGTCATCAGCGGCAAGGTGGCGTCCAAGAAAGCCGTCAAGCTTGATACCGCCAAGGCGCTGAACAAAAAATCCATCAGCCTTGAGGTGAAGGATGGGTCTCTCTACCTGAACTCTTCAAAGGTCGTTAAGGCCGACATTAAGTGTTCAAACGGCATTATCCACGTGATTGATTCCGTCCTGATTCCTTCTGCTGGTGAAAAGACAGGCAAGAACGTGACCGCAGACCTTATGGCTGCTGCCATCGAAAAAGGTGTGAAGCTGTTCAATCACGGGCAACACGGCGCCTGTGCTGATGTCTACGAGGTGGCTGCTCTCGCAGGACTGAAAATGGACAGCAAAGAGCTGAGCTCCGACACGAAGGCTGTTCTTATGACCGCTCTGAAGGCGAGCCAGAACAGTCAGTGCGACACCACCCGTGCTTGGACCATGCGCAGAGCTTTGGATCGCGTCATGGCATCCACGAAGTAAAACCAAGTCAAACCTTATTGAGGGGGGCGGCGTTGCAACACCAGTGCAGCGCCTCCCCTCTTTTTTTACGGGGAAGCGACGATCTTCACCCCCAACCAGAAGCCTGCTGGTCTTGTTACCAGAAGCCCAGCACGAGAGTGCGAAAGGGTTTCGTAGCCTCAAGTTAAGTGTCGATCGCGGTATAGAACACCCCCCGGACTAGGGAGAAGAAGTACGGAGACTGGGACTCGAACCCAGGACCAATTGGTTAAAAGCCAACTGCTCTACCAACTGAGCTATCTCCGCT
>MDTA01206897.1_pt1 | contig 15125 bp, 12 predicted proteins | sample 811151 | NCBI WGS metagenome assembly MDTA01 (sample SAMN05326648, study PRJNA326480) | marine metagenome | isolation source: seawater | place: Indian Ocean: South | collected 2010 | reverse complement strand
TTCTGGTTGTCGCGCGCGAAGAGAACGCTTAATCTCTTTGTCTACGGGGGACGCTTGAGTCCCCCGCATCAAGCACATTCAATTCATCATGACCCTCGAAGGGGCGTCGTATGTCTACTGGACGCCATTTAGAAGCGCGCGAAGCAGAACTCGCAGTTCTCGGAGCCATCTTCCTCGACAACGCGGCCTTTGACCGTATCGGTGATGTCGTCACCGCGGATGATTTTTACGCGCCCCGGCATCGAACAATCTTCCAGACGATGCTCGCTCTAGCCGAGCAAGGCGAGCCAATCGACACTGTGACGGTCGCGACCGCGCTTGAGCGAGAGAATCAATTAGAAGACGTCGGTGGCATGGAATATCTCGCGAGCCTGGATCAGGTCTCGGCCAGCGCCGTGAACGTCGCCTACCACGCAGAGATCGTTCATGACATGGCCGAGGTGCGGCGTCTGATGACCGCTTGCGCAGACGTCATGGGTAAGGCGCAGTCCGGTGAATATGAGGACACCGCGACGCTCTTTGATGAGGCGCAGCAGCTGATATTTCAGATCGGCGCGGAGGGTCGAGGTGGCTCCATTGTGCCCATGAATGAGGCGCTCAAGGAGGTCCTGAGTCAGGTACGCACAGCCTTCGAGACCAAGAAGGCGGTCACGGGTACACCCACGGGCTTTACTGATCTTGATGCGTTAACGGCTGGCTTCCAGGGTGGGGACCTTGTGATCCTCGCGGGCCGTCCTGCGATGGGGAAGACGGCGGTGGCCCTCAACTTCGCAGCGAACGCGGCTCGAATGACCGGGAAGAGCGTCGCTGTCTTTAGCTTAGAGATGCCGACGAGTCAGCTGGCTGCTCGTATGCTGGCGTGTGAAGCTGAGGTCAATTCTAGGGAGATGCGCACAGGTCATCTCAGGGACCAAGATATCGAGCGCCTGGTCGCGGGCGTTCGGCGGATGAATGAGTGGTCTATCCAGATCGACGATACCGCCGGAGCGACGGTGATGGATGTGCGCTCCAAGTGTCGTCGTATCGCGAGCGAGCGCGACCTGCCCCCCTTAGGCATGATCGTCATCGATTATCTGCAGCTCATGCGTGCACCGACGGCGCGCAGTCGTGAGCAAGAGATCTCGGAGATCAGTCGAAACTTGAAGGGTCTGGCTAAGGAATTGAGTGTGCCCATCATCGCGCTCTCTCAGCTAAATCGTGGCGTTGAGGGTCGACCAAACAAGCGGCCCTTGATGAGTGACCTTCGTGAGTCTGGCGCGATCGAGCAGGACGCGGACATCGTGATGTTTGTCTATCGCGACGAGTACTATAATGAGCAGTCGGAAGATAAGGGTCTGGCTGAGATTATCATCGCGAAGCAGAGAAATGGTCCGTTAGGGAGCTGCAAATTGAAGTTCTTTATGGAGTTCAGCCGCTTCGTGAACCTCAAGCGCGAAGAAGGCGGCTACCAGGGTGACTGAGCGAACCGCTCGGTGACGACCACGAAGCTCGCGGCTCTATTGCCACGAGGCGCTTGTCCGTGATACCTGCCTTCGGTTGGGGTTGTTGATTCGGAGGATACCCATGGCGATCAATGCAAAGATTCTCATCGTCGACGATGATCAAGACATCTGCGAGTACATGGAGACCATGTTGGAGGCCAATGGGTATGAGGTCGACACAATCTCTGACCCAACGACCGTCATTGAGGCGATACGCGCCAATGAATATCACGTTCTCGTCATCGACCTGATGATGCCCGAGCTGGGTGGAATTGAGCTGATTCAGCAGATCAGGCGTATCGACACCGACGTCGCCATCGTGGTCTCCACAGGCTATCCATCGGTCGACACCGCGGTGGACGCGCTGAAGTTGAATGTCTCTGACTACATTCGGAAGCCCTTCGACATTGAAGAGTTCCGAGAGATGATCGCTGACGTTCTTCGCCGGAAAGGGATTCTCTTAAACCCAGAAGAGGAGCTCCATCGTAGCATAGGAGCCATCGTTCGCCGGATCCGTAAAGAGCAGGATCTCACCTTGAAGCAGCTCGCCCGTCGAACCGGACTCTCGGTCAGCTTGCTCAGTCAGATCGAGCGCGCTGAGAGCAGCGCCTCTGTCAGCAGTCTCTATAAGATTGCGAGCGGTCTGGGCATCAAGCTCACGGTGCTGTTCGGCGAATTCTAAGGCGCCCGCCCGCCACACTTTGAGTTTCCCCCGCATAATGGCGTGAATAAACGCCGTCTTTCCTGAGTTTTTAAAAGCATACTGACGAAGTTTTTCGTCCTGAGTTCGTGATGAATATTTGACTGTGATCCTACTTTTCAGCACAATGTAGGTAAAAGTAGTCAGGAGTCCCATGCGCTGTCCGAGGTGCGATCGCCAATTAGTCCCAGACGACCGATTCTGCAGTCGCTGTGGATTAGCGCGTTGTACGGATGGCAAACCCGTGGATCCGCTGCTCGGCATCACGGTTGCGAATCGCTACCGGATCGACGAGCGAATCGGTGTCGGCGGCATGGGGACCGTCTATCGCGGTACACATATTCGTTTGGGCCAGAGCGTGGCTATCAAGGTACTGCATGAGCGGTACGCGGATGACCAGAAGCTCACTCGGCGTTTCGAGAAGGAGGCGCTGACCTACGGCCAGGTTACTCACCCGAATCTAGTGGGGCTACATGACTTTGGTAGAACGGAAGATGGCACCTTCTTCATGGTGCTCGAGTATTGTCCGGGCGTCTCGCTCTCGAAGCTCATTCGTGAGCAGGGTCGCCTTGATCCCCTGCTGGCTGGGGACATCATCCTCCAGATCGCGCAGGGTCTGGGTGCGGCCCACAAGAAGGGGATCGTCCATCGGGACCTGAAGCCTGAGAACATCATTCTCATGGAGACCCGTCCCGGGCGCTACCATGCACGCCTTCTAGATTTCGGAATCGCCAAGCGAATCGATGATGATGAGCCTCGTCTCACACAGGCGGGCATGGTCTTCGGGACACCTGAGTACATGGCACCGGAACAGGCGCGCGGAAAGACTGTCGACGCGCGCAGCGACATCTATGCCCTCGGCACCATGCTCTATGAATTGCTCACGGGGGATCCCCCGTTTACGGGCACCGACAAACTGCGCATCATGCAGCAGCAAGCGAATGAGGTGCCGAAGAGCCCCACGGTGTTCATGCCCGGAATCCATGTACCCTCCGAGCTTGAGCGATTGGTAATGCGCTGCATCGAGAAGGACCCAGCAAAGCGTTATCAGACGACTCTTGACCTCATTGAAGGTCTCGACACGATCGTTCACTCGAGTCGCCTGACACCGGAGCCGCTACCCGTGACTCGCTCCTCAGCGACCATCGAGAGTGATGACATCATGCGAGGTGACGATCCGACCACTCGTCTGGAGTCGTTGGTCTTACGCGCATCCGGCATGGAGCAGAGCGCTGACACGAGCGGTACGAACTATGTCAGTGACCGACTTAGGAATGAGCCACCGTCAATCGGAGCCGTGGCCCTCGTCGTCGGCCTGTTTTGTTTGCTGGTCGCGCTGCCGGTCTATCATTGGTTGTCCGGTCCTTCAGATGAGACCGCTGTCGGAATGAATCTCCCTGAACCTGAACCTGACCAGCCGGTGTTGCCTGTAGCGAAGGGCACTCAATCGCCTGCGAGCGAGCTTGCCTCAACTAAAGCCCCGAGCAAGACGTCGCCGCTTCCTAATCAGCGTGCGACCACATCAGAGAAGCCGAAGAAGCCGCTTGCGCTCGTGGAGGCTGAGAGAGATCGGGCAGCAGCCAAGGCAGCAGCCGAAGCCAAGGCCAAGGCGGAAAAAAAGCGGTTGGCGCGACTCAAGGCAAAGCGTTTGGCCCGTGAGCGAGCCGCTCTCGCCCAAGCGAGAAAGCGCCTAAGTCAGGGTGATTTTGCCTCTGCGGCTCGTGAGTGTCGCTCCATTCTTAAGCAGAGCCCAGTACATGCAGTCGCGAAAAACTTGAGCGACAAAGCGAAGCTGGGTCTCAAGCTGTCAAAGCAGACCCAATCAGACGTTGACGAAGGACGCTGCCAAAAAGCGCTGAGTCGACTGTCTCAACTAAAGAAACTCGCGCCGAAAGCACCTCGTATCGATAAGCAGATCGCGTTCTGTAGAAATGGGATGCCGCCGCGGACGGAGCTTTAATCAGCGATCGGCTAGAGCTCGTCCTCTGTGTCTAGCGCCATCATGAATGACTCGGTCGCGGTATCAGCCTTAACCTTCTGAGCGACAAATCCATGAAGTAAATGCACGCGCGCGTCAGCTTGTCCGCGGATGAGCGCGTCCAAGATGGTCTTCGCGCCCTTGTACTCCTCTATCTTGATCATCGCGATGACCTGGGCATACCGAAGTCTGGTGTTCCCGGGCGCGACGGGCGCGAGGAGATCAGCGGCCTTCTTTGGCTCGCCGGCGGCTAGATGAGCCAACCCATCGACCGCCGCAGCCCACTCTTTCTCTTTCCCATTCAGCTCGACGGATTCGCTGAGCTTCTCCCATCCGGAGGTGAGTTCGAGCAGCGTCTTGGTCTCGGCGCGACTCCCGGGGGCCCACCAGCGCTCGAGGGCTCGCTCAGAGTGATCTTTGAGGGCATCCCTGAGGCTCCTACGTGCTGCGCCCAGTCGAGGGCTTACGTGCTTTGCCTTGTGGATGCTCTCCAATGAACCAAAGGCGCCGTCCACACCGGTAAACCGTCCGGCCTGAGCGCGGACCTCTACGTCGTCAAATGCATCCTTGATCGCTTTGGGCAACTCCTTTGGTGGCGCGGTCTTCACGCGGCGAAGGAGTAGATCGAGCTCTGCGTTAACCTTCTCCCGATCGGAGGCGTCCGGGGCAAGCTCGAGATAATGTCGGTAGCTCACGATCGCCTTTATGGGTTCGCCCGCCCAGCTGTGTGCTCGGGCCATGGAGCGGTAGACCGCTGGGTTCTCCGGAAATTGAAGCGCGAGCTTAAAGAGGTGGCGACCAGCTTCGTTATATCGTCCAGCCCCATACGCCTCTTTGGCCTTTTCGCTCAGAGGGCTCGCCGGGAGTTCGGGAGATGGAGGCCGGTCTGCCGCGTCTTCTTCGACGGTCGACTCGCTCGCCTGACCGTATGCTATGGCCGGCATCAAGAGCAGGCCAAGGATGAAAAGTTGCCTCATCAGAACCATCCCTTAGGGAGATTGAACGCGTAGCCACCGTTGATACCGAACATCGACGCGCTCCGGTCACCAGGCCAGTATTCAAAGCTCGCGGCGACTCCAGCAAACCAGCTCCCGTCAAAGGCGTAGCGGAGGCCAAACTCATTTCCCATGATAGGGCGTGTCGCGCTGGCCTCGTACTCTTGGGTTAGGGTCTTTCCAAGGATATCCTCCATGACGAGGCCTAGACCGAAGGTTGCATAGCCATCGATTCGCCACATGGAGTATCGGGCGCCAACCCAGCCCGCTCTGATGGTGGTCCGCGAGAGCGTATCCAATTCGCTATTTATGTTGCCGTCCAACTTAGCTTTCGCCTTGCCCCCACCGGTCTGCACGCTGAGCTGAAGCGCGGTCACCATGAGGTGCTGAGAGCGCCAATCGAGCGCGAGGTCAAAGCCGATTATTCCGGCGGATTCATCAATGCTGACCAGATCTCGGCCGCGGGAGGTTTCAAGGTTCACCTCACCACCGCGAGCCCCCCCAAACTGGAGTCCACCACGCACGGTCCAGGCTGTCTGCTGGGTATCCGAATGAACTGTCCGGAGAGCGGTCCTCCACGGCGGGTCCTTAGGCTGCAGTTTAAGGCTGAGATCATGGGCGACGGCAGGCTTGACGGTAAACGTCTTCGTGAAGGTCACGAAGCCCTTTGCCTCGACACGAATGGAATGCTCGCCTGGCTCGATCTCACGGGTCTCTCCAGGGGTGTCCCACTTGGTGCCGTCCAAGTAGACGCTCGCCTCGGGTGGATTGGTCTTCATCGAGACCTTGCCAAAGGCGATGGGGAGCTCGACTTTCAATCGAAGTTTCTGGGCTTTCTGAATCTGAATGGGCTGTTCGACTGACCGAAACCCTGGGGCTTCCACGAGCAGGGTGTGCCGCCCGGCCGGTATAATATAGTCCCCTCCACCTTGGCCAAACGGAGTGTTGTTCAATCGAAAGCTGGCGTCTTTTGGCACCACGCTCAACGCGAGGGTGCCCTGCCCATGCAAAGCTCCAAAGGCTTGTTGGGTCGCCGCATCGAGCGTCTCACCGCTCCCGGTAAAGGTCTGTGCTTGGGCGCCGTCGACGAGGATCATCTTGAAGATCACAGAGAATCCATCATCCGATTTCTTGCCGGACGCCGTTACCTTCGCTCCGAATCCAAGGGCTCTCAGAACGCCGTGGTGAGTTGACTGACATGTCGCGCTGTCTTCGAGGCAGCCGAACGATGTCGGGATGGTGACGCCCGCGAGGTACGCGTCTCGTTCATCTGGCAAGATGAGGTGGTGCGCGTCGTCGTCGGTTCGCACGATCGCTAGAGCCTGGCGAATGTCAGGGCCGAGGGGTCCGCTGAACTGCCAGTACACGGGCGCCTGCTCGCCAGCATGGGCGAAGGACGAAAAGAACAGTATCAGGCAAAGTATCCTCACGCAGGCGACCTTAGCTTCATTCGTCCCTCAGGCCAACCGTGGAATTGACCCATTTCATGCCCAGGGTCACTAACCTTGCGATCATTGCCCGCCCTGAAATATGCTCCGGCACAAATGTGGGGTCGCCCCGCCATAGGAAAAGTGAGCCGTATGCGTAGCGCAATTCTCTGTCTATCGAGCCTCTTCGTGTTTTTCAATCTAGGATGTGACGATCCTCCACCGGCTCCTAACAAGCCAATCGTCGTTGGCGCAGAGGCTAAGTGCCGTGTTGTAGAGGACGTGCCCAAGTTGGTCTCCGTGACGGTACGGGTACATGATCTTGATGGTGTCTCCGACCTTCAGATGCCTATCGCGATCGTGGAGGCGACCGCCCTCCCGATGGAGATGACGCCCACTGGGGACGAGGTCGTCCCTGGATGTAAAGATGCCGATGGACAGTGCGAGGCGACCTTTACCTGGGAACGGAGCCGAGACTCGGCACAGATCTACTGTGGAGAGAGTCTAGACGGGCTTGAGTTGAAGGTTCGAGTACTGGACCAGGCCGGTTTCAAGAGAGACATCATCGTCTCGACCCAGCCTCAGTAGACGCAAGATGAGCACCCTAGGCGCGATTCTCACCGTCGTCCGAGGACTTCCTCTTGAGAACCATGTGAAGCAGCCCAAAGGCGGCCAGAGCCATGGTGATCGCCATCAGTCCGAGGATGACCAGGAAACCCCATCGATCCGATGGATGCTGAGTCACATCGAACAGCAGAATCCGTTGATCGTCGGGGATCCCGAAGTTGAGTCGGAGATATCGGCCCGTTGATTGGGCGCCTGGCTCCAGGCTAGGGTCGAACAGCCGACCGCTCTCTTTCACTTGGTAGCCAAACAGACTGCTCTGCCGAACTCGGTGACGGTGTACGTCTTCCCGGTCCGCTGGGAGGATGGCGAACACCGCGGCCCCAGCGAGCTTTACGTAATACTTTACCCCCGAGAGCTCACTCCGTGGCTCTAACTGGCCGCCATTGCTACCCGGCTGCTTTCCGTCCTTCTTCACGGTGGCTAACGCGTGCATGAGGTGGACGGTGCCGTTCATGGTGCAATATGTGTCGTGCTTGAGCGGCGGGAGATTCGTCGGATCGCTTTGTTTGAGCATTGGCCGGTCCGCCAGGACCCCACAATCTGAGAGGTCGGCAAAGAAATATGCCGCTCTCGGCCAGGTCTTGTAGCCCATGAAGGCCGCGCCCAACAGCACGAGGATGAGCAGAACGGGGTGACGCATCGTAAAACCACGGGCGGCCTGCGTTTCGAAATCTTCGTATTCTTCGAAGTCATCGAAGGGGTCGTCGTGGTCAGACGCCGGTGGTTGAGTATAGTCGTCATTCATATCTTCTGCTCCGTCCCAGCCTGTTCATCGGGTGTGCTGAGGCTGGGGTCCAATAGACACCACCCCGAGACGGATGTTTCAAGCAATTACTGTGTTTTGAGCATGAACCTGCCAGCTCAAGACGTTCGCAAATCGCCTCGCTCCTCTCGCTCCCTGATCGCGATGACTCCGGCGACGACGGCGATTGGCAATCCCAAGAGATTGAGGAGGGGGACGTAGAGCAAGAATAAGCCGGTTAGGCCGACGCTCAGAGATGTAAATGGCCGACTCAGAACAGTCTGTATGCGTTTCTTGACCGGAGCATCTCGTCTCGACATGGCCCCATCGTAGAGATCGTAACAGAGGATCAGAGGCGTCCAAATGAAGGCGGCGAAGGGAGTAGAGATCAAGCCGACTGTGGGAATGAGTCCAAGGATGAAGAATACAGCGTTTCCCATGAGCCCGATGAACGTAAGGCTGATTGCACCAGTGATGCTGCTGCGGATGCTACTCATGAGCGTCGTTGGGACCTCATCACCACCCAAGAGAGCGTCAGCTGCGGACGCCAGCGGCCCAGAGAGCGGCATGCCCAGCAAGATGATGAGCCACGGTGTGATGAAGACAGCGAGGAATATTGAAGACAGCTTAACGAGCTGGATGAGCCCCCACCAGATCCAGTGAAGCCACCCTGCCTCAGGCTCTGCCCAGACCAGGGTTACGAGATCGTCCCCGTAGACAATCGCTAACCCGATTCCAAGACAGCTGACAGCGCAGGTCACCAGAGCAGGGATCAGCGCTAGGCCGATGAGCTTGGGGTTCGCCATAATAAGGCGGGCGGCCTTTGCCGCGGACGCGGGTCCCGTGAAAATGCCCAAGATCTACCCTCCCTCCAGAGTGAGACGCTCACACACGTTATCTCCACCTAGGGACACGAAAAGGCTAGATATTGCCTTAGAAGATATCCCTATCAGAGACCTGTGGGTATTCTGCGATCATGAGTTGGCTCCCAGAGAAGATCAATCGCCTCGTAGATACCCTCGAGCAGCGCGGCCATGTAAAGGTGGCTCGTGGCATTGATCTTGTCGTCGCCGTCGTACAGCAACTGGTGGGTCGCGAGGCGCTCCAGCACTCTGCCGCCTTGTCCTTCACCACCATCCTCTCGCTGATCCCGCTCTTCGCGGTTGTCTTTGCTGTTCTCAACGCGTTCGTCTCAAGCAAAGCGGTCGTGAGCCAAGTGAGCGAGTGGATGCTAGACACTCTATTTGCAGACAGCGTCTCCGACATCGTCGCTCATCTCTCAACCTTTCTGGAGGACAGTCAAGCGGCGGTCGGTCTCGTGGGTTTGAGCTTCTTCTTCGTCGCTTCGTTCTCCCTTTTTCTTTCGGTGGAGAACTCGCTGAATCGAATCTGGTTGGTCCCAAATACGCGCCCATTTTACCGACGACTGATGACCTTCTATGTCGTCATCACTTTGGCGCCGACTTTGATCGCTCTGGGGTCTTTGTCGGCTGGGTGGATCCTAGACGCATTGTCCATGCCCTATGTAGGGGCGTACCTCGGCGCGGTGGTCTCCTGGCTTCTTTTTCTGCTCGCGCTCTTCTTGATGTACGCCCTCATGCCGCACACTCCCGTGAAGCTCAAGCCGGCTTTGCTCGGAGCGCTCTGGGCCTCGATCATCTTCCAGCTCAGCCGCGCGGGCTTCAATCTCTACGTCTTGATGGTCTACACCGGTTCCGAGCGGACCAAGATTTATGGGGGCTTCGCCCTCATCCCTGTCTTCTTTCTGTGGATCTATCTGACCTGGGTCATCATCTTGAGTGGGGTCAAGGTGACCTACTTGATTCAGAATCGTGAGCGCCTCACGCGGGTCTTTGATCGGCAGCGTACCGACGGAGTTGATGGATCTGGGCCACCGACCGGATACCTCTTGGTTCGCGCCTACTACGCGGTCGCCCTTCATTTCACCGTTGAGGGTGGAGGCCTTAACCCCGCGGTGATTTCCGATTCATTGGGACTTGCGCCCCATCAGACCAAACGCGCCCTCGACCGCCTCGTGAATGAGGGGTACGTACTCTCTGTTCACGGTGATGGCGGTAAAGAGATCGTGCCCGCCCGGCCTGTAGAGAAGGTGAGTATCCATGAGATCCATTCCCTCGGCCGCTTGAGTGGAATCCACTCGGGGTATCTCTCCGTCCCCGATGACCCCCTTGAGGGCATCTTGAAGGCATCTGATGGTCTTCGGGATGAGGCGCTTGGCGCACAGACCTTCGCAGATTTGATCGAGGCTACGCTCGCTCCCCCGCGAGAGCAACTCGAGGTCCCGACCCCGAGCGATTGATTTACTCGGCGACCCAGTCGCAGGGCTTGTAGCTCCGCTTGCCGTCCTCGCGCTTCGGGGGTGGCGGTGGCTCATCCTTGGGGAGCACAACCGTCATCTCACGGATCGACTCTTCACGGCATGGCTTCGCCTTCTTGTCACACTTAAGGCGAATCACGTCAGGGCGACCCCCCTTCTGGATCCCGTAATCGGCGGTCACGTCGTAGGTACCCAGTGGCAGGGAAGGAAAGAGGAACTCTGTTTCCCAAGCGAGGTCGCGAGTCTCGCGCGCGAGGTGGAGAAAGTGCTTCTTCTTCGTCTGCTGATGAATAGCAACGATGGTGCCGATGGCTTCCGGAGTGTTCTTAAAGCCTGGGCACAGACGCACTCTCAAGCGACCCTCACCGGGCTTTACTTCGAGCTTCTTCGCAGCTTTAGCAGCCTCTTCGGCGGCCTTTGCCTTGGCTTTTGCCGCGATCTCGGCGGCGCTGCGCTTACCCTTGAGACACTTCTTATCCGTACAGATGAAGCCGTCAGCGCAGTCACCGTCTGTCTTGCAGTCGGCCGCAGCGGTCTTGAACTTATCGTAGCGTGACTGAGCCTCTTCGTTGCAACCGGACAGCGCCAAGAGCGCGACACACAGTCCTATGAATCTCAACATTGGTGTTCCCCCTCCCTATTTTCAGGGCTTAAACCGGTTGATCAGGTCGTCGATTGATAGACTCTCCTGCTCACCGTTCTCCATATTCTTCAAAATTACGTGTCCGGATTCGGCCTCTTTCTGGCCGATCAGCGCGACGTGAACGATACCCTGGCGGTTGGCGTATTGAAGCTGTTTCTTCATCCGGGGCGTTCCGGGGTATGTCTCCACGTTGATGCCCGCGCCTCGCAGGGTGGTCGCGAGCTCGTAGCTCAGCTTACGTTCGCCCTCGCTGAAGACACCGACAAGGATCGCCGTCGGACTTCGCTGTGTTTCGAGGAGACCCGCCTCTACCAGGCCGTAGAACAGCCGATCAACGCCGAGGCTTATACCCACCGCGGGGATGTCTTGCCCACCGAACATACTGAGCAGGCCGTCGTAGCGCCCCCCGGACATCACCGAGCCTAAGCCCTCATCTGCACGGAGGAAGGTCTCGTAGATCGTCCCGGTATAATAGTCGAGGCCTCGAGCGATGGAGAGATCGATCTCTACCTTGTCGCCTAGACCGAGTTCGTCGGCCATAGCGAGGACCTGGTTGAGCTCCTCAGCACCAAGCCGGCCAGTCTCATCCTCTGCGAACCAGTCGGTGAGTGCGTCCGCGGGGAGCCCTAGGAACTCGAAGATGCCATCGATAGCCGGGGACGCGAGTCCATTTTCATCGGCCAGCAACTGGCGCACATTGTCTTCACCGATCTTGGGTAGCTTATCGATGGTGCGCAGCACACCAAGCGCTGGCGCCCCTTCGTCGATGTCGAAGCGGGCCAGCATGGCGGTCAGAAGCTTGCGATTGTTGATCCGAATGACGAAGTCGTCGATGCCGAGCGCCTTTAGGACTCCACCACCAACTGCCAAGCATTCAGTGTCTGCCATCATGTCAGCGGAACCGACGATGTCCACGTCGCATTGCATAAACTCGCGAAACCGGCCTCTACCAGGCTTCTCAGCCCGCCACACCGGCGCGATCTGGTAGCGCTTGAAGGGCCGAATAAGATTACCGTTCATCGCGACCACTCGGGCCAAAGGCACGGTCAGGTCGTAACGCATCGCGACATCGCGATCGCCATTGTCTCGGAAGCGATACAGGAGCTTATCGCCCTCATCACCGTACTTGCCAAGGAGGCACTCTGCGTACTCCAGGGCCGGCGTTTGGAGGGGCGAGAACCCGAAGGACTCAAAGACCCCCGCGATGGTGCGCAGCATCCGCTCCTTGGGTAGGCAATTCTCGGGCATGTAGTCCCGAAATCCCTTGAGGACTCGGGCGACGATCTTGCTCATGGAGACTCTCCGAGGTTTAGCGGCGCCGACGCGCCGCGAACGCGAGCATCGAGAAGAACATGGCGAGTCCGGTCCATGGGCTCTCGTTCTGAGTGCCCATTGCAGCGCAACCGCCGCCACCACCGCCGCCCTCGCTACCTCCGCTCATACCACCGTCACCACTCCCGCCACCGTTGACGCCGCCGTCGCCCATCGCGACGCCGCCATCACCATCGCCTCCGCCGCCGCCTTCACCGAGGGGGGGGATCGGTCGATCGGGGTCACCACCATTAATCCCAACATTTTCACAAGACTGGCCAGGCATAGGTGGTCCCGACTCAAACGGGTTAGGCTCTGGGAATGTCTGGCACATCATGGCCGCAGGGTCACAACCATCGGGGCAGGGCTCCAGAGGAATGAGGTCGACGCATGCGTCATTCTCGAGGTCGCCGATCTCGCGTCCCCACTCATCGATCGCCATCACCGCGAAGCAGTCACGACGGGGGAGGGGATAGTACGGCACGAAGACACGCGACGAGCGAACGGGTACGCCCGTACCGAGCAGATCCCGAGCCCCATTTTCGAACGCGACCGGGACCGGCGTCTCATCGGGTGGCTCCGTCTCGGGGTTGTCGAGCGTCGCCACTGGAACCGACCGGGTCCGGTATACGACGTACGCGATATCGGGACGATTGAGTGGCTGGAAATCAACAGCGACGTACATTCGGTTGGGTACCGGACAATTGGGGTCGGTGTCGTCTATCGCAAAGAATCCACCGGATTCCACGCATCGACTCTCGTTGAGCCTGACCTCACGAACGCCCTCAAAGTCAGGCATCTCGCCCGCAGGGCCGCCTCGTGTACGGAACTCGAGGATGTACTCACGGTTGACAGCCAGCGCAGGCTCAGGTGGCCGGACGGTCACCGTATAGTCGGTCCGCGCCTGCAGCTCATCGATGGGATCGATTTCGATGACAGTGAGCGGGTCTGGTGCGTTGGTCACCAACTTATAGGGGGTCTTCAGACGAATCTGTGCAGCAACGGCGTTCCCTTCCTCGTCAGCAACCTCGATCTGGTCTGCGACGGGGCACCAAGGACCACCGTAGGCGAGGCGGATGGTTGCGTCCGTTGGCCAGCGGATGGCGTTATCATTGGCGATAGGGATGTTGTTTGGCTGAGACCAACCGATGGTCTGCTTGTCTGGTCCACACTCCTGGGCAACGCCGGTAACCGGCGCGCAGAGAAGCGCGATGAAGAGTAGACATAATGATCGCATGGATACCTCCGTCTCGAGGCGAGGAAGATACAACTGCCTCCGCCTCTGGCGCTAGTGCTTTCCGAGCTTCTCTCGGGGGCTCTCTCTCGCTGGCTACGTCAACTCTATACGGAAGTCTGCGTCCGACGCGAACGCTGAGGTGACAAGACAAGGCGACACCTCGCGAATGAATTGTCACCAAAACAGGACAATTCGGGGCCGTTTTTCGCCGATTTACCCCGGATTCCTTGTTGGCACGGGATCTGCTCTTACCTCAATACAAGCGCATCGCGGAACATAACTGCGATGCGGGGCCGACCACGTTCGATCCTCCTTCGGTTCGTTCTCCTTTCTTCGGGCGTGGTCGGCTGACAGTTTCTTTAAAAATCGCGTCTCGGGATCAAACCCCAGATGCGGAGCCGACCGCGTTCGATCCTCCTTCGGTTCGTTCTCCCCTCTTCGAGCGTGGTCGGCTTTAGACGTATTCAATTCACTCGCGGCAGGGGGGGCAAACCTCGACCGCGGGGCCGGCCACGTTCGATCCTCCTTCGGTTCGTTCTCCCCTCTTCGAGCGTGGTCGGTTCACAGTTTTTTGCTTTATGTGACGTTGAGCGAATTTGGAGGGCTCATGCTGTCTGGAATGCAGACGAGATGGCTCTGCGGGAGCTAATTGGGCTATGAACTCATCTGCCGACATCTCTCATTAGAGACGTGTGGTCGGTCACTTGAGAATTTGCGTAGGTCGGACAACCGATTCACCCCACAGGGAACCGGTTAAGGAGAGAAGCGCCATGAGACGATTGCTGCCATTCTTATTCCTTTTGGTGATGGGATGTGGAGACACCTCCTCAAGCGAGTCAAGCGGAGGAGATCCGCCGATGGAACAGATGGATTCTGGGGTTGACCCAGAACCTGATGCGTCGACTGAGGTCAACATTCGAGGACTGAAGAGCGTATACATGGGCCACAGTTATTTTCGTCGCCAGGCAGAGGCGATGGAAGAATATGCTGAGATTGCCGGGATTGTGGGTCACGAATCGACGACGTTTTTCCAGGGTGGTTACAAGGGGTCTGCTGCGGCGATATGGGACAATGTTCTACCTGGTTCGCGGGCAACCATTCAGGACCTCCTCGATGCGGGCGACGTTCAAATGCTGGGCATGACAATCTTTGTCGACCCAGAAGCACCCGAGAGTGATGTGCGTCACATAGACAACCAGATTCAAGGCCTGAAAAACTGGATCGAATACGCTCGCTCACAGAACCCGGACACCAGCTTCTTCATTGGCCTTCCTTGGCTTGGTAGGCCTCTGGACTATGTGGGTGACACTGGAGACCCTCATACGAGTGGCCATGAAGAATACCGTGAAGCCATTCTTCAGAGTGAGAGCGGTATCAAAGTACTCATCGATGAACTGCGAGATGCCTTTGAAGACTCCGAGATCTTTCTTCTGGCGTATGGTCAGGGCTCCGTGGAGCTCAGAACGCTTTATAACAACGGGAACCTACCTGATGTGGATACGCTCGTGAGCGACAACGAGGACCTGGGTATTCACTCTGATAATCATGGTCACGCTGAACAATTGTTGACCGACCTCAACACCTTGATCTGGCTTAAATCCATCTATAATTACGACGTTCTTGAGTTTGGAAAAGAGTATCCATAC
>MDTA01047240.1_pt1 | contig 15126 bp, 21 predicted proteins | sample 811151 | NCBI WGS metagenome assembly MDTA01 (sample SAMN05326648, study PRJNA326480) | marine metagenome | isolation source: seawater | place: Indian Ocean: South | collected 2010 | reverse complement strand
CTTTCAAATATCCCCAAAACAAATTCGTCGAATATATTTATTTTTACCCCTACCTCCTCCTCTTCTTCTTCCTCCTCCTCCTCCTCCTCCTCCTCTGTCTCTGTTACTACTTCAGACTTAGTTTCAAGTGGTGTAAATTGAAGTTTTGTTTTGTTGGACATTATTATATATTGTTTATATAAAAGTTATTTATAATATCTCTTATTTATTTTTATGAAATAGGATCTAATCCAAATTGTATCTTACATCTATCATTTATATTTTCTGTATATTGAAGTTGACCATCACATGTAGTATCAGTACCATTATATATAGAATCAACACTATTTAACTTAAATGTACTATATTTTAGTGAATCATTATTAGATTCTTTATAGTCAATATAAAAATTCCAACTTGCATCAGGAATTTTGTCAACGTGATCGGTATAATAATAATCATTGATACAATAACTAGGATCTGTCCCTAAATGAAAGTTTGCACAACAATCTAATTGAAATGGATCTCTACTATAACGAGTAAATATAGAATATCCACCATCATCCTCGTCGTTTTTACTCGCTACTCTAATTTTTTGTAAATCGATTCCTGAACAATAACTCGCATCTTCACTGGATGATAGATTCACCGGTGTTATCGATGTATTTTTTAAACAAGTAGTTGAAGTTTCAAGATTTTCTATAAGGTTTGAACCTAAAGTTCCCAAAATAAATTCAACCACTAAAAATAACAAAAATAATATAGATAATGTAAAAATTAAATTTTTCAATTCTCTATTCATTTATATATATATATGTAAATAATTTATAATTAATATCCTAAATTATGTCATAAATAATTTCACATATGAAATTTTTTTCACATCCAAAAAGAATATTTAAATTTTCAAATAGTTTTAAGATTCCAATACTTCAAAAATACAAAGTTATTTCACATAAATCACTAAAACCTTTATGTAAATACCATAAATTATGCTTATCTGTAATTATACCACATGCATCCACTGATGTTTTAATAACTCCCTCTTTAGTTCCTTACGGCAATTATTTATATTTAATGGCATTTTTTAATTTCTTTAATGTAAATATAAAATTTATTCTATTTTTTTTTTTATTCATTATATCATATTCGTAATGATATATCTGGTAATTTTATAATTAAAATGGTTTATTCATCCCTAATACATTCGTCGTGGATATTCTTTCCTGAATTTTCATTATCTTATCTTGCGTGGATTCACGTTGTTTGTCATTATTATAAACTGAATTCTTTACTTATGTTTAATGATAAAATATCAATAGGGATTTTCTCCCTTTTTGTTTACTTTATATTAGACAAAATTGATATAAACGAATTAACCCAAAAAGGTTACTGGATACCTCTTGTGATATCACATATAATAAATGTGAATTAATTCCAAGTTGTAAAACTACAATCCTTTTTTGTTTTTTTATTTTTATAATAATTACCCTTTTCTAATTCACTAATATTATTTTCTGTACAGTATTCTTTTTTAGATAACCATTCCTGTTCTCCAGAATTAAACCAAAGTGTTTCAAGATGGATTTTATCTTCTTTTTTCTCTGCTTTGTTTTTGAAGGGGTCTAGTAAATGCTCTAAAAAAGGATTTATTTTCTCTGGGTCCATCAAAGGTTCGCAACAAATACTACCTATACAATTATGTTTTTCATAATCCTGATAAGATACAAGATTAGGTTCACAGAACAAATTATGTATTCCCCATCTTTTTTTAATTATTTCCGCATTTTTAATTTCTTGACGAAACATCTGGTCAATCATTGAGAATGCCGATTTTAATAATAAAACATCCTTGATTAACTGCTTTTTCTTTTCATACAATCTCATTAATTGATATTTATAATCTCTCGACATTACTAAATTTTTTGAATGCTGTTCTTTTTGGATTATATTTATGTATCTTATTTCATTTTTTGTATTTTTTAAGGAAGTAAGTGTTTTTTTACGTTGGTTATCTATTTTTTTTATGATAGAAAAAACATTCGTATTGTAAATTACCGGATATCTGTATCTTATTGCCCGGGGTATTATAAATTGGTTTGTCTCCTTTATCTCTGCAATTTTTTTCTCTACATCCATTAATTTTGAAACCACATTTGTTTTATTAAGATGATTGAACAATAATACATTTCCCGATGTGAATTCCACACTTGATTGTAACTTATCATATTGATGTGATGATATTTTATGCGCCTCCGATGAAGCCTCTAATTTTAAATAGTTCACTAGGGCAAGTAAAAATGCAATACATGCGTTAATCACAGATATTCCTATTCTACCGTACGGATATTGTTTTAATATCTCCGACAATACAGAAGCAATAGCAGAAAAAAAAATGCAAGGAAGCATTAGTAAATACAATCGACTCTCCACATAAGATTTTGACTCCATGTATATTATTTTTTGCCCTTTCAAATATCCCGCCAGAATATCTAAAGCCGCAGAATACTTTTGATTTTCATCTAAATATATTGCATTCATTTCATTTTCTACGGCTCTGAAATTAAGTTTTTTAAATTTTTTACCTATTTTTTCGGTGCTTATTTTTTTCATATCTTCTTTGAAGGATTCAATTTCAAATATCTGCATTTCAATCTCTTCAGGACTTTCGTCCGTATTTACGGTATTTGTATCATCAGAGTTGGTATCTTCAAAACTACTAATACTATCATTATCATTTTTTATTACTATTAAATTTTTCCACTTATTAAAATATTTTTTTTGAATATTATTATGGATTTTTTGATCGGTTGCATTCAATGAAATATCCATTTATATAGTTATTGTAATAATTATACACCAGTTGAACCGAATCCGCCTTCGCCCCTTGCGGTTCTACCTAGTTGATTTATATCTTTTACAAGAATTACTTTAAAAGGAGATAAATCGTTGCTACATATTTGAAGTACCCGCTGATGTTTTTCTAAAATTGGTTCCATATTTTCATTGAAATAGGATGGATCAATATCAAAATATGCGCCTATATTTCCTCGATATCCACTATCAATAATACCTACGTTATTTGCAAGTCTTACACGAGTTTTACTAATACTAGATCTTGGATAAAGATAATATGGCATAGGATCACGATTATTAAAAGTGAGAGCGTTTTGATTTGCAGTTTCAACCTTGCAAGACTCCATAGTTTTAAACATAGCCGCTTTCATTTTATAGTCTATTTTTTCGGTTTTGCTTTCAGGTGAAAATTCTGTAGGAAGAAACAAATCAAATCCAGAATCAGGGTAAAGATTGTCTACGTTTGAATTGTGATTTGCTATTGCATTTTTATATTTTTCTTCTAATTCTGTGTCAGGAGAATCTAGTGCTATAAAAAGAAGTTGACCCTTCCATGTAGGTAAAAATGTATTACGATTCATGTGCCCCTCAAATAAAATTCCTGGCGGAAGATAATGACGATTTGGATTATAAATATCATCGAAAGTCGCCATGTTAATTAAAATAACGTGGCTATTTTTTATTTCAATTTTACATATATAAAATTGAAATAAATTTTTAAAACTTTTATATTTATTAAAATAATATGACATCCTTGTCAAACAAACATGACAGAGTTATTTCAAATACTTTCGACGAGGCTCTCCTTTCTCCGTGCAGAGCACGGCATGGATGTGTAGCAGCCATCAATGGAAAGATTATAGCAAAAGGACACAACAATTATCGACAACATTCATATGACGGTATTATGAATAACCCATTTAGTTGTCATGCAGAAATGGATGTGTTAAGAAAATGTTTGCAAAAAGTTCCTATTGAAAAAATGAAAAAAATCACCTTTTATGTCACAAGACTTACTTGTGATGGACAAATAAAAAATTCTGCTCCATGTGCAGATTGTTTACAACAATTACAAAAATATAATATTAAAAGAATAATTTATTCTACCGATGATGCAACATTTGTTTCTATAAAACAAACTGAATATAAGACTAATTTTATAACTCGTTGCCGAAAAAACTGTTCGACTAATTATAGGTATTTTTAATATTTACCAGTCCCATTCATTTCCTGTTTTTTCTCTATTTGTATATGGTCCGCTTCCATGCGTATATACAAAATCATCATATTGCTTTATTTTTTCTTGTGAACTCCAATTTTTAACACATACCGCTTGAATATTAGAGTCCCCCCATCGTTTTAACTTAATGTTGTTCGTTTTCTCAACCGCATCAAAAAAATCTTTTATCTCTTGATTTTCCCAGAATTTAACCCTTGTAATATGAAAATTATTATAAAAGTTTTGAACAGGATACAACTCCTTGTTAAAATACTTCTTACAAAAGGGAATAAATGTTTGAATAGTGGGTTTATGAATATCCTTCTTTCTTCTTATAAAACCATAATCATAACCGTTTTTATGCATGTCTTCAAAAATATCGTATTTTATCTCCGTTTCAATGAAACTATCGTCATCTAATCTCATTGCGTAATCATATCCCTTTAAATACTTATATACCGGATAACTATAGAATCTACACATTTTATTAAATCCACCGGTGTCCTTTTTCCAGGGATCTCTTAGGCCATTTGTCATATCTAAAATATTCCAATCCTCTGAAATATCTACAAAACGAATATTTTCTCTCCCCGATGATTTCTCTAAAATATAATTTTGCTGTTCGATATCAATATTTCCTTCATGAAAAATTATAAGAGGATAATTGTATCTTATGTTAAAATTTTTATGGATTAAACTATTTCTCTTTATTACTTGATCATAATTTTTAAGATCCTTATGTCCACGTATCAATCCCATGATAACACTCTTCTTATAATCACTTGTCATATGTTTAATAATAATATTCTTAAACATAAGTTAAAACGTATTATTTACAGTTATCGCCACACACTTGAAAATAATAACCCGGAGTTTCTTTATTTTCTGTAATAAGATCATATGCTTGCTTGTAGTTCTTAATTCTGCAGTTGTTATTACCAGACTCATGTGTATATGGAAATGGTTTTTGGAATCCGTTCCCCAGTGTATCACAAATCTTACCACGGTTTGCAATCGCTGTCGCATTATATTCACCGGAGGTCATTGTTTTATTGTTACTTACATATCTTATCGTGGGGTAATACTTTCCTCCTATTCTTTTAAAACATTCACTTCCATTATCGGAATTTTCCACCGCAGAATTATCTCTTGTTGTCGCTTCTATTCTTTTATTTTTTATATACTCGCTTTGTGATTTATTACCATCGCTTTCTACACGTTGCACCCAATTGTTGCAAATGTTTTGAATTGATCCCGGTCTAGGTTCTCCACATTTTAATTCACCGGATTTTGTAATAGTAATCGTACCTACAAACTCTTCATTAGATAACCAGACGTTTTCTTTCACGCTATCAACTCCTTCATTACTTTTTTCTTCATATGGGGCACCATTCAACATAATTCTTTCAAGATCACCTACGGCTATTGTCTCCACAAGTGATTGAACCGTGTCTTCGGGCAACCCCGAGATGACGGAGGACTCCTTACTTTTATAATACGCGATACGATTGTTGAGCCACGTTTTTGCCGCTGCACTGCCGTCGGTCAATGAAATATCAGCTACATTATTATTTGGAAATTCATCAATAATTAATTCAAATTTATGCGTTACATCCGTAGCCTTAAATTCTTTCTTTTTTCTAATCACTTCTCTCTGTGAAAGAACCGATGGCTTAATATTTGTAGAATTTGTACAATCACATAATGTTGTTTTTATTGCAGAATAATTCTTTCCAATATAACTTATATTTCTACGATGCCCATTCAAAGAAAACCCTCCCTTTTTCGTCTTATACGTTTCTTTTGTTTTTCTTTTAAGAACTGCCAGTGACATTTATATATCATAATATTAAAATTTATAATAAATAATACTTTTTATATAATATATCCTGCATCTTTTGCGTCTGCTCTATATTAAATGTTGATTTAAATAAATTTAAATACTTATCCGCTAATATATTTTCTTCTATAGTATGGGGCTTATATTTTGTATGCTTTCTTCTATTTTTCATAAGAACTGTTGCGTTAATAATCTCTTTGGATATCATTTTATCGTTGTGTAAAAATGGTGAGTGACCACAATTCTTTAAAACGGAACAAGAATCTGGAAATAACTTGTTAATAAATCTTTCGTGAGATCCAATGATAAAATCATTATCTCCATATATCACGTGAAACGGTATATCTATTCTTATTAATTTACTTATAATTGGATAATTCCAATTTCCACCAAAATGATCTAAAGTTATAAAATCGGCTAGTAATTTTTTACCCCAATTATTTCCGGGATAATGTCCAACTACGTAATTATAATGATTGCAATATTTATCATCCGTAAAAGAAGATAAAACATCACCTAAAATCATCCCTATATTTCCCAAATAATTCGGCGCTCTCGCATTCTTGAAGAAAAAAGCTAAAGGTGCTCCATACTTTGAAAAAAATGGAAACAACCCCGCTGGTTCTACAAGAATAAGTTGTTTTACCCTTTCTTTCACCTGAATACAATAATTTCCAGCGATAAATCCACCAAAGGAATGCCCCATTAATATGACATTTTTAAGATTGTTTATTCTTAAATAATTTTCTATTATCTTATTATAGTACAAAATTCCCAACTGATGATACAATAAATTACCATCCTTGTTCACTATATTACTTCTACCAAAACCCGGAACGTCTATCGCGTAAACATGAAAACACTTTGATAAATATTTGTAAATGTTAGATATTAATGTTGCCGACGAATTTACTCCGTGTAATATAACTAATACATCTGCTTTTTTGTAATCACAATCAATTCTTAAACTATGCAACTTTGTCTCGTACATCTCTCCATTCAAATGAAAACGTATCACATCATTGTAATGATGATAATTTATAGACAAGTTTTTTCTATGTAAAATCTCGTCTTCGTATTTTTCCAGTTCCTCCTCGTCTGGAAAATCTTTATATCTTATTCTATAAAATAATAAACTAACTAAAGTAAAGAAAATAAGTAGCGGAAATAATAAAGTCATTGTTATAGAAGATAAACCTATTACAGTCCAAAATAAAATGCTGTAAATAATCGTATACAGGATATCCTCTTTTTTAACAAATGGATAATGTTTCATTAGTTCAGTAATATTCATTATATTATTATTAAATCTTTACTTCTAACATCATTATCATATATTGTCTTTAAAAACCAATATAATTTTGTAGGATATAATTTTTCCCTCATCTCTTCCGTAAATTCTAGCACTTTGTTTTCCGGGGTAAGCAATTTTAACGTCAATAAAGCCAGACTTAAATAACTTTCTTTGTAATGAAAAACAATCGGTAAACTTTTGGCCTCCGTTATTTTTGGTGGTAAAAATGGTTTATCCTTACTAATTGGCTTACGAATACTTATCTCTCCATTTTCAATATTTTCTATCTTCTCATCGTTAATAAATAGAAAGATTTCATCGTTAACTACTACTATATCATCAAAATCGTAATAAGAGATGCATAAATTATTTTTTTCTAATAATTTTTGAATTTCTACTACGTCTTTCAATATGTTTGATACTTTTTCATATTCTATATATGACCGGTTTTGTTTTACATAAATAGATAACTTTTGGAGAGATTGAGCCTTAACTTCTAATACCGCCGCATTCTCATAAAAAGTAACGTTTCTTCTATTTAAAAAGTCTTTTACTATTTTTCTAAAATTCAAGTCTTCTATATTAAATTTATACATGAATATATATATGTAATTGATAATTTTATTTCAATTACATATTTAAATTATTTGGGAAGGTATAATCTTCACCTGCTATAATTACATTTACAGGATTTTTAACTTTCTAATAATTCATGAATAATCGTCAATGCTACGTTTATATCGTAATATTCTAGATAAGGAATACAGCCTGTTGCTATTTCATAACTGTATCCTATTTCCATCAATTGAGATATTAATTGTCTTTCTCTTATTTTGCATTTTTTTTCTATGGTCGGTACAATAACTCTTCTTCTTTGTAATCTTTTTATTCCACCGTTTGATCGTGGACTAAATCTGTGAAACATAACCATATATATGTATTTGTATTATTTTATAAAAGATTCATAAACGAATAAACAGAAAATTGAAAAACTTTTCGTCTTTCATGAAAAAGATAGTTACCCCCTTCACAATGTCTTTTACACAAGAAGAACTGGAAAAAATGAAAAACGCTGAACTTCGAGAATTGTTGCGCGAACGCACTAGTGCAATCTCGGGAACGAAGAGTGAAATGGTTGAACGCATCATTCGCTACCAAGAAAAATGCAATGCAGAACTCGACGCGCGCAAAGCACTCCTGGAGAAAGGTGCTGCTAAGCAGGACAAAGAGTTTGAAACTGTGATTGCAAAATTTCAAAACTGGTGCACTTTGAATAACTATCAACTTGAAAAGGAGGGCGACGACGAGCTACGGTTTGAGATCATGGACATCAATGAAGTCCGCAAGACATTCATGGACTACGACTACACGGCTTCGCCGCTGCGAAAAGACAACCTCGTCCCTGTTCCGCAAAACAAAACCGAAGAATTCCTCGAGATGTTCTTTGGAAAACTCGGGAGTGAATGGTTTATGTTTTACGTGGAGGAGGGCATCAAGGAGGTCTCCTTCGAGCAAGACCAGGCGTTCCGGCGGCTGATCAACTACATGCATTTGGAAAACATAAAAAAGGAGTAAGCAAGAGAAAAGCGCGCAAAAATTTTGTTTTGTATCTTATAAAAAACTTTTTTATTTTTCATAAAATTAAAATATTTTTCTTATCACGTAACAAAAAAAAATTGAAAAACTTTTCGTTTTTTACGAAAAAGATAGATTCCCCTTGACCAGAGTCCAACTCTAATCACAATATGTATCTTCTTCTTCCTGAACTTCAAGCGGTAATCGGTGAATTTGCAGATCTGGGTCCGGCTACATTGCGCGATGATTGGCGTGAGGGTTCGAGTATATTGAAACATCTTAAAGCAGACCGTTGGTGGAATGACTATGCTAAGCATCGCCCAATCTCCTTCGATGAGGATATAAGCGTCACGTGGTATGAGTGGTGCCTGGAGAAGATGATCATCGGTCCTCCGCGACCCCGCGGCAATCGTGAGATTACCGGATACGACGAGGACTATATGTCTGACGAAGATTTTCATCGTCACTTCATACCGTGGTCAAAGACGTGGCCCAAGCCCGAAGACTGCTCTTGGTGCAGGTGCAGAGTTCGCAAAGTTCCAGATTGGGCGAAGATAGAGTATAATAGCAAATGAATCGCCGAGTAATCCCGAGAGAGATCCATCACATCCCCCTTTTGTTTAGTATATTATAGCAACTTTTTTATTTAGTTTAATAAGTGTAAATGCGTAAAGTAGAAATTTAAATCATTAATGATAAAATATTCTTTTAAATTAAAAAGTCCAACAGAAAAAAATGATGCAAATTGTGCTTTATATGAATTTTGAAGAAGGTAAATTCTTTGTTTCAAGTTGTTATTTTTTACGAATCTTAATGCATATACTGTTGGTAATGAAATCGGCATAATATATATTACTACTTTTTTTTTAAAATAAATAAACGAAATAAATACTCTCTGTATTTTTCAAAAATACAAAAATATGTGATTTAAGATTGTTATAAAAAATTGAAAATATTTTTTGCAAATGCAGTCACAGCACAATTACCACATCATGATTCTATATATACTTCTCACTGTCATCGGGATGTTTTCAGGTAGCGTGCTCCGCTATGAGCATTACATTCGACCGTTCTGCGAAGAAGTACTCATTACATGGGTAGTACTATCCATATGTGGATTGATATTTACCAACATCATTCCCGTGTTTTATCTCATGAACATGGTGACCATAGGCTGGCTTGCTTGTGATTATGTGGAGGATTTCGTCAATCGCAACTAAAGAGACCGCGCGCGCTTTTTGTTATATATTTCGTATAAATACTTTTTTTTTCGTTTCAATCTATAAAATTGAAATGAAATGATAATGTTTTAAATTATATTAAAACAATGACCTCTAGGGAAGAGCAAGAACGCCTATGGAGAAGTGAAGCACTGATTTTGTCCTCTACAGAACGAATTGATGAAATCGTTAATCTTCGATGGGTGTTAGAAAGAAAACAAAAACACATACAACAATTAGAAAGTTCCGCGAGAGAGAATGCGAAAACACAACTCGAACTTACAAGCAAATTGGAAGAAATGAAAAGAACTTTCCATATTATAGACTTACCAAGTAATAAAGTGTTACCTGTATTTGATTCATCTTCGCTTGAACTAGAATATTGTCCTAGCGCTCAGTCGCGTAAAAATGGTAGCGGAATTGGTTTAGCGGCTTGGCATTGTTAATCTTAATTGTCATCTTCTAAAACCAAATTCCATGTAGCCCAGGCAAGTCGATATCGTAAATCATGTTCGTATAAATAATTCATGTCTATTTTCGTACAATTATTTACATCATTCATATTAATAAGTGCTTCTTTTAACTTGTTGCTTTGAATTTGTTCGGGAGACCAAAACGGAGATTGTACGAGTTGTTTTATAGAAAATTTTTTTTCTTCTTTATTTATTTCCGCAACAACCAAAAATAAAACGGACTGGACCCCGTTAAGTGGTCTAGGTTTCCAGCACATATACACGTCTTTCTCTTGACGATGATTTTGTATATAATCTTCTAGTTGATTTATACTTGTTACAATATGCGCATCCTCCAATTCAAATAGACCTTTTGACATGTCAAAATTTTTTTCTCCTCTCTTGTTTTTACTTTGTAAGCGGTCGTCTAATTTCTTTCTCTCTCTTTGAAAAATAGTAACCACGATATTTTCCAACCAATTCTTGCTAATTAAAGAAGCTTGAGATGAATTTATTTTATACAAATCCTTGTGTGGAGGAACAGAAGATATATATTTTATTGTACTTCCACCGGGTGTTTTATTAGGAATTAAACTCTCACTTTTTCTCAAAAAGATAAACAAATACAACCATAGTATTTGTTTCATACTATAATCTCTAATAAATTGTTTTTAATTCATTAAAATATAGTTTTATTACGCCTTCAACGGGTTAAACATTTAAAACACCGATTTTAATTTATAATTTTTTAATTAAGTCGGCGTTTTAAATGTTCAAAGGTGTAATAAAAACCTGATGAGAAAATTCAGGATATTCCTGATGTTCACTATCTTTTTCAATATAATCTTTTAAGATATTTAGTTCGAAAAATGTATCGCAGTTATATTCTTTTTTGAGTAAAGATATATGTATTTCATCGACAATATTTGCTTCCAGGAAGAGTTCATAAATCATTTTCCCGCCAATAATCCAATATGTATCATAGTTAGTTTCTTCTATCCATTTAAAAAGATTTTTTTCGTTCCGTTGAACGGTAACATCTTGTTCTGTTGTATATGAAGAAGATAATACACAGTTGACTCTTTCATTGAAAGGAAAATATTTTTTAGGTATGCTTAAACATGTATTCTTACCCATGATAACGCAATTATTCTTATTCCCAATTGTTTTCTTTTTAAAAATCTTCATATCTTCGGGAACTTTCCAGGGGATTGCATTTTTAAATCCAATACCACCTTTTGAATCACAGCATACAATCAACTTTATCTTTTTCATCTACTATAAATACTGCAATATTTTTAACCTCTTATAACATGATTATGTAAGTGGGGATAGAACGAAAACACACCGTCAAATAAAAATATCAATATTAATAGTAATGTCAATAAATTGCAGGGGAGTTTTACATTGAATACGAAAGTCGATATTAAAAGTATTGTTGCTACCGTAAATGCGACAAAATCCTTAATGTATCCTAAGGAGTATGCGTTCATATATATAAGAAAATAAGAAAATAAAAAAAATATAAAAATTATTAATGACAAAAAATTGAAATAATATATCTTATGAAGAAGATAGATAATAACTAAAAGACATGAATGAAATCGAATCAATTACGAAAAGTTTAGAAAATACTCTCCAAAAAAGCGGAGACGAAATTGCCGGCGCAAATACTTCCCTTAAAAGTTATCATAAAAAAGTCAAAGATGCTCTATCGACTAGTAAAGAATCCAAAAATTTATCATATAAAAATATGAAATCATTCTCTTGTGATATATGTAGGCTTGCGGCAAAGGGCATGACTCAACTGGGTCCAGGCAACAACGAAGGACTATATCAACAAAAATTAGTTAAAGATTTAGGAGATCGTAATATATGTTCCAGAAGCGAAACCGTATTTGCACCATCATGTATAAACTCTCATACAGGAGAAAGGGAGTATTATGGAGGCCATCAATCTTTTCGTACAGATGTAGAATTCGAAACACCTTCCTTAAAGGGAGGTTTTCTAGAGTTAAAGTCAACGAATGCAAAAATCAAGCCACAGCATAAATTTCAATGCATTAACTATCTAAACCAACGTCCTGATTTGAATTGGGGAATTGTAGTGAATTATGTGAGTGATCTGAAAAGTGGCTCTTGGGTAGAAACAATATTATTTATGAAAAGTGATAACACTATTATGTTTGAAAATGGTGTAGAAATCAATACGTTTCTGGGTCCGTATGAATTTAGTGTAAAGTCATATCCTGGGGAAAGTGACTTCACTACCGAATCATTGGGGGAAGTTAGCGATGAAGAAGATTAAAATTACAAAACTATATAAAAAAATGATAATACTATTTATTAATATAAAAAAGTTTTTTTCCTATATAACCCCTAAACCCAACCCGTCTCTTTTATTCACTATCGCTCTCACATTCATCTGCCCAGGATCCATTCTTGATTGCTGCTTTGCCTTTCCAGGCCTTCGACGCATACTCGAGAAAGGTGTCATCATCAGACCACGCATCGGGCGTAGTCGTCATGACTCCTCCATTGAGGAGTTTGATGATCTGTCTCTCTAGTTTGGGAGCCGACGGTTCTGGTGCGGGGTCATTGGCAATAGAAGCCCAACTTTTCCCCGGTTTGCTTTGCATAGGGCGCGGGGACTGAAAATCCCCGCGCTCATCGCCGTTCAGTTCAGGAAAATCGAGCGCTGAAAACATGTTGGTTTGCTGTTGTTTCACGGGGGTGGGATTCCTATTCGCGGGCGGTTTCGCGACGCGCTTTCCGCTTTTGGAAATAGAAATCCAACCGCCGGCTTCTTCGATAAGGTTGACATTGAGGATAAGTTCTTGACTATTTTTTTTTATTTTGCCATTCTCGCGCTTTCCGTTGACTCCGTGCTGGTGATGGCTTTTGCTGTTTGCCTTGCGAATACGCAAGGCATCGGCGCGAGCCTCTTCACGAAGGGTCCTTGCGATTTTGCTCTGTGAGTTTGGATTCATATTATGATATCTTGTATCAAAAATGGTGGTGATGTTTTTCTTGACAATGGCGAAAAGTATTTCAATTTTTTTTCTTGTCTTTACAAACCGAAATGTAAAATCTAGATCCTTAAAAAATTGAAATACATTTCGAGTACTTAAAAAAAGGCACTACAAAGTCAAACATGGGTTACGAACTCAATCATGAAAAGAAAATCGAGTGCCGTACGCGTTTTCGTATTCAACACGAACAACGTGGTTCCCACTGTAGTGGTGGGAGTGATTTACGTTGTATCGAAAAGGAAAAATTCCTGAATTGGAATTACCGGAAACAAAGAAATGCCCGTCAAAAGGGTAAGTTGAGCATTCATTCGGGACAAGTGAAGTGGAAGCATAAAAATAAGAGGCGTATAGTAGAATGATTATGATAAAGAAAATTAAAAATATTAGTGTATCTATTTATAAAATTATATGTCCGTGTGGCGCAATGGAAGCGCATCTGACTTCTAATCAGGGGGTTGCGGGTTCGATCCCCGCCACGGATTCTTTTATACCCGGATAGCTCAGTAGGTAGAGCGCAGGACTTTTAATCCTGTGGTCCGGGGTTCGAGTCCCTGTTCGGGTGTTTTTTTTTGATATCTTGTCCGAGTGGTTAAGGAGGTGGACTTGAAATCCACTGGGCTTTGCCCGCGTAAGTTCGAATCTTACAGATATCGTTATTTTGCCCCCATAGCTCAGTGGAAGAGCACGTGCCTAGTAAGCACGGGGTCCCAGGATCGAAACCTGGTCGGGGCTAATATATTATTTAAAAATAATATATTATATTATACAGATGAAAAAAACAAATAGGTCAAAAGAACCTAAGAAGGATATTAAGCAATATATAGAAATAAAGGTAAATAATACGCATTCAAAGAATCACTATAGTAATTTTATTAATGAGGAGGAAAATCATGTGACTGAAAAAAAGGCACTGTAAAAAAGGAACTATAGAGGCTTTAGAGATTTTTTTGTTTTGTTATATATATATATATATAATGCGGACGGAGTTATTATCTAGAAGAAGACTTGCGTGGCAACCAACTAATTTGGCATCAAGACAATATACTTTAAAATTACCTACTAAAACAAAATCTAGAACGGAATCTTTTAGATCTGATAATCTAGAAAATGAACCTTTATTTATCCAAGCTAAAAATAAATTCTTTACAGTGGCATTTTTAGAAATAGACGAGAATTCCAAAAATAGAACAATGAGTGTTCCAGCTATTTCAAAATCTACACCTAGAAAATTAAAAACAATGAGTGTTCCAGCTATTTCAAAATCTACATCTAGAAAATTAAAAACAATAGGTGGTGCAACCACAAATGCAACCACAAATGCAGCCGCAGAGGAAATGATAAGTGATAGAGTAATGGATAGTGTTATTGAACAATTAAAAAATTTCTTTTTTATTGTAAATACTCCCGAAGAACAGAGGCCGATGGATGAAGAAGAAATTGTTCAACAACTAGGATTAGATGCAGATATTCAAGGAGAAGATTATATAAACTTATTACTTGAAAAAGTTAAGGGACAAGAATATACAAGAGAAAATCCAAAAAATAAAGGAGAGTTTGGTTCTATGATAGAAAAAAAGTGCGGATTAGATGCAGATGATAAATTATGTGATTTCATGACTAGATCTGGCGCATTACCCATGACTGGTGATGCTAAGGGAT
>MDTA01006649.1_pt1 | contig 15127 bp, 7 predicted proteins | sample 811151 | NCBI WGS metagenome assembly MDTA01 (sample SAMN05326648, study PRJNA326480) | marine metagenome | isolation source: seawater | place: Indian Ocean: South | collected 2010 | reverse complement strand
TCCATCAGTAATATTTTCACACAGTGCATCTTATTCATCAATGCAACCTGTACATACTAATTATCCATTTTACAATTATCAGAACTCCGCTGTGGACGCAATTACAGTTTCAGGTGACTTTTTTATTGAAACAAATGACGATGCAGAATATTGGGTAGCGGCAGTAACATTTTTACGAACACTAACAAAAATGTTTTATGGAGATAACGGCGCTGATACAGGTAATCCTCCGCCGATTGTTAAATTTAACGGTTACGGAGAATATGTTTTTAAAAATGTTCCTTGTGTAGTAACAAGTTTTAACGTAGATTTACCTCAAGATGTAGATTATATGAAAACTAACGTAGGAGGTGGAGAACCTGGTTCTCCAGACGGTAGTCCAGGAACATGGGTTCCTACACAAAGTTTGATGGCTGTAACACTACAACCAATTTACAGCAGAACACATGTTGAACAATTTAGTTTAAATGATTTTGTTAACGGAAACTTAATTAGCAATAGAGGATTTGTATAATGTCGGCATCATATAGTAAAGCAAGTCCATGGGCAAATACACCGATTGTAGATAATAGGTATTTAGGAAATTTTGAAATACGTCCAGTTCCAGCAGAGTCAGATGATTTTTTGTATACAATAGAAACACAGTATACACATAGACCAGATTTACTAGCATATGATTTATATGGCAACAGTAAATTGTGGTGGGTGTTTGCACAAAGAAATATGGATACTATAAAAGATCCTGTTTTTGACATGGTAGCAGGCGTACAAATATTTTTACCAAAAGGTCCTACACTAAGAAACGTACTAGGAGTTTAAATTGAGTTTTTCGTCACTAGTGAATAAAGTAACTAGCAAGTTTCAGCAAATAAGTTCTGCAATTCCAGATATTGCCGCAGATATTCAAAGCGGTATTAATAACACTCTTAATCAATTTAAAGTAGAAGGTTTAGGAGGCGCTATAGGACAAGTCCAAGGCTTTAGTAATATGGCAAAAGACGGAAGTCTATTTGCATCAATGCATCCAAAAGCGTTCAAAAGTAATTTAAAAGCAAAACCAGGACCTATAGGTTTCACAACAAAAGCAGGAGAACTAGTACCTGGAGTATCTCAACCTCCTTGGCCAAACGAATTAGAAAATTTTGCAAGTATGAATTGTTTAATTACTTTAGCGGCCTTGAGTCATAAAGAAATAAGTGATCCTGATAATACATATCGTAAAACAGGATTGAATAATATTGTATGTCAAAGTGGTGGAGGAGCAGGTTCTAAAAAGCAAAAAACACAAGTAGAAATAGCACTTGGAAATAATGTAGAATTTTATATTGATAATTTAGATATTGGTGCAAATATTACTCCAAGTTTATCTTACGGTATGAATAGTAATGTTACTAAAATAAGTTTCGAAGTCAAAGAACCTTACAGCATGGGTTTATTTTACCAAGCACTAAGCGTTGCCGCCGCAAAAGCAGGATTTCAAGATTATACCACAGCATGTTTTGCTTTACAATTAGATTTCAAAGGTTGGACAGTTGATGGTACTCAAGTAGATGTACCATATGCAAGAAGACTTATTCCTATTTCATTAACTACTTCACAATTTTCAGTTAATGAAGGAGGTTCAATATATCAAGTAGAAGCCATTGCATGGAACGAACGTGCTTTGCGTGATAGTGTACAGCAAATAAAAACTGATGTTGCAATTACCGGAAGAACTGTTAGAGAAATATTACAAACAGGCGGAAAAAGTATTACAAGTATAATGAATGCAAGATTATTGGAAATGCAAGAAGCAGAACAGGTATCAGTTGCAGATCAATTTATAATTATTTTTCCAAAAGAAGGAGCATCTACTTTTAGTCCTACTGCAAATGCAGAAACAAATAATTCTGCAACAATGAATCCTGCATTTATGATGGACGATGGAGCATATCCAGATCCTACACACGAACAAGTAACCAGCAATAAAATTTTAGAAGGATATTGGAAAAGTATAGGAGGCGGAGAAGATCCTGTGCCAGAAAATTTTGATGAATATCTTGCAACTATGTCAGGTAATGTAAAAAATGCAGGTAGATTAGATCAAATGTTAAAAAAATATGCCTCTAGTTCATTTAGTCAAAATGAAATAGGAGCATCAAAAATGCTTGACAGTCCATTTGAAGGCGGAGCACAACCAATGCCTGAACCTAAGTACGTTGCAGGATCAGGACCTCTAGATGTCGTTGCTAATGAAGCAATTCGTGTAAGAGAGGCCAATGAACAAATTAAAAAAGATAATGAAGAATTAGCAAAGAAAAATGAAGCCTTTCAAGCAAAATACCCAATTTTTGCTCGTGCTGGTGCAAACATGAAACTTGATGGAGAGATTAGAACTTACAAATTTAGTGCAGGTACAAGACTGCAAGAAATTATTGAAGAAGTATTAATAACAAGTATGTATGGACGTGAACTTGCTGATCAGTTGAAAGATATCAAAGATCCATTTGGTTATATTAAATGGTACAGGGTTGAAACAGATGTATATACTGTGCCAACTAATAGTGAAATAGCAAAATCAGGAAAGGTTCCTTCTGTCTATACTTACAGAATTGTACCATACTATGTTCATCATAGTGTATTTTCTGCACCTACTGCACCAAGCAAAGGCGTTCCAGAATTAAAAGCACAGGCGGCAAAAGAATACAATTATATCTACACAGGTAAAAACAAAGATATATTAGATTTCCAAATTGCGTATAACAAAAGTTTTATCTATCCTATTACAGCAGATAGAGGTTCATCAACAGCCGCACAAACTACAGGAGCGGCAGGTACTCAAACTACAGGAGGACCTGAAGCACAATACGTTACAAACGAAACAGGAAATGGTTTACCTGCTACAGAAGGAGCGGCTAAACAAGCAGATGTTGTGAACACAAATAGCGGTAACGCAGGTGGTTCAGGATTTGATAATTCTGCAATTGGTATTGCAAGAATGTTCAATGATAGACTTATGAATTCATTAGTGGACATGGTCAAAGTTGATATGACTATTATGGGAGATCCGTTTTATCTCTCAGACAATGGTATTGGAAATTATCATGCTAAAGAAACTTCGTATATTAATATGACTCAAGATGGACATGCAAACTATGCTAATGGAGAACTACATGTAAATGTATTATTTAGAACTCCAATTGATTTTGATCCAGATAGAGGCGATTATATATTTCCTGAAGAATTAATTATCGTAGATACTTTTAGTGGACTTTATCGTGTAAATGTTGTCAACCATTTAATCAACGAAAACCAATATACAACAGTATTACAAATGACTAGAGTAAGAGCACAAACAGAACAACCTGTAACACAAAATCTAGGAGCAATTATTGAAACTACAAAAGCAAGTCAGTCTATGAATGAAAAAGCAGTGGAGTATGCTGGTAAAGTTTCTGAAGCGGCAATAGCAACAGGTGCTACTGAAAATTTATCAGAAGCAAAAAAACAAATAGAACTACTATTGCCTGGTTATCAAGGTTTAAACGATTTAGTATCACAGCAAGCACAGTCTTTAGGACTGCCTGCATTAGATGCATTTGGTAGAATAGGTCAATCGCTTAAAACATTACAAGAACAAGTTGGTTTTGCAGAACTAGGAAAAATTGGAGCAGAATTTAATAATTTAAAAAATGCCGCCACAACCTTCGCCTCAGAAACACTTAGTCAGGTAAATTTAAATGGGAGTGATGTTTTAGGAAAATTTGGAACTACACTGACTGACACAATTGGTAATGTGCCTAGTCTATCAAAACTAGCAAATAAAGCGCCTTCAGTTAGTATGACAATTCCAAATAATTTGGAAGCAGTAGCAACTGAAAATGCGGCTAAGTTAGCAAAATTAAACACAAATTTAAGAGATATAGGACCTACATAAAATGGCGTTTGAAGATATTCGTAGATCGCGACCTAAAAGCACAAGTCAAACCGGGCCATTTGAAGCAATAGTTGTCAATAATTTAGATACCAAATACATGGGCACACTGCAAGTTGAATTATTGAAGTCAACAAGTTCAGGTAATCAACCTGAAAGATCAGGACAAGTTATGGAAGCGATGTATCTTAGTCCATTTTATGGTGTAACTCCTGTAGGCGGAAATTCAAAAAATGAAGGTTATAGAAACAGTCAACAAAGTTATGGATTTTGGGCAGTACCACCAGACGTAGGAACAAGAGTGCTTGTAATCTTTGTAGAAGGAAATACAAGCAAATGCTATTGGATAGGTTGTGTTCAAGACGAGTATATGAATTTTATGACTCCTGGATATGCATCAACTTCATTACTTAAAGATTATGATAAAAAAGGTCCAGCAGTTGAGTACAATAAACTTACAACAACAGACCCTACACCAGAACCTACTACACACAGAAAGCCTACGCATTTAGATTTATTAAAAGGTTATATTGTTTCTGGATTAAGTGATGACGAGACTAGGGTACTTACAAGTTCTAGTGCAAGACGTGAAATTCCAAGTGCAGTATTTGGATGGAGTACTCCAGGTCCTTTAGATAAACGAGAAGGTGCACCTAAAGCAGAAATAGGATTCAAAGGAAACAAATTAAACTTTCCAAAAAGTAGATTAGGTGGTTCTAGTTTTGTAATGGACGACGGTGATGACAAATTTTTGAGAAAAGGTCATCCTAAAGATACAGCAATGGAGTATGCTAACATTGAAGCACAAGAAGAAGGCGGTGATGTAACTAGACCTCACAACGAACTTGTACGTTTGCGTACAAGAACAGGACATCAAATACTTTTACATAATTCTGAAGATTTGATTTATATTGCAAATGCAAGAGGAACTAGTTGGATTGAAATGACTAGTAATGGTAAAATTGATATTTACGGAGCAGATAGTATAAGTGTACACTCGCAACAAGATTTAAATTTTACAGCAGATAGAGATATTAATCTTACAGCAGGACAAGATGTAAATGTGGTTGCAAATAAAATTAGAACAAGTTCTCATGATAGTACAAGCATGATTACCGGAACTCAATTTAGTTTGAATAGTGGTAAAGATATTAATATGAACAGTAACGAAGATGTTGTAATCTACGCTAATCAAAACGGTATGATCATTGCTGTAGAAAAACAAAACATTTCATCAGGAGATCAAATGTCAATCGGTAGTACCGCAGGCATAGGTATAGAAGGCCACAACGAAGTAAAAATTACAACTGATGGAAACTATCATATGAAAGCATTGGCAAATAGTTACATAAGCACAGGTGGAGAAATACATCAAACAAGTACATTAAAAACCACAATGAAATCAAATACTACAATGGATATACAAAGTGTTGCAAATATGAAACTACGTGCAGATGCACAATGGTCTGCACATGCAGGTGCAAATATGTTAATTTATTCAGATGGACAAGATATTGACATTCAAGATATTATACCTATAGTACCGGGTGATCCGATGCCTGCGATTATTCCTCCAGCACCATATGTAGTAGATCCTACACCACCTGAAATTGCACTTAAAGCAAGCCGTGTACCTCAACACGAACCTTGGTTTGAGCATGAACATTATGATCCATTAAAATATACTCCAGACTTAACTAGAGCAGGAGTTGATCCACCAGAAACATACCCACCTTCAACACCAGATACATTTAACAGAACACCTGGAGGTTATGTAATTGAAAGTGGAACACAGCCTAATGCATTTAATACAAGCGGAAAACCAGAAGGAAGTTTACGATTTGATCCTATTGCGGCCGCAAACATTCCTGCTGATCCTGAACCAGTAAAAGTAAGTAAACAAGAAATTTCAAGAGTATTTGCAAAAGCATTATTTGCAGAAGGATTTACAGAAGAGCAAGTGTATGCGGCTATAGCAACAGCAGAAACAGAATCAGGACTACAACTGTCAACAGAAAAAGGATACAGTGGTACAAGTAATGAAAGAATACGTTCTATATTCAGTGCCGCTAGAACAGTAAGCGATGGCGAACTTACTGAAATCAAAAAAGATAAAACAACTTTCTTTGAACTTGTTTACGGCTATACAAGCAAAATTGGACCAGGCATGGGTAATACCAGAGCAGGTGACGGAGGTCTGTATATAGGACGAGGGCTTATTCAACTTACAGGAAAAGCAAACTATCAACGTTATGGAAAACTTGCTGGACTTGTAAAAGAAGAATTGAAAGATGAAGAATTAAATCCGTTTGGTGTAGAAATAGTTGACGATCCTACTATAATGATTACTGATGTTGCAAAATCCGTTAAAGTAACAGCGGCATATTTGAAAGAACGTTACAAAGATTTTGGTAGAGGTACACTAGGTAATTTTAGGTATGCCATTGCAGGCACTGAACGTGGTTATGAATTAGGTTATCCAAAAGATCAAGGCTATTTGCAAGCAAAAGTATTAACAAGCGGACGATATGATCCAGCATGGATTAGAGATCCAAATGCAAGCACAGGAACAGTAGTATAATGGGACAAGTAATTATACCTCTTACACCAGTTGTAAATCCAGCAGAAGTTGCAGACAACTCTGATTGGAATGAGCAAATTGAAAGTAATAGATTTCCAGACGGACAATTTGATTTAGAAGGAGATTATCCAAGGTCAGGTCCTGGTCAACAAGCAGGAAACGGAGGATATGTAAATTCTAGTAACATACCTAATCTTGATACAAGTGTAGAACCAGGTCCGTTGCCTGAAGGTCCAGGTTGGGAAAAATTAGATGCATTGTTAAAAAATGTTCTGACACAAGATTGGAAAGAACGTGGCGCTCAAGGAAATCCTAGAATATTAGAATGTTACAAAGTATGTGGAAATAGTTATACTAGAGATAGTAGTTCTATGGCGTATGCTTGGTGTGCGGCTTTTGTAAGTTGGGCATTATACACAGCAGGCATTCCAACGCTACAAACAATGAGTAGTCAAGGATGGTATAATTGGGGAAGTGAAGTTGATTGGAGAGATACAACTCAAATACGTAAATGGGATATAGTAATTTTTAAATCAAAAAAACGCAGTGGCGGACATATTGGATTTATACAAGAAATAACAAGCAACGGAGTTATAAAAGTTTTAGGTGGAAACCAGGGCAATAATGCAAAAGTATCAAATTACAGTTTTAATAGTAATAGTCAATATGTAAGAAGTATAAAAAGAAATTGGAGTTTACCGCCAGAGGCAGATGTACCTATTGATGGTACAGACCCTGCAACACCAGGATCGGATACAACAGTATAATGGCAAACGTAGCAGGAGATATAGCAAGAGAGACAGACACTTTTGATACAGGTCACGGATGTACAAGTGAATCAACACTAGATACACCTACTCAAACTTTTGTAAAAGTTGAAGGAAAACTTGTAGCAAGGTTAACAGATCCTACTGTATCACATTCTCATAATCCTCCATTATGTCCTGATCATGTTGAACAAGTTAGAGGTAGTAGTGCAGTTGTAAAAGTGTGTGGATTATTAGTAGGTAGGGTTGATGATGCATGTGATGAGGGCAAAATAACCAGTGGAGCACTGTACGTAAATATAGGAACATAAATATTGATATGAGTACTTTAGAAAAAAATTTATATGATAGAATTGCTGTAAAACCATCACAAAGTCAAAAGCCTGTTGTAACAAGCAGGGCATATAGAGGTTTGTCTACGGTTAATCCTGAAAATACTTCTAGCACATTGTACGATCTTGCACTTATAAAACAAGATTTACTAAATCATTTTCATATTCGCCAAGGTGAAAAACTTCATAATCCTAAATTTGGCACTATTATTTGGGACGCATTGTTTGAACCGTTTACAGATGAACTAAAAGAAGCAATAGCGGCTAATGTAACACAGATTTGTAATTATGATCCGCGTGTGCAAGCAGAAGATATTAGAGTAACAAGTTATGAAAGTGGTATACAAATTGAAATGCAACTGACTTATTTGCCATATAATATTTCAGAAAAACTTAGATTAGACTTTGACGAATCTGCAGGACTTACAGCATAAATTATATACGCACTTTTCTTAAACAAATAAATACATATGAACAAATAAGGAATGTGATATGTCATCAACAGACAGACAAAATAGACTGCTAGTTGCAGAAGATTGGAAGCGTATATATCAATCTTATCGTAATGCTGATTTCCAAAGTTATGATTTCGACAACTTACGCAGAACTATGATAAATTACCTAAGGACTAACTATCCTGAGGATTTTAACGATTATATTGAATCTAGCGAATACCTTGCTTTAATAGATCTTATTGCGTTTTTAGGTCAAAATATCTCATTCCGAATTGATCTTAATTCACGTGAAAACTTTTTAGAACTTGCAGAGCGTAGAGAATCAGTATTACGTTTAGCAAGATTGCTTTCATACAATCCAAAGCGTAATCAAGCCGCTCGTGGACTTCTTAAAATTACATCAATATCAACGACACAAGATGTTATTGATTCTAATAATTTTAATTTGTCAGGACAACAGATTTCTTGGAACGATCCTAGTAATACAAATTGGTATGAACAATTTATTAAAGTGATGAATGCCGCATTACCTGCAAACGGAGTTTTTGGTAAGCCTGCTAAGAAAGCAACTATTAGTAATATTCCTCATGAACAATATAGATTTAATGCTATTAATACAGATATTCCTAAATATTCTTTTTCTAAAGTTGTTGAAGGACAAAGTTTACCGTTTGAAGTTGTAAGTAGTGATATTGTAGAAAATGATATAGAAGAAGAAATTCCTTTAGTTGGAAATAGTTTTGCATGTTTATATAAAAATGACGGGCAAGGACCTGCAAGCACTAATACAGGATTTTTTTGCACATTTAAACAAGGCGCTCTAGATGATGGTCAATTTACAGTTAATAATCCAAGTGCTAATCAAAAAGTTGATATCGATGCAACTGATATAAATGATGAAGATGTGTGGTTATTTAAATTAGATGAAAATGGCAGAGAAAATGAATATTGGACAAAGGTAAAAGCAGTTGAAGGTAACAATGTAATTTACAATAGCCTCAATAAAAATATTAGAAATTTATATTCAGTTCTTACACGAGTTCAAGATAGAATAAGTTTAATTTTTAGCGATGGAGTTTTTGGTAATTTACCACAAGGAAGATTTAAAGTAGTTTATCGAACTAGTGCAAATAAAAGATATACAATAAAGCCAAGCGAAATGACAGGTATACAGATACAAGTCCCTTACCTAAGTGAATTTGGTGTGCCTGAAACTTTAAGTATGACATTACAATTAAAGTATACAGTTTCAAACAGCAGTTTGAGCGAAACTAATGAAAGTATAAAAGCAAACGCACCTGCTACTTACTATACACAAAACAGAATGGTAACTGCTGAAGATTATAATGTTGCTCCGTTAGGTGTAAGTCAAGAAATAGTAAAAGTTAAAACAGTCAATAGAAATGCTAGTGGAATAAGTAGGTACTTCGACTTAATAGATTCGACAGGAAAGTATTCAAGCACAAATCTATTTGGTAATGATGGTATAATTTACAAAGAAACAAAGAATCTAAAAACAACATTTAATTTTGTAACTACAACTGATATTGAAAGTGCTATTACAAATACTATTGAGCCAATTATTAGAGATAGAAAAGTTTACAATTATTATTTAGAAAATTTTACAAAAATTATTACAACTGATCTTGGAGTAGAATGGACTAGTTCTACGCAAGATACAAACCGTAGTACAGGATTTATAAATGATACAAATAATGTTAAATTTAAAGTAGGCGGATTTACTGCAAATAATTTAAGATTTATAAAAGCAGGCACACTTGTCAAATTTGTTGCTCCTACAGGTTTTCATTTTATGACAACAAACAATAATGCATTAATGTCTGGAGAAGCAGATCATCCAGGTGCAGTTGATTATCTATGGACAAAAGTAATAAGCGTAAGCGGTGATGGTACAACGGTAGGTTCAACAGGATTAGGCCCTATAGTGCTTAATGATATTATTCCAAGTAATGCATTGTTGGAAGAAGTACGCCCAAAATTAGCAAATGTAATTACTGATGCAGTAAAAACACAAGTTGTAGATCAAGCGTTTGCAACAAACACATTTGGTTTGCGTTATGATGTAGAAACACAACAATGGAGAATTATAACTGAAGCCAATTTAGATAGTGTAAGTAATTTTAGCACAGGTAAAACAGGTGATTCTAGCAATCAAAATTTAGATGCAAGTTGGCTCTTGTATTTCAAAACTGATGGCGAAAGATATGATATTACCTACAGAACATTAAGATATGTATTTGAAAGTGACAAAGAAATAAAGTTCTATTACGATAGTACAAATAAAATTTATGATAATAAATCTGGAAAAGTTATAAAAGACAAAATTGAAGTTTTAAATGTTAACAATAAGCCAGATGTGTCAAAGCAATTTACTAGAAGTTATGACTGGGAAATAGTAAAAGAATATAGAGATGCAGAAGGTTATGTTGATAGTAAGCGTATAGAGATAAGTTTCTTTGATGTTGACGATGACGGAGTTATTGATAATCCAGAAGGATTTATTGATATTGTTGCAGAAGATACTAATCCTAGCACAAAATATATCTTCCAAAAGAAATATACTACATCTGATGGTGTTGAAGATTACAGATATGTAGACAATTCTATAGAAGGTATACAAGTAAAAGCCAATGTCGGCGCAGTAGGTGCATATAGTCAATATACAGCAGGCCAAGTTTTCTTTACTATGGATACAGAATTATTTTATGTACTAGATAATGCAAAGAAAAATTTACAACTTACAAAAGATTACAGAGGTTATTCTGGACGTTCTGGATTAAAATTTAGATATTTACATAGTGCAGACTATAATCAAAGAATTGATCCAGCCGCAAGTAACATTATGGATTGCTATCTTTTAACACGTACCTATGATGCACAATATAGACAATTCTTATCAGGTGATAGGTTATCAGAACCTTTGCCGCCAAGCAGTGATGAAATGTATAGAACATATGGTGCTGAATTAGACAAAATTAAAAGTATTAGTGATGAAATAATTTATCATCCAGTAAAATATAAACCATTATTTGGTCCATCAGCGGAGACAAGTTTGCAAGCAACATTTAAAGTCGTAACTAATCCTGACGTAGTTACAAATAATAATGATATTAAATCAAGAGTTATAGAAGCAATTAACATTTATTTTAATTTAGATAATTGGGAATTTGGTGAAAGTTTTTACTTTAGTGAATTGTCAACTTATATAATGAATCAGATGACTCCTGATATAGTTAGTATTGTAATTGTACCAAATGAGCAAAGTCAATCATTTGGTAGTTTATATGAAATAAAATCTGAGTCTAATGAAATTTTTATAAGTTCAGCAACAGTTGAAAATGTTGAGATAATTGATGCAATTACAGCAAGTAGATTAAGAGCAACAGGCAATGTTATTACAGCAAGTCAAGAAACACTAAACACAGGTGTTACAAGTTCTGTATCTGAAGCAGGTTCTGTAAGTTCTACAGGTGCTATGTCAACAAATACTACAAGTTCAGGTAGTACAGGTTCTAGTAGTTCAAGTAGTAACGGCGGAGGCGGTTCATCAGGTGGTGGCGGTTCATCAGGTGGTGGCGGATCATCAGGTGGTGGCGGATCATCAGGCGGTGGCGGCTCGTCAGGCGGCGGAGGATATGGTTACTAATGGCATATGATGATAATCAACAAGAGAGTCCATTACCGGTAGAAGGCAAAAAGAAAAACTTCCGTTCCAACGAGTTATTACCTAAATATTTTAGAAGTAGTAAAAATAACAAGTTTTTAGATGCAACTCTTGATCAAGTTTTACAACCAGGAACTGCCCAAAAACTAAATGGGTATTATGGCAGAAAAACTGCAAAGTCATATAGAAATAATGACAATTATATTGGAGATATTTCTGTAAGCAGGGAAGCATATCAATTAGAGCCAGCAGTAATTAGCAAAGACTCTTATGATAATGTAACTTTTTATAAAGATTATAATGATTATATAAATCAAATAAAAGCGTTTGGCGGTAATGTTGATAATCACGATCTGTTAAACAGTGCTGAATATTATTCATGGAACCCTAATATTGATTGGGATAAATTAACAAATTTTAGAGAGTATTATTGGTTACCAACCGGACCAGTTCCAATTAATGTTGCAGGACAAAGTACCGATGTAACAAGCACTTACAGTATTACAAGTATTGATAACGGAAATAATCTAGCATATGTTGTAAACGGCAATCTAACACAAAATCCTACAATAGAATTATATAAAGGTCAAACATATACTTTTGACATCAGTGCAACTGATATGCCATTTACAATACGTACAGAACGTAGTCTAGATGCAGACACTATATATGAAAATGGTGTTACAAATAATAATATTGAAAGTGGATTATTAACCTTTACAGTGCCATTAAATGCTCCTACAAGATTGTATTACCAAAATAGTAATAACATTAATTCAGGTGGTATTATTAGAATAGCAGAAGTAGATGAAGCAACAGCAATAAATGTTGAAACAGAAATTCTAGGCAAAAAAGATTACACAACTTCTAAAGGTGTTCAATTATTAAATGGTATGAAGTTGAACTTTGTAGGACAAGTTACACCTGAAAAATATGCAACAGGAAACTGGATTGTGGAAGGCGTAGGAGAGCAGATTAATTTAGTTAACACTGACGATTTAGTAATAGCATTATCTTATGCAGAAGATAAACCTATTGAATATGATAAAGATAGTTTTGATAGTCTACCATTTGGAAATGCATCTTCTTATAGTGCTACAAAAGATTATGTCGTAGTCAACAGAAATTCACCAGATAAGAATGCCTGGGCAAGAAATAACAAATGGTATCATAGATCTGTTATAGAAAAAAGTGCAGAGATAAATGGACAAGCAACAAACATTGATCAAGCACAAAGAGCAAAGCGTCCAATCATAGAATTTGTCAGCGGATTAAAACTTTTTAATTTTGGTACAGAAAAGAAAAATGATGTTGATTTGGTTGATACTGTAACCAAAGATATATTTTCTAGTATTGAAGGCACAGTAGGATATAATATTGATGGTGTAGACGTTTCCGATGGTATGCGTATTTTATTTACTGCCGAAGAAGATATTAGAGCGGCAGGCAAAATTTATAAAGTCAAATTTATAGAACATAATAGCAACGTGCCTCAAATTGCATTACTTGAAGATACTGATGCAACACCACAAACAAATGAAGTTGTTCTTGTTAAAAAAGGAACAGCAAATGCAGGTTGTCATTATTATTATAATGGTACTGCTTGGAAAAAAGGACAGTTAAAAAACAAAGTTAATCAAGCACCTATGTTTGATATGTTTGATTCTAATGGAAAAAGTTTTGCAGATGAAGCAACATATGAAGCAACAACTTTCGTAGGAAACAAAGTTTTCAGTTACAAAGAGGGAACAGGCACAGCAGATACAGAATTAGGATTTCCTATCACTTATCGTGCATTAACAAATGTCGGTGATATTACGTTCAATTTTGACTTACTTACAGAACACTTTTCATATCAAGAACTGAGCGAAATTTTTAATATTAAAACAGACACAGGATTTTTAAAAACATATACTTCTTTGAATACATTCACTTATAAAAGCGGATGGCAAAAAGCGAAAAATTTGTCTAGACAAAAAGTAATTAGACAATATGATGTTGTAGGAGAAATAAATCAGTTAGAAATTGACGTATATGACAATGCAGGGGATTTAAATGATTTATACCAGTGTGTATTTTTAAACAATAAACATTATTTTGATTATACAATTTCTAGACAAGACGGAAAAGCATTTATTATTTTTAATAAAAATTTATCTGCAGGCGATACTGTTATAATAAAAACATCTTCAGCAACACCTAAAAATGCAAATGGATATTATGAATTTCCTATTAATTTAGAACACAATCCAAACAATGTTAATTTAGAAACATTTACCTTAGGTGAAGTTAATGATCATGTTTTTAGTATGATAGAAGACCTATCAGATTTTAAAGGTGTATTTCCTGGAAATAGTAATTTAGGAAGTTTAGGAGATATCAATACTGTTGGTAAAAAATTTGTGCAACATTCTGGACCAATTAATAATCCTTTATACCATATTACAACAAAAGACGCTAATGTTATAAAAGCAATTGATTTTGCAAAAAATGAATATAGAACTTTCAAAAGATCATTTTTGCAAATTGCAGAAAATTTAGGTTTTGAAGGACAAACAAAAACACATGTTGACAAGATATTAACAGAAGCACTAAAAAATAAAACTGTAAATGATCCGTATTATTTCAGTGACATGGTTCCTTTTTTAGGAAACAAACGGCTAGAATTTAAAGTATATGACACAGAAAATAATTTCTTTAGTTTGTCGCAAGCATTTGATAAAACAAAATTAAGCAATAAAGCAATAACAATTTATCAGAACGGAGAACAATTAGTACATGGCAGAGATTATACTTTTAATACTGATGGTTTTGCTGTAATTACAGCAACCAAAGCAGATGGCGATTTAATAGAAATATATGAATATGAAAGTACGGATGGTAACTACATACCAAGCACTCCTACAAAGTTAGGTTTGTATCCTGCATTTATTCCTGAAATTATTACAGATGATAGTTATAGAACACCAACAAAAATTATTATAGGACATGACGGTAGTCGAACTATTGCTTTCAACGATTACAGAGACAACTTATTATTAGATTTAGAAAAAAGAATTTATAATAATATTAAAATTTCATATGATACTGACAAATTAGATATACATGCTTTTCTTCCAGGAGCATATAGAAATACTAAATTTAATCTAACAAATATAAACAAAGTCTTGTTAAGTGATTTTGTAAAATGGAGTGAATCACTAGGAGGTTTAGATTATACATCAAACGATTTTTATCAATTAACTGACAGTTTCACTTACAACTATTCTTATATGTCAGGACCAAACGGAGAAGCCTTAACAGGTTTTTGGAGATCAGTTTACAGGCATGCATACGATACTGATACTCCTCATACTACTCCTTGGAAGATGCTAGGTTTTTCTAATAAGCCAAC
>MDTA01003509.1_pt1 | contig 15127 bp, 12 predicted proteins | sample 811151 | NCBI WGS metagenome assembly MDTA01 (sample SAMN05326648, study PRJNA326480) | marine metagenome | isolation source: seawater | place: Indian Ocean: South | collected 2010 | reverse complement strand
TCAATAAAATATTGATTAAGAATAAATCTTTTTATTTCCCAGACTATAATTAATATAGCAGCTAAAATGGCATAAGATCTAACTCCAGGATATTGGAGAGGGAAAAATATTATATATATGCTTGCTATAATAAAAGCAAATATTGATGTAATTATAGTTAAATTAAAAACAGTATTATTGATTTCATGTAATTTGCTTTTATTGCCGCTCCCCTTATTTTTGGATGCGAAAACTAATCGAGATTCATTTAAGCCAAAATTAAAATACTGTCCTAATTGCGGAATAACTAGAAGTGTATAACATAATCCAGTTACATAAGGGCCCAATAAATTTGCTGTAACAATATTTCTTACTATATTTATAAATGCGCCAACACCTGAAGCAGTTAAATAGAAAGATACCTTATTTAATCCTTTAAACATCAACTTTATATGCTTCAATCCACTCGCTTAAAGAAATAGCTCCCCATATTGTCCTATCATATTCATCGGTTCTTTCTAAAGAAAACCCCACATAATCAAATCCTAAAATATCATAAAATAAATCTTTCTTCTTTTTTAAGTTTTCTAAATAAGAATCATGCTTGCCATTTCTTATCCATTTTTGGAAAGGAATTGGTCTTCCTACTTTTTGATTTCTATCTAAAATATGAGATGGAATAACATCAGAAAAAATATCCCTTAATATTCCTTTCGGTTTTTCATTATAAAATTTCCAGTCTAGTTTTCCCATTTTTGCTAAATCTAGGATAGATGAGGTGCAAAATGGTACTCTTGTTTCAATAGAATATCTCATAGATGCTCTGTCTTCCATATGAAGTAAGCTAGATAGTTGAATTTGAGTCTCTGCTGAAATCATATAATCGTGGAGATTATCATGTTCATTTATAATCTTATCATGAAGATCGTATGCAATAGATTGGAGGTTTTCCTGCAAATTTAATGGTACGCTGGAATCATTTATAAAAGGGTCAAATCTACAAAGTTTTTTAAAGACAGCTAATTCAGGACTAATTGATTTTTCGCTATGAAGTGGCGATAAAAAATTGTTCCAACCATTAAAAAAGTTTTGAATTGATTGAGGGAGTTTTTTGAAAGAGCTATTTTGACTATCAAGATAATTTGATTCCCATTTTTTAATTACATACCCTGCCAAGTTTCTTGAATAGCCAAAAAACATTTCATCAAAACCTTGACCTGAATAAACTATCTTAGACTTCTTGCTTGCAAGCTCATTAACCATAAATTGCGCAACTGCACCTGCGTCACCAACTGGTTCATCTAGATAATATATAGTGTCATCAAAATATTTAAAGAAATTTTCTTCAGTGATGTCAGCAACATCTAAATCAACTTTATGATAATCTGCAGATTTCTTTATAAAACCCCACTCATCATCATTTTGACCTTCAACAATACTTGTTACGCAGGTGAATTGTCTGTTTTGATCCAATTTTCTACATAAACCAATTAAGCTATTTGAATCTATGCCGCCACTTAAATGGAAACAAATTGGCAGATCAGTATCCAATGTAAGCTTTGCTTGTTGAATTATTTCATTATATAAAAAATCACTGTATTCTTTATAATCTGTGAAATCTATTTTATTTATTTTATTAGATATTTTTTTAGAACCAATGAAGTTTCTGTTTTTTAAATTAAATTCGTAAACAAATCCGGGGGGTACTTTAATTATCCCCTTAAAGAGAGTTTTATTGGTAGGTACGGATTGAAAGTTTAAGTAGTATAGTAAACTATTATGATCAAGAGTAGGCTTGTAGTTTAATATTTTTAAAATTGCTTTTTGCTCAGAGGCGACATAAAAATTATCTTTATCGGTCTTAATGTATAGCGGTTTAACCCCAAGCCTATCTCTTGCTAAGCTAAATTTATTTTGAAGAGGGTCAATTATTAGTATTGCATACATGCCTTCAAAATGCTTGTAACATTTATTTCCCCATTGCTCATATGCCTTTAGTATAACTTCAGTATCACCATTAGTTTTAAACCTACAACCTAATTTTTTGAGATCTGTTCTTAAAGATTTATAATTATAGATTTCTCCATTAAATAGAACGGTAACTTTACTTTCAGATGAAGTCATGGGCTGATGAGATGTCTCCCTACCTACAATTGATAATCTCCAGAATATAGCTTGAAAGCAGTCATCTATTTTTCTGTCAAATTTATCAGGTCCTCTATGATGTAAAAGACTTTCAAGAGGTATTTCATCAATCTTATTTGGCTCAGATGAAAAAAAACTTAGAAATCCACACATTTTACTATCTACGAAATAGTTGTTTAGGAAAATTATGTTGGAATATTTTTTCTTTTCCAGTCACAACTAGTCTCCATGGATCATAAAGAGAAATAGTCCCTTCAGTTTTAATATTTTCGAAAATAAAGTCTATATAAGCAGGGTCATTATTCAACAAGAGAATAGCGTCATAGTCATCTATATTTTCAGGGGAAGTTGCTAATGAAAGTTTTTTTGATTTTAACTTTTCATTAGGAACTGTTAAATCAAAGACATCAACATTTATTTTATTTTTCATTAAGTGTTCAACAATTGAAATGCCAACAGAATCTCTAATATCATCTGTTTGAGGCACTCCCTTAAATGCTAAACCCATTGCCAAAACTTTTGAATTATTTTTTACTAATTGATTTACAAGATTTGCATGCATTTTAATTATAGAATTATTAAGCTCAAATTGATGTTTTGGAAAGTCAATAAGTGACTTATCTGCATTGTCATTATCTAATAATTCAGAAACTCCATCATGCAGAACTAAAGAATCTTTCGGAAGGCAAAACCCCCCAACTCCTGGACCTGGAATAGATAAATAATTTAATCTTGGATAACCCTCTTTGACAGAGGCAAGCATTGTTTCTTCACTTATATCAAACTGATGACATAACGTACCAAGATAATTCGAAAGATTAAATTGAACTAGTCTTGCAAAATTTGTAAAGGTTTTTGCAATTTCGCCAGCCTCTAAATTAGGTAAATGAATACAACTTGTTTCTGCTTTGTTAAAAACAAGCTCTGCTTTTCTATAAGACTTTTCTGAGCCTCCAATAATTTGAGGTAAACTCTCTAGCTCTTCTAAAGCAGCACCAGATAGAGACCTTTCAGGTGCTGAAACTAGATGAAAACTTGAATCTAAACCAGATCCAAACTGTTTTTCAAGAGCAGGTAGAATAGTTTGAGAAAGGTACCCTACAGGTACAGTTCCTCTTATCATTATAGTTGGTGGCTCATCATTCAACCCTTTAATATTGTCTAATACTCTAAGATAATGACTTTTGTCTCCAGGAAAATATGAGATAGCAAGAATCCAATACAAGCAACCATCTGCTGGTGCTATAGTTGAAAAATTAATATTTCCAGAATTAACACATTCTTTAAGTGCAACCTGAATACTATTTTCAAAAATTGGCGAAACTCCATTTTGCAAATCTTTAACAGCTTCCTCATTTATATCAACGGCAAGCACCTTCTGGCCTTTTGATGCTAAATGTAGAGCTAGAGTAAGTCCAACATATCCAGCACCTACGACAACTACATCGGGTTTAAAATTTTCATTCATAAAAATCCTTTTTTATTTTTAATTATGATAAAATCTTATTAATAGAATTGGTGAAGCGCATTCCCGTAACCTGCGGAGTATGATCGTTCTTAATTTTTTCTATACCTTTTTCACCCATGCTTTTGGCTAGACGAGGATTGCTGAGTATTTCTTTAATTCTTTCAGAGAGTTTATCAATATCTCTAGCATTAACAATATATCCAGTTTCTCCTTCAATAATTACAGTTGAAGCTCCAGCATCTGTCCCACCTATAACGGGTAAACCCTGTCCGCTCGCTTCAGAAAAAACAGTAGGGCATCCTTCGGTGTCTCCATTTTCTAGCATCATATGAGCAAGAACAAATAATTGACTTTTCTTATACAAATCAGCTAGAACCTCATCAGAAACTCTGCCGTGTAAAGTGACATGTTTCTCTAAGCTATTTTCCTTTACAATTTTTACAAGCTCTTTAAAATATGGACCATCGCCAACTATATGGGTATGAATATCGGGTAAATGATTGATGAGTTTTTTTGTTGCAAGGATTAATTTATGAAAACCTTTCCTTTCAATTATTCTTCCTACGCTTATAATATTACATCCGGAAGACCTATCAATTAATTCCTTAGAAATTTTATTTGGATTTATAGAAGATGGTACAACATGAATTTTTTGCGGATCCACTCCAATTGATGATAGAATATCTTTACAAAAATCACATACTACAATAAAGCCATCGGCACGTTTATGTGTAAACTTCAACCATGTTCTTTTTATCCAGTTTTTAAGTCCTTTTCCCTTTAGGGTTAATGTAAATTCTTCTGCATTACCCAAGCATATGATAGGTATTTTTAGGAAATTACATAAAATAATTAATATTCCATTTGCAAAGTCAAAGGCACCGCCTATCACTGCTTTGTATTTTATTTTTTTTGATCTTTTAATTATATATTTGACCATATAAGAATATGAAACAAATAATTCTTTTGTTGACGGGTTCGATGTATTTGAATCCCATAAAAATTTACTTCTGTGTAACTTGTAATTTGGATTAATAACCTCTTCACACCCCTCCTTCAATTCACTTGTAAGAATTTCATAATTAGTATGCCCACTATTTTCAACCATATTAAATGTCCAAACTTTTGAGCCCCCTACAAAAGGTGGAGGGTAGGCTGGACTAACTACTAATAGAAAGTCATTTTTCATTTATTTTACCTATTTTTAATTTTATTTTCGATATCGTTATCTAATCTTAAACCTGGATCTGTAACAACTTCTTTAAGCCAGTCATCTATTTTCATAGGAGAGTAGTCATCAAGAAGTTTAATCAATTTTGCAGGGTTTGGATAAAGCAATTCCCTATCAATTTTTCTTATTCTTGACTCATCAACTCTCAATTCAATGTCTTTATCATAGATATCAACTATTTTATCAAATAGGTCTTTAACAGATATTGGTTCATGTCCAGTAGCAATATTAAAATATTCAACTTTTCCTTTTGATACAGGCCACTCATATAATAGTCTACTCAAAATCCAAGATATATCTGTGATGTTAATAAAATCTCTTCGCGGTGTGAGATTCCCTAGCTCTACAAAAGATTGCCCTGAGCTTAGCTGCTGTAAAATAGTTCCAATTAATTTTGGATTTGTCTCTCCATAACCTGCAGCATTTGCAAGCCTCACTCCTAAAATTTGTAACCCTTTTTTACTTGCATAGTAATTCATTAGGTCTTCAACATGCTTTTTTGTTAAACCATAGAAATCAATCGGTTTCAATTTAGAAGAAGATTCATCATGCATCTTATCCTCAGGGGCATAAGTTGAAGATGTAGAAAAGACTATTAATTTACAATTTTTAGGCAGGGAATCGACTATATTTAGCGTTGATAAAACATTGCTAGAGTATGCAAAATCTGGATATTGCTCGCAATAGGGAATATGAGTTAACGCGGCCAAATGAATGATTGAATTAAATTCTCTATCTTTAATCAATTTGAAGATATTTGATCTTTTAGCCAAATCAGTATCAATCAAGACAATCTTATTGTTATCGATTTTAATATCTGGAGATTTGCCAAAATCCAGTCTATCAACAATAGTTACTTTATTATTTTTAGATAAATACTTAACAACAGCAGTTCCAATAAAACCCATGCCTCCCGTGACAAGTACATTTTCATTTTTAATATGTTTTAACATTATCTTTTACTTTCAAATATTTTTTTATTTTTATAAATCTTTGCTGGAATTCCCCTTGCAATGTGAAAGTCAGGCACATTCAAAGAAACTACTGCATTTGCACCAACTATAGAATTTTTTCCAATTGTAACACCAGGAAGAATAACCGCACCAGAACCAATCCAAGATCCCCTTTTTATTTTTACAGATCCAACAAAATCTGAACCCTGATTAATTATAGGAATTTTTGAATTAGAATAATTATGGCTAGCATCAGAAATGTGAACTCTTTCAGCAATTACGACATCATCTTCGATTTCTACGGATTGATAAGCATTGATATGTGTAAATCTTCCGATGCTACAATTATTTCCAATGATCAAAGTTGGTTTTGAAGCGCTATTTATACAATTAAACCACGTATTTTCAAAAATAGATACATTGTTTCCTATTCTAATGCCACCCGGATAGCTTATTTTAATTGGAAAATGAATCCTTAAACTTGTTCCAGAAGAAAAAAGCCTAAACTTATAGAGAAAACTAAATAATATATTAAATATTTTTCTTACCATCTTTTTATTGCAACGCCAACTCCATAACCTGTCTCTTCAAAAGAATAACTTAAAAATCTTTTGTTTTTACTTATTTTTTTTTCCCACAATTTTTTTAATTGAGTGTGCCAAGGATTAATAATATCATCAAATACTAAAAAACCACCAATTTTTAATCTTGGTATAACATTATTTAAATCAATATTTGCACCTTTTTTTGTGTGATCACCATCAACAGTAATTATATCAAAGAATGTATTTGGGTTTTCTTTAAAATATTTTGGTACGGTTTTACGGCTGTTTCCATTGACGAAAGATATATTGCCATCATAATTGAACTTTTTTAATTCATTTTTAACAAATTCAGGGCCTGGGTTTTCAATACCAACATAATCTTTAATCCACATATCAAAGCCAACTATACTTGATTTCGGGTGCAATGAGGCAACCATTGCCATACTTCTGCCTCTTCGCACTCCAATTTCCATGTAGTTTTTTACATTAATTTTTTTACAAATTGAATAGAGTGCGGTATTTATATCACCACATTTCCATTGGTCCCCAAAAGTTTCAAGTCCTTTACTAAGGTAGTCTATATTGAATTTAACGTATTTATCAGCTTCAAGTTTTTTCAATACTTCTAAAACCCCGCTTATTGTTTCAGAGGAAGTCATACTTGATTCAAATGAACTTGGTCCAGCATAAAGAGGATAATACCAATTGCTTTCTTTATCAACAAATGTGGTCTCCTCTTGGGCGGGAGTTTCGTTTATGCTCTTATAAGCAATCTCCCTTTCAATTTTACTTCTAATTCTATTATATAATTCTGAAATCATTATTTACTCTCTTTTTTTCATATTATAAATTAAGACTATATTAAGTTAGTTTTAAAAATTTGCTGTTTTCATGTTTTATTATTTTAAATGTCATTAGACCTAGGATGAATAAGAAAATTATTTTAATAAAAACTGAGGTTGCTGAATTTAAATAAAATATATTTGAAGCAGCTGTGCTTAGAAAACAGCTTAAAAAAATATATAACGTAATCTTTATACTTCTCCATTTAACATTTATAAATTTTCTTGTAACTAATACAGATATCATATAGAGGGACCAAAATGCTATGAATGATGAAATAGCAGCACCAAGTATTCCTATTTTAGGTACTAACAAAAGATTTCCAATTAGATTTATTCCTAACCCAGAAAAAACAATAAATGGATGATATTGCGTTTTTTCTAATGCATAAAGTGTAGTGTCTACAACAATTTGTGCACCTCTAAATATACATGATGCAACTATTAGTGGAATTACTATATAGCTATCATAGTAATCTATTGATACAAAAACTGAAACAATTTCTTTTGAAAAAACAATTATTGAGCAACCCAGATAATTAATAAAATAAATAAATAAAGTTTTGTAAGAAACAACAAGGGATGAAAAGTTTTTTTTATCAAAATTTTCAAAAATAACTGGCTCAATTGCTAAATAAAATCCTCTTATTAATATTAGAATGCAACTACCAATTGAAAAACCTATTGCATATATAGAAATATCTCTAATTGTCATAAATCGTTCTATAATTAACTTATCAATTGATGACATAGCAACCGCAGCAAAAGCAGCGGGCACTATTGGTAAAGAGTATTTAAGTCCTCTTTTTAACAAATTTAAATCAATCCCAAATGTTATTTTATTTTTTAAGATTAAAAAATAGATTAAAAGAAATGCTAAATTAGGATATAGAATTCCTAGATATCTTCCCAAAATTCCTAAATCGAAAATTACCATCAATAAAAGACCGGTGCAGATTGTAATCAATGATTTAAATAATGTCAAAAATAAATAATTAAGGGGTTGTTTTCTTACGCGATATATCACTAGAGGAATTATTGCAGCAACCTCAAGATAGTTATTGATAAGCATTAACTTAAAAAAAGGGTCGAAGCTAATTTGTATATTGAAGTAATCAATTATTACAGGAAATGCAAAGAGTTCTAAGGCTAAAAGAATAGAGCTAAAAAGAAGTAAAAATGTAAAAACTGTACCAAATAAAACTTTTCTTTCGTGATCACTTTTTATCTTAAAGTAATACCTAAGCAAAAAAGAATTAAGCGAAAGTGTAGTTATCATGAATAAAAAATTCTTGATTGTGTTTGTATAATTGAAAATTCCAAACTCATCAGGTGAAATGACTCTCGTGATTATTGGCAAAGAAATAAACGCAATGAATGTCGAAAAAACATTGCCAATTGTGTACAAAATTGTGTCTAATGTTTCCTTCTTTAAAATGTTTCCTGATAAAATTTTCATTTTTTAAAATCTCATTCAATAAAATTCCTGACAAATGAAAGAAAGCGTTTTGAATCAAAATCTTTAACATAATTGCCAATATTTAAATCAGAATTAAATAAGTCTCCCTTTTTTACTATATCAATTATATTTTCATAATTATAGGCCAGTTCTCCTAAACCATTATTATAAAATGAATCATATTCAATATGACTTCCATCATCACTAAAAAGAAAAATTGGCTTAAGATTACAAAACATAGCTTCAAGAATGAGCGTTGATTCAATTCCAACAACATAACTACACCTATTGAAATAATAACTAATTGGGAAATCATGATTATCAATTATTTTAAGATTAGTTTTATTACGAAAATTTTTTGGAAATATTTTTTTCCAATGATTATTTTCTTCTGGTCTCAGTTTATAATAAATAAAGTGGTCGCTTAAATTTTTAGATAACATCGTGGCAACATTTGAAAGCAGGTCTCTATTCTTCTTGTTGCCAATGATTATTATGTTTTTACCATTTATTTTTTTTATTTTTTTTGAGTTTTTAAAATCAAATTTTGAAATAGATCCGTAATCTAAAATTTTAGAATTTACTGAATAACTATTAGACCACCCTTCACCCCATGTAACTAGATAATCTTCAGTGTAATATTCGCCCTTATTTTTTGGATAGTTATAAAGAATATTATATTGAGAAATAATGCTATGTTGAAAATCAATGGTTTTAATTTTATTGTATTTTGCTGCTCGAATAGTTTCTGCCATCGAGCCATTATTAGAAAATGCAATCATTCTTAATTCTGAATTTTTAAAAAAAGCTTTCATTGTATTTAAATATATTCTTGAAAATTTTATTTTATTTAGATAGTTTTTTTTATTGATTCTATAATTAAAATTTTTTAAAAAAATTGTTTCTAGCTTATCGATCGTTTCAATTTCAAATGGACTATTCTTTGCGAATAATGAAAGAAATTTTGACTTTACAAAAATTGGCCTAATATCAATAATTGGAACTTGATAGCCAGTAAGCTTTTTGATCATTCCATGGTTATCTAAAACTGTAGTATTGTATTCATCACTTAAAATTTTTGATAAATGATATGATAGTTGGTTTATATAGTTTCCATTTTCGTTTAAATAAATACTGTAATTAAAAATTGCAATTTTTGAATTTTTGTTTACTTTAATTTTTTTAAAAAGAGGGATTATGTAATTTTTAGTAAAATGATAAATCTTCTTGGGTAAATCAACTAGCCTAAAGCCAATCATCTCTATTCTTTCATTCGTTTTATTTTTAAAAGCAATTTCTTCAAAAAAACTATATCGTAAATAGTTCCAAAAGTGCTCACCATTTGATTTTAGCTCAAAAAGATTATTTTCTTCTTCTATTTTCAAGAAGCGACTAGTGAATTTGTCAATTAACATAAAATTTTTATAATTTAATTTTATTTAACAAAAATAATATCTGGATCTTTTTTATAAAGCTTCTTCAATTCTCCAGATATGGATTTATTAAGCAAGTAATTCGGTATTTCTTCATTTTTTTCAATCATCTGTCTAATTTTTGAACCGCTTATGGATACTGAGTTTTTTTTGAAATCATTTTCTGTGAAATCATTTGTAATTATTTTTCTTTTCTTACAGTATGCAGCCTCATCAAACTTTATGATCTCTATATTTAATTCTAACTCTTCAAAAATATTTTGTGATGCAGTCTTATCATAATGATCTGCTATACCAGTATGATCTCTTCCAACAATAAAATGGGAACACCCAAAGTTTTTTCTGCATATGGCAGTAAAAACAGCCTCCCTAGGCCCAGAGTATCTTGAATAAGAATTAAAACCTCCAATTACTACTCCAAATGGAGAAAAGTGATTAATACTAATCAAATGCTCATAGCTATTAATTATTGAATAAGGTGTGAAGTCACCTGTTTTTTTTTCCCCAACTACTGGTGAAATGAAAATAACATCAGCATTAATTTTTTTAAGAGCCTCTAACTGTATATACTGATGACCTGCGTGAGGAATGTTTCTAGTATGAAAACCTATTATTCTTTTCCACCCTAATTGACTAAAAATAGTTCTAGATTGGGCAGGAGTTAATTCATGATTATTTTTTGCTAATGAATTTTTTTTGTTAAGCAAATAAGGTTTACCAGATAAAATAAAATTTCCATTTGATATAAAATTACTAACTCCAGGATGATTATGATTTGTGGTACCAAACCAGCTCTTTAAAATTAAATCGGAGTCAATTTTTTCGATTTTTTCGACCTCAAATTCAGCGAATATCTCATGTGTTATATTTGATTTTAAATTTATCTTACCTTGATGGGGAATTTCTTTAATTCTTTCTTCATTAATCTGAAAAATAATTGGCAATGTCCATGTATTATTATCTCTTAGAGCATTATTATCTAAAACAGATCGAACTTCATCTAGATTCATAAATCTATTTAAAGGTGAATAAACTCCTTTACAAATTTGGTTAACATCTGATTCAACGCTATTATTGACAGTCAGAGAAAAATTATTTTTTTGAATATTGTCTTCGTTTGTTGTCAGTGAAATTAATTTACCACCATGTGGTTCATTTATTTTTGTAGTAAAATGGTTTAATAAATACCCGGTAGAAATCTTTTCTGGCTTTTTTTCAACTTCGTTTATTAAATCAGAAATCATTCTAACGCATTCAACTGGAAATCTTCCTATAGCTGTCTCAGCAGCAAGGACTAATCCGGAGGCTCCTGAGGTTAATGATGAAACAACGTCGTTTACCTCAGCTCTAGTAGGTAGAGGCTTATCAATCATGCTTTCTACAAGGTTTGTGGCTATATAAATTGGTTTAAAAAATTTACTTGCCACATCAATGATATGTTTCTGAGCATAGGGAATTTTCCTTAGCGGAACATCTCTGGAAAGATCCCCACGATCTATTAAAACACCATCACTTTCTTCGCAAATTGAATTAAGGTTATTTAATCCGTTAATACTTTCGATTTTTGATATTATTTTTATTTCATAATCAAAAAAGCTTCTCAATTCTTTAACAACTTCTCCAGAAGAACAAAACGAAAGAAATAAAGTGTCGATTCTTAATTTTTTTGATATTTCAAATATTTCATAATCTTTCTTTGTAAAGCTAGGTAGCTGAATTTCTCTATCTACGCCAATACCTTTGTTGCTCTGAATGGCACCACCCTGAATAACTCTAGCCTTGAAAGCATTATCGTGTAAATCTACTAATTGGATAATTACAGAATTGAAATCAATATAAAGTAAATCTCCAATCCTAAGATAAGAGGAAATATTTTGAAGGTTAGTTGGTATGCTTTTTTTTATTTTGCTTTTACCTTCTCCAGAAATATATACTGTTTCTCCTTCATCAACTTTTAGATAATCGTTTTCAATCAAAGAAGTTCTAAGTTGTGAGCCTTCAGTATCTGGACAAATAGGTTTAGAAGTCCATTCTCTATATCTATATACGAGATTTTCAAAATCTGAACTTTTTGTATGTGATAGATTTATTCTAAAAATATCCACACCTAGGGCTTCCATCTTTGAGACTATATCTTTTTTTGATGATGATGGGCCAAGAGTTGCAATTATTTTTTTTGTATCATTCATAGAAAATTTGCTCTTTGATTATAATGAAAAAATTATTAGTGAAATACTCATTAGCGATAAGAAAAATCGAAAAAACGATTTATAATTACTTTCCGACAGATCAAGAAAAACGAATTTATTTGTAAAATAAAAAGTGCTTAAAACTAAAATCCAATACACGAAACTTATGTTCATAAAAATAAGATCAGTATTTCCGGATAAAAACATTGTTAATAATTGAAAGAGTGCAAAAGCTAAATAGCATATTGCTATGGTGGCTCTGCTTTTTTCCTTGGATAATCCCTTGCTAAAAATGATAGATGTTAAAATTGCTCCGCCAAGATTACTTATGCCATGAACTATACCCATAATTACTAGATAGAGAGTCTCTCCTTTTGCATAATTTATTTTTGGAATAAATTTTACAAAGCTATCTTTGAATGCTAAAAAAAATAAAAAAATTCCAACGAGAAGATTAATATTAAACAACCCTAGTTTATTGAAATAAAGAAATAGAATAATAAATGGAACTGTAAAGATTAACATGCTCCTAAAAAAAGAGAAATCAATATTATTTTTATTATTAAGTAATTGAAAAAGGTTGATAAATATAGAGCATGGCAAAAGAATTGAAAGAACCTGAAAAAATTCATAACCCAAAAGCAGAAGAATTGGAGTTCCAAAAAGCAATAAACCAGTTCCAAAAACTGATTGTACTATTCCTGTTAAAATAATTACAAAAAGAATTAAAAAATCATAGTGAAAAAAATTATTCATGATTTTAAGTCATAAATATTTTTGTTATACTTTTTTTCATCTTTAATCAGCCTATTTAGTGAATCATCGTTAATTATCTGTTTCATTTCTTTTAACTTTTTATCTCTACTAACTAGGTCAATTTTTTTTGGAAGACCTATTTTTTTAGTATTTTTTTGCATACAATTCAAAGGTTCTAATTTTAAAAAGCTTGAAACATTTTTGATTGTTTGATTTGTGTCTTGAAGAATATCCTCATAGGTTATTGTTAATACATCATTCATTGGAATACTTTTTTGCATTTTAACAGATTTCTCGATTAGGCTTAGTACTATTTCGATTATAAAGTCAACCTCGCCTACATTGTTTCTATCAACTCTGAAATTGTCTGTCTCAGCACAGTACCAAGGTAATTCAGATTTTTCAATTTCTAATAACAATGTAAATTCTCTTGGATCTTTACCTAGCCTTGTTCCAAGCCCCCTTTTCCACCATGAAAAAACAACGTCAATAGGATTTCTATATATTTCAATTATTTTACAATCTAAATCAAGTTGAGAAACAATATCCATATTTACCATTAGATCATGCGTCATAAATGGCACGTAAAATTCTGACGAGGCTATTTCTTCAATAACTGATTCATCGTCAATTTTTTCTAATCTAGAGTAATATTTTTGAGGGTCGTGAAAATTATCAATTCCAGTTTGGTCGTTTTTCCGAAAATTAACATTTCTTGAAATGAATAAATTATAATATAGTTGGTTATAGGCAATACGCAAAATTGACTTTGCGTAATCAAGTTTCATCCCTCCGTATTTCGTAGCTGGGACTAGCCATTCAACCAAATCAAAAAATTGGATGTGTTCCATTTTTTCAAAATTTGGCAAAATTGTTGAGAATATTGATTTACCTGTTCTTGATATTCCATCAATGAAGATTTTATTTTTAGCTATGGAAATTGACTGTTTAGAATTGAAAGTTTTCATAATTTTTTATAAATGTTTTTTAACTCTGCCAATGAATCGATATTCCATTGCGGAAGATTGAATTTATCTTTAATTAATTTATTTCTTGCGTCTATTAACCCGCTTCCAACAAAATTAAACAAATGAGCTGTTGCAACAGCATCTATTTCGTTATTGATTAGTCCTTCAGATAAATGTTTATAATTTCCAGCACCACCAGCCATAATTAAAGGAATTTGAATTTTAGATTTAATTGTGCTTAGTATTTCAAACTGATAGCCTTGTCCTGTCCCATCTCTATCCATTGAATTAAGATAAATTTCACCAAGAGGTAAGTCATTTAAATTTTCAAAAAAATCATGAATTGAATCTTCAATTTGTATAGAACCATTATTAATAAAAATTTTAAACACTCCGTTAATCATTTTATAATCTACTGATCCAATTAGACATTGATTTCCAAACTCTTTTGACAAATCTATAACTAAATCCTTATTTTTAAATAATGGGGTATTAAGAACAACTTTATCAGCACCAGATCGCAAAAGTTTCTTTGCATCATCAATTGTTCTTATGCCTCCTCCAGCAGCAATAGGAATAAAACATTCTTTAGTTAATTCTTTTATATGCTCTGAAAATAAATTTTGATCTGGATTGTCTCTAGAAACATTGAGTACAATAAGCTCATCTATTGAGCAAGATATTTGAAAAAAATTATAATTTTTTCTTAACCAGTCTAAATTTCCTACTTGTTGAAGCAAAAAATTTCTACTAAGCATATAGTTTCCATTATTAAAAAGCAGTGTAAATATTATTCGTTTTCTTAACATGTTTAGCTTATAAAATTGGCTATTAATTGAAGTCCGTTAGATTGGCTTTTTTCTGGGTGAAATTGTGTACCGTAAATATTTTCACTTTGGAATGCAGCAACAAATTCTCCACCATAATTACAAATTGCAACATTAGGTAAATCAACCTGATTCAGCATTTTATAAGAGTGAACGAAATAAAATGCTGAATCATTATTAATGTTTTTAAATAAACTCCAACCTTTTGGGAAACTTACTTTATCAAAGCCAATATGGGGAACCTTTACTCTGCTAGCCTCAATTATTTTTACCTCATTATCAACTAAATTCAGGCCATCACTTAAGCCATCTTCGGTACTATTTTTTCCAAG
>MDTA01226173.1_pt1 | contig 15130 bp, 12 predicted proteins | sample 811151 | NCBI WGS metagenome assembly MDTA01 (sample SAMN05326648, study PRJNA326480) | marine metagenome | isolation source: seawater | place: Indian Ocean: South | collected 2010 | reverse complement strand
ATTAAAATTATCTACGATTATTACTATTTCTTTAAATGTAAATTTTAGCTTTTTTTCAATTATATAAATATTTTCCTTTATAATATCATGTACTTTATTTAAATCAGAAATTCTATTATCTGTTATTCCCTCTAATCTTACATTTAAATTATAAATAGTTTTAAAATTATTTTGTCCATCATCCTCTCTGACAGAAAAAATATAATTAAAATTATTAATTTCTAAATAAAGTGTTAATAACATATTTTTAATACACTATTTTAAAATTAGTTGATTGGCTATTCTATAATCAAAAACCTTATAATTTTTAAAATTATTTTCTTTTTTTATAATTAAATAATTTTTTAAACTTAGAGTATAATTTTCTACTGGCAATTTAATTGTTTTCCCATCTGATGTTTCGAGGTCCCATCTATTCGTTTCCAGTAAAATATATTTTTTTATTTGATCTAACGGAAAATTAATTTTTTTTAAATCTTTATAAAAAACTCTAAAATTATTTATATTACCATAGATATAAGGAAGTTTTTCATGGTTAGGTAAATTCTTAAAATCAATTAGCTCAACTTTGTCGCTTAAATAAAATTTTTTTTTTTTATTTGATATTATAGCAATTGGTTTTTTTTCAAAAATCTCAATTTTAAGTGTATCAGGATATTTTTTCTTCAAATTATAACTGTCTATAAAACTATTACGCATTAAAATTTCTTTGATCTCAGAGTTTTTCAAAAAAATTAAATTCTTATTATAGATTGGAATTAATGATCTTTTTAAATCATTTTCTTCTAACAAAAAATTATTCTCTATTTTTATCTCTTTTAAATTAAACTTTGTAATTGATATTTTATTTTTTGGATTATAACTGGTTAAAACAATCAGTAACAATATAGCGATTGCTGTCTTTTTTTTCATCTATTCGTGCTTGCATCTAATAAAATTTTTTCTACTAAATTTTCAAAGGACAGTCCCTTGTAATTAGCTATTTCGGGCACTAATGATAAATTTGTCATGCCTGGTTGAGTATTTATTTCTAAGAGAAAAAATTTATTTTTAAAAAATTTAAAATCAGATCTTGTAACTCCTCTACAATTCAGCGCTTTATGTGTTTTTTTTGCTATTTGTAAAACCTCGTTATATTTTTTTTGAGATAATCCTGCGGGCATAATATGTTTAGTTTTTGCTTTTTTAGTATATTTAGCTTTGTAATCATAAAATAATCTTTTTGGTACAAGCTCAATGGCTCCGAGAGGGACGCCATTAATTACCGCAACTTGGATTTCTTGTCCTCCAATATACTCTTCCAATAACAATTCATCATATTTTTTAAGTAAAGATTGGATAGATTTAAATAATCTTTTTTTATTTTTACATATTACTACTCCTAAACTTGACCCCTCATTAATCGGCTTCACGACAACAGGAAAAGTAATATTTTTTTTTTTAAGATATATTTGTATTTTTTTTTTATTAAAATTTGAAGCATTTAATGAAAAAAATTTAGGAGTATTAATTTTATTTTTAACAAATATTTCTTTTGAAATAATCTTATTCATTGAATTAAAAGAACTAATAACACCAGAATGTGTGTACGGAATATTCAAATACTCAAAATAACTTTGTGCAATACCGTCTTCTCCCCCTCTCCCATGGAGTGCATTAAATATTACGTCAGTATTTTTTTTATTTATTAAATTAAAATTTTTAACTTTTGGATCAAAAGTTGAAACTTTATATCCTTTTTTTTTAAGCGCATTTACGCACGCCATTCCACTTTCCAAGCTCACTGCTCTCTCGCCAGATGTGCCTCCCAAAACAACAAGAATTTTTTTAATTTTTTTTTTATTCACCTATTATTTTAATTTCAAGTTCTAGATTTATACCTGTTTTTTCATATACTTTTTTTTTGACTTTTTTAATCAAATTTTCGATATCTGAAGATTTAGCATTTCCATTATTAACAAAAAAATTACAATGTTTTTGTGATATTGTTGCATCGCCCTCGCTCAAATTATCACATCCCGCCTCTTTAATAAGCATCCATGCTTTTTTATCGCTCGATATATTTTTAAAAGTACTTCCACAAGTTTTAATTTGACTAGGTTGAGATAATTTTTTTTTTTCAACAAGCTGAGCTTGGTCTCTCTCAATTTCTTCTTTTCTGCCTACTGAACCTTTAAGTTTAGCTGAGATAATAATCAAATCACTGCTCAAATTTGAGCCTCTATATAAAAACTTTATATCTTCCTTTTTAATCTCTATCTCTGAAAAATTATTTTTATCTATAGCTGATAAAGATACTAAAACCTTAGATATATCATTACCATAACACCCGCTATTCATTATAATTGCGCCGCCAACAGAACCTGGTATACATGATAAAAACTCGAAATTCTTCAAACTATTCTCTTTGGCAAAGTTAGCAACTTTGCGGTCTAGAGTTGCCGACCCGACTTCTAAAGTGTCCTTATTTATTTTTTTTATGTAGGAAAAATCTTTACCTAGTTTTAATACAAATCCTTTTACACCATTGTCTCTTATTAATGTATTAGAACCAGCTCCTAGAATTGTTATATTTGTTTTGATTTTTTTTGCCTCTTTTAAAAATTCAATTAATTGATTTTTATTTTTTGCCTTAAAAAAATATTCAGCATTACCACCTAAATTGAACCAGCTAAGATTGGAAAGATTTACATTATCATTAAAGCTGTTACCAAATTTATCAACAAAGTTAGTTTTTAAATTCATAAAGATTGTTTAAGTCCTGACATCCATTTAGAAATCGTACCTGCTCCCATACCAATAATTATTTCATTATCTCTAAGGTTTTTTTTAAAATAGTTTTTAAGCTCAACTTGATCTTTTATCATTATAACCTGCGTTTTTGAATTTTTTGCAATTAATTGTCCAAATTTAATATGATTAAAATTTATATTTTTCTTTTCCCCAGCTGCATACAATGGACATAAGATTACACTATGAGACTTAGAAAAACATTTCGAAAATTCTTTTTTTAACGAAATTACTCTTGAATATCTATGTGGTTCAAAAACACTTATTATTTTCCTTCTAGGATTCACTTTGTAAACTCCTTCCAAAATTGATTTAATTTCTGTAGGGTGATGTGCATAATCATCGTAGAAATCATTTTTATTTTTTGAAAAAACTTTTGTCATTCTTCTTTGAACACCCGAAAAATTATTGAGTGATTTTTTTGCAAGGTTAATATCAGCACCCAGATTTAGACAAACTATGAAAGCAGCAGCTGCATTTAAAACATTATGTTTTCCCAATAGCTTAACGTTAATATTTTTTATTTTTTTGATTATTTTTTTATTTTTTTTAAATGAAAGATTAAATGATGTGCTTTCAGAATTATATCTTATATTATAAATTTTATACTCAGCTTTATTATTTTCACCGAATGTTAATATATTTTTATTTTTGATTTTGTTCAAAATTTTTCGAATATTTAGGTTATCTATGCAAATAACCGATTTGCCTGTGGGAGGAGTTTTATTTATAAATTTTATAAATGAGTTTTCCAAATTTTTATATTTTTTATAAAAATCTAAATGTTCGTAATCTATATTAGTTACAATAGAGTAATTAATTGGCAATTTTAAAAAGCTTCCGTCTGACTCGTCTGCCTCTAATATTGCCCACTCACCTTTACCGAGTTTTGCATTGCTTCTAAGAGAGTTTATCACTCCTCCATTTATAATAGTCGGGTCTAATTTTTGATCTGAAAGAATTTTTCCTACTAATGATGTTGTTGTAGTTTTTCCATGTGAGCCGGTAACAATTATATTTTTTTTTAATGAAACTACATCAGCTAAAACTTCTGCACGTGAAAAAACGGGTATTTTATTTTTTTTTGCGTACTTAAGTTCAACATTATTTTTCCTGATAGCAGTTGACTTAACAAGAATATTTGCTTTTTGAACATTTAAAGAAGAATGTCCAATAAATATTTTAATTCCTAATCTCAAACAACTAATTGTATTTTTATTTCTACTTTGATCACTTCCCTGGACTTTAAAACCCATATTTTTCATTATTTGGGCTAGCCCACTCATTCCTATTCCGCCTATGCCAACAAAATGAATAATATCTTTTTGGCCTAAATTAATTTTTTTCATTTAAAATTTTTTCTATTTGAGTGTTTAAATTTTTAAATATTTCTTTGTCTGAATGTTGTTCTTGACTCGACAACATTCTATTTGTTGCTGATTTATTAGTAAAAATCAATTTAATCAAATCATATAATTTATATCTTATATTTTTCTCCTCGATAAAATATCCAAAACCTTTTTTTGAATAAAACTCAGCATTTTTAAGTTGATGATTATCTGCTGAGGAAGGTAATGGTATTGTGATAAAAGGTATTTTTAAATTGATAATTTCCCCAAGCACTGAAGCTCCTGAACGAGTAATTATTAAATTTGAATTTAAATAATATTTTAATATTTTGTCTGTGAAATTGAATATCTCATGATCAATACTTGCGTCCTTATAAAATTTAGATAATTGATGATTCTGACTTTTCTGACATTGTTGATAAATTTTTATTGGTTTTTTTAACTCTTTACATTTTTTAAATATTTGTGGCAATTCATCTGCAAAAACTTTTGCAGCTTGACTTCCCCCTATAACTAAAATATTTATTTTTTCAAAATCATCGTAATTAGATTTCATACTTTTTGAACCTATTATTTCCTCTCTAATTAAATTTCCTATCTCAACTAACTTATTCTTATATTTATCAGCAATTCCTTCGACTTCTTTGTAAGAAACGAATATTCTTTCCGCAAAAGGTAATAAGTATTTATTTGCTTTTCCAATTATTAAATTATTTTCATAAACTATAAATTTTATTCTTAAAAGTTTAGAAGCAACGCAGATCGGAAAAGATGAATAGCCTCCCATTCCAAAAACAATTGAAGGTCTGTTGAAAGCAAGAAATATTAAAGACTCGAAAATTGAAAAGAAAATTTTAAATCCAGAACTAAAAAATTCAAAGATATTTTTTTTCAATAATGGTGATGAAGATATCTTTATTAAGCTAAGATTTTCAACATTGTGAATGTATTTTAAACCTCTTTTGTCTGAAGTTAACTTTACAGTAAAATTTTTAGTTAAAAAATAATTTGCTAAACTGTAGGCAGGTAGAATATGCCCACCAGTACCTCCTGTTGCTATTACAATTTTTTTTTTAATCATATAAATAAGTTTTATTTTTTGTATAATTTAAAACTAATCCTGCTAAAATTGAACTTCCAATTAAAGAAGAGCCCCCATAACTTAAAAAAGGTAAAGTCATGCCGGTGGTAGGTAATAAATTAGTATTCACCCCTGCATGAATAAAAGTTTGAAAAATTAATAATGTTGCCAACCCGCTTAGAGAAATTTTTAAAAATTGATCATCTTGGTTGAAACAATTCTTAATAATTCGAAATGAAATATACAAAAAAATGAATAAAATAATGATTGAGGATAAAGAACCAAATTCTTCAGATATTACTGCGATTACATAATCTGTATGAGCTTCTGGTACGCTCTCTTTTAAAATGCCTTCGCCCATCCCTTGTCCTGTTAATCCACCTAGCATTATGGCGTCTAAAGCAGTCGTTGATTGAAATCTATCTCCTTGGCTTGGATCCAAAAAAGTTATCAGACGATTTATTATATATCCAAATTTTTCAGGTAACAAAAAAAGTAAGGCACCAAAAGAAATTATGAAAAATAGAAAGAAAATAAATATATAATATATACTCACACCAGAGATAAAAACTGTTGCAACCCAACTGCCCGTTAATAAAATTGATTGTCCTAAATCCGGTTGGTCAATTAATAGTACTAAAACTGAACTCAAGAGAACAAAACTTAAAAAATATTTAATATGAGAAATTTGAAATTTTTTTAAAACTAATATTTTAACAGTCATCAAAATAAAAAAAGGCTTTAATATTTCAATGGGTTGTAATCTAAAAAAATAAAAATCAATCCAACGTTTTGCACCTTTAACTTCAACACCAATTATTGGAACTAAAGCTAAAAAAATAAAAGATAGAATAAATAACGGTGTTATTAGTTTAATAAGTAATTCAGTTTTTAATATTGAAATAAACACCATTATAATTAAAGCTAATAATGTAAAAATTAAATGTTTAGTAAAAAAAAAATAATAATCTTTATTTAATCTCTCCCCTGCAAGAGAAGAGGTTGAGGAAAAAGAAAAAAATAAACCTAAAAAAAATAAAATAACAAAGCAAAAAAAAATTTTTCTATCTATACTTCTCCAATAATTAGTAAATGTAAATTTAAAGTAGTTTTCTAACATATTTTTTTGTTAATCTTTTAAATTCTTGACCTCTTTTTTCAAAATTGTCAAACTGATCAAAAGATGCTGCGGATGGACTCAATAAAACAAATCCTTTATCAATTTTTTTTAATTTACTATCTTTAAGAATTTGAAAGACTGAATTTTTGATATTTTTTGTTATTGAAAAAACTAATTTACCTTTTATTTGTTTTTTAAAAAAATTTGTATGTTTACCAATTATATATGTTTTAATTATATTTTTTTTAAACGGCATAAAATTGAGTTTATCATTTTTTTTTGGGAGGCCTCCAACTATCCAGAAAATATTTTTTAGACTAGACAAAGCATTTTCGCTAGCACTAAACGAAGTTGCCTTTGAGTCATTTATAAATACGATATTTCCTTTTTTTAAAAATATTTCAAATCTATGTGGTAGACCTTTAAAAGATTTCATCGCATGGATAAAAGTTGATTTTTTTATTTTTATTAATTTTGAAAATGCATAAACAAAATTCATATTTTCATTATTTATATCTAAAGTTAGATAATCATTTTTGATCTGATTTTTAATTTTTTTATATTCGTCAAATTTTGGGACTATCAAATTACTTAAAAAATTTTTTTTAAGAAAGTTTTTTTTTATTTTTTTATTTATTATTGCGTAATGATTTTTTTTTTGAAGAGAAAAGATTTTTAATTTTGATTTCAGATAATTCATCTTACTCCCATGCCAATCCAAATGATCGTTACTAAAATTAAGAAAAAATGCGTAATCAGGACAGATAAATTTAGAGTATTCAAGCTGAAATGAAGAAGCTTCTATAATTACAAAACTTTTTTTAGGATTTTTTAGACTCAAAATTGGAGTTCCAATATTTCCTCCTAATTTAAAATTAAGCTTATTTTTTTTAATTAGATGAGCTAATAATTGACATGTTGTTGATTTACCATTTGTGCCTGTTACAACAATGCTTTTAAATTTATGGTAAGCCAAATAAAATAAATCTATATCAGTAATAATCTTTTTTTTAAATTTACTTAATTTATTATTATTTTTTAAGCTTATTCCTGGAGATAAAATAATATAGTCCACACATTTTAAAGTTAAATTTAAATTTTGTGATCTATAATTTTTATAAACATCCTTTTTTTTATCATCCCAAACCTTAAAATTTTTTATTTTTTTTTTTTTAAAAAAATTAACTACAGATTTTCCAGATAAACCAAGTCCATAAACAAGGAACGATAGCTCTTTTAGTTTTGGATGTTGAAGCATCTTTTACCTTAATTTTAATGTTGCAAGTCCTACAAGTGCTAAAATAATAGCTATTATCCAAAATCGAATTACTATTGTTGACTCAGCCCACCCCTTTTTTTCAAAATGATGGTGTATAGGGGCCATTTTAAAAATTCTTTTGCCTGTCAATTTAAATGAAGCTACTTGAATTATCACCGAGACTGTCTCTAAAACAAACAACCCTCCAATTATAGCTAAAACAATTTCATGTTTGACTATAATTGCTACAGCGGCCAAAGATCCCCCTAATGAAAGTGAACCTGTATCTCCCATAAAAATTTTTGCAGGAGGAGCATTATACCAAAGAAAACCTAAGCAAGCTCCAACAACAGAACCGCAAAAAATAGATAGTTCCCCAACATCTTCTATGTACTGAATCTGTAAATATTCAGAAAAGATAGTATTGCCTACAACATATGAAATTAATGTAAAAGAAATTGCAACTAACATTACTGGAACAGTTGCCAACCCATCTAGTCCGTCGGTCAAATTCACAGCGTTAGATGATCCAATAATTACAAAAAGACCAAATGCAATAAAAAACCAACCCATATCCCAAATTAAATTTTTGAAAAAAGGAAAATATAAATTGTATAAAAATTCATGATTAGAGTAATTGATTAATATCACTAAGGTTATAATACTTATTAGCACTTGCCCTAAAAATTTATAACTCGACTTAAGCCCTCTAGAGTTTCTATATTTAATTTTTAGTATGTCATCTAATAATCCAAGTGCACCCAAAGATAATGAAACAAAAATTAATGTCCAAACATAAGTATTAGCTAAGTCTGCCCACAGTAGAGTGCTAAATAAAATACCTATGATAATAATCACACCACCCATAGTAGGTGTACCAGATTTTTTTATTATATGATCAATTGGTCCATCTTGTCTTATCGGGCCAGTAATCATTTTTTCTGAGAATAATTTTATCAGTGGTCCCCCAATTATAAAAACAATTATCAGTGAGGTAATAACAGATAGACCAGTCCTAAAGGTTAAGTACTTAAAAACGTTCAAGAACGAATATTGTTCAATTAAAGAAACTAATAGGCTAAATAGCACTTAAATACCCTTTATCATTTTTTTACTAAAATCATTTAGGCCTGTAGCGTTAGACCCCTTTATCATTAGATAATCGTTGTTCGAAATCATTTTGCCCAAGGTTAAATCTATATCTTCGTTACTTTGTAAAATATTTCCTCTTTTGTTCTTATCAAGTAGTTTATATGTGAAAATTGTTTTATTTCCTTTAATGAATACTTTATCTATATCAGAGTTGTTAATAACTTTAGATAATTCTTTATGATATTTTTCAGATTTAGAACCTAATTCAAGCATATCTCCCAGAATTAAATATTTTTTAAAATTTTTCTTTTTAATATAACCAAAATTTTGCAATGCATTTCTGACAGAAGATGGATTAGCATTATAGCTTTCATCTATAAGTTTAAAATTTTTCTTATATCTAAATATTGAATGCTTCTTACCCCTGCCTTCAGATAAATCAAAGTTTTTAAATTTTTCTATAAATTTTTTTAAATTTAAATTAAGAGCCTTTAATATTGCAATTGAAGCCAGTACATTATGAATATTTAAATTTCGAATTTCAGACTCAACGAGTTGATTGTGGATATTTAAAAAAAGTTTTGTAGATTTCTTTTTTCGAATAGCTTTTATTAAACGAATATCTGAATTTTTATGTGTGCCAAAAGAAGAAATTTTTAATTTAAAAGATTTAGCTTTCCTAAATAAAAAATTAAAGTATTTATCGTCCCTATTTAGAATAATAGTTCCACCCTCTTGAATATTTTCTATAATTTCAGATTTAGCTTTTGCTATTCCATTAATATTTTGAAAATTTTCTAAATGCGCCTCTCCGATATTAGTTATTACCCCTATATGAGGCTTTATTAGGTTAGTAAGGTTTTTGATTTCATTTGCTCTACTCATGCCCACTTCAAAAACTCCATACCTATCGTCAAAACTTAAATTAGACAAGCTAACAGGCACACCAAAATGATTATTAAAAGATTTCGGGGACGAATATGTTTTACCAAAATTTTTAAGAAGATCTTTTGTTAAATTTTTTAAAGACGTTTTGCCTGTACTTCCAGTAATTGCTATTATTTTTGCAGAGGACTGTTCTCGCTTTAGTTTGGCGAATTGATTTAAAAACAAGGCAGGTTTTTGAAATCTTATTATTTTTTTTTTATTTTTATTAAATTTATAAGAAGATACAATACATCCAGCACCTTTTCTTAAAGCATGTGCTGCAAATTTGTTTCCATCATTTTTTTTCCCTTTAATTGCTAAAAATAAATTTCCTTTTTTAATCTTTCTTGTATCAATAGAAATACCTTGAAAATTTACTTGTTTTTCAGTCCCCAAAATTTTTTTAAGCAATAATTTATTACTTAAATAGTTTTGTTTTAATCTGCTAATTTTTTTTGATTTTATTTTAGTTTTTCTTATAATTTTTTTATCGGAAAAAAGTAAAACTTTATTTTTATAGATTTGTTTTTCTTCATGCCCTTTCCCAGCAATTAATACTATCTCTTGGGGCTTGGCATTTTGTATGGCTTTTTTTATAGCTACTTTTCTGTCTCCTATATCAAAGACTTTATTTTTATCTATATAATTTATAAGTTCATTTCTTATTTTTTTAGGATTTTCATTTCTAGGATTATCATCTGTTACATAAATTTTTTTGCAATTAGCGTCTGCTATTTTTGCCATTAAAGATCTTTTTTTCTTGTCCCTATCTCCTCCACATCCAAAAACTAAAGTAATATTTTCTCCATAATTTAATCTTAAATACTTTAAGGTTTTTGATAAAGCGTCGGGTGTATGGGCATAATCTATAAAAATTTTGATATTTTTAGAATATATTTTAACTAATTCAAGTCTGCCATTTACATCTTTGAGGTTTTTGATTGTTTTAATAATTGATTTTTCTTTTAAACCACAAGATTTTGCTGCAGCTATGGCCATTGCCAAGTTTTTGTTTTTAAAATCACTGTTTGGTTTCAAATTATTATTATTAATTTTTTTAAGCTCCTTACTTATATCTAAAAGCCTTAATTTTTTCTTTTTAGCTATTCGTTTTAAAAAGAGAAATTGTGGAATTTCTTTGTCTGAAATAACTAAAGATCCTTTTTTTAAAATTTCCGTGAATAATAACAATTTTGCATTAAGGTAATTCTTCATAGTTTTATGATAATCTAAGTGATCTTGGCTAAAATTCGTAAAAATCGCAGTTTTAAAATTAATATTATGCAATCTTCTTTGATCTAAACCATGACTTGAGGACTCTATAATGACATTATCAATTTTTTTCTTTTTTAAATAATATAAATTTTTATGCAGTGAAATTGTGTCTGGAGATGTAAGATTAGTTTTTATAACTTTATTATTATACTTAATTCCCAAAGTTCCAATCGTAGCAACAGGTAGGTTATTAGTCTTTAAAATTTGATAAAATATATCAGCAACCGACGTTTTTCCGTTAGTTCCGGTTACTGCAATAATATTTTTTGGTTTTAATTTATAAAATTTTGCAGCTGCTTCACTTAATAAAGCTCTAACTTTATTGGTCTTAATAAAAGTAATATTTTTAAAATTAATCTTGCAATTTTTAGAACATACAATAACTGTTGCCCCTTTTTTAATTGCAGATTTAATAAAGTTTTCTCCATTAATTTTATTGCCTTTAATAGCAAAAAAAATGAAATTTTTTTTTACCTCATTGCTGTCTGAAGAGAGTCCAGAAATAAAAGTATTTTTTCTATTTTTTGGAGTATGTTTAATTAGTTTTCTTAACAACATGCTGACCTGTAAATTCATTGTTTTTTATGGCTAAAATTGGCCCAATTTTTTTTATTATTTTGCCAGCGACATAAACAGAATTCCAACCAGATGTATTATAGGGCGCTTTAGTCTTTATCCCTCTATAGTTATAAATTAATTCTTTGTTAATTTTGGGATTTTCTAGCATAATAAAGAATGCATAGTTAGGTTTATTAGAGGGAAAAATTGATATGAAAGTGTTAATTCTATTTTTTTTATCACCATAACTTTCTGCAGTTCCTGTCTTTCCTCCTACATAGTATCCTTCTATGTCAGCTAAACTAGCTGTTCCATCATTGCTGCTAACAACTTTTCTTAAAATATTTCTTAATTTATTACTTGTTTCATTTGAAATAATTTTATTTGGTTTTTCTGCTTTCCTATCTTTAATCAAGCTTGGAGTAACTAATTTTCCTCCATTGCTCATTGCTGAAAATAATGCAGTAGCCTGTAGGGGAGTCGTGGTAATTCCATGACCATAGGAAATAGTTTCTAATTTACACCTATTCCATTTTATTTTATGAGGAGCCCCAACTTCTTCAAGTTCAATATTTGGATTTTTTGTAATTTTTGTTTTTTTAATAAATTCTTTAAAATTTTCTTGCCCAATTTTTTTTGCTAGCATTACTGATCCGACATTAGATGATCTCACTAAAATTTCTTCAACAGATAGATTTTTTGGATGATCTTTCATGTCAGTAATTTCATGAATTGAACATTTAATTTTTCTTGGTATATTTTTTATAATTGTATTTGTATCAACTAATTTATGTTCTAAAGCTAGTGCTATAGTGAAAGTTTTAAAAATAGAACCGAGCTCATAAATACCTTTGGAAATTTTATTAATATATTTTTTATCTTTAATAGTTTCTCTTTGATTAATATTGAAATTTGGTAATGAAACAAAAGATATAATATCACCATTATTTACGTTCATTAACAATGCTGCTCCACCAGTTGCATGAAAAGTTTCAATTGCTTTATTCAATTCACTATCAACTATATATTGTATATTACTATCTAAAGTTAGCTTTAAAGGTTTATTTATAAGATTTTTATTTTTTAAATCTTTATCAAAATACTTTTCAATACCCGATATGCCATAATTATCATCGTCAACTTGGCCTATTATGTGACTAAATAAATTACCATGAGTGTACATCCGAACCTGTATTGGCTCTAGCTTAATAGCTTTTTCTCCTAATGACCAAAATTTATCTTTTTCAATTTGATCAACTCTTTTCTTAATTCTAAAATATTTATCTTTATCTAATCTCTCCTTAATGTCTTCAAATGGTAAATCAGGAAAATTTAGTCTTAATTTAATTAGAAAACTTTTTTTATCCTTAATTAATTTTGGATCAACTGCAACATGAAAAGTATTTATATTTCTGGAAATAATAGAATTATTTCTATCTACAATATCTCTTCTTAAAAGAGAGAATTTCGATTTTTTTTTTTCAAAATTAAAAATATCCTTATTATTTAAAGAAATGTGAGTTATTTTTATTGAAAAAATTAAGATTAAAGAAAAAAAGAAAAAAAATAGTAAATAAATTCTGTCTTGAAAATTATTAGATTTCTTTAAAATTTTATTTTTTTTACTAGTTTCTAAATAATCTTCAAAATAAAAACTTTTTTGGTTTGAATTAATATTTTTTTTTGATTTTCTTTTCATTTAAATTTTTTAAAACTGAGACCCTGTTTTGAAATTCTTTTAAATCAGATATATCAAAAAATATTTTTGAATGAATAATCGGTTGATAATTATTAAGACTAATCATTAACATTTTTTTTTCTATTTGGGCAGGTGATGTTAAATAATGAAAGTCTAATTGAACTTCATTAATATCTTTTTTTTTTGAAAATATCTTTATATTCAAATTTGTAATTTGTTTTTCAAGTATTCTTGTTTTATTTTTAAGAGCAGAGGTGATGATTAATAAAGATACAAATATTGAAATAGAAATTATGAATTTTGATTTAAACACCAATACTCTCCAAATCGATATATTTTTTAAATTTTTTAATTAATTCTTCTGGGTAATGAAATTTATTTTTACTTCTCACTGCAAACCTTAACTTTGCAGAACGTGATCTTCTATTTTTATTTAACTCTTCTTTTGATGGTCTAATTACTTTATTTTTATATTCCTCAAACAGAAAAGATTTTTCAACTTTATTTTCAGGTAAATATCTTGATGGTCTAGATTTATTTTTTGAAAAATTTGAAAAAAAATATTTAATGATTTTATCTTCAATTGAATGGAAGCTTATAATTACTATTTTTCCACCAGGTTTTAAATTTTTAGTTGCATTTATAATCCCATTTATGAGTTCAGTAATTTCTTTATTTACAAAAATTCTTAACGCCTGGAAGGTTTTAGTACAGGGATTGATTTTATTAGAAAAAATTTTTTTTTTACTTCTCTCAATTATTTTTACCAAGTCAGCTGTATTTGTAATTTTTTGTATATTTCGATATTTAACAATATTTTTTGCAATTTTTGTTGCTTCACTTTCTTCACCCAATATTTTAATAACTAGTTTTAAATCTAATTCACTCAAATTGTTTATTGCATCTAAAGCTGAGATTTCATTAAGTCCCATTTTCATATTTAGTTTTTTTTCCGATTTAAACGAAAAGCCTCTGTTAAGATCGTTCAATTGAATAGAAGATAAACCTAAGTCGAAAATAATGACATCTGCATTTTCTCTTAAAATACTATTCAACTGGCTAAATTTAATTTGATAAAATTTGAATCTTAATGGAAATTTTTTTTTAAGTTTTTTAGCTATTAATAGCGCTTTTTCGTCTCTATCTAAAGCTTGTACTTTGGTTTTAGAAAATTTTAAAATTTCTTTACAATATCCTCCACCACCAAAAGTACAATCTAAAAAATTTCCTCCGTTAGCAGGTGAAGAAATATTTAAAACTTCATTCAACATCACTGGAAAGTGGGATGACTCCAGAGATGTAGTTTGATTGTTCATGAATAAAAATAAAAAACATTAAAATTTTTGTTTTCTTAAAAAAGCAGGGATTTCAAAGTCCTCTTCTTCATTAATGTCCTGGTCAAATAACTGTTCTGTTTCTTTTAACTCATTTTCATTTTTTTCTAAATTTTCTTCCTCAAAGTTTTGATCTTCAGAAAAAAGTTTTGGAGTGTATTCTTCTTGCATATTTTCAGAATTTAACGGAACACTATTATTTTCCTCTAAATTATATTTTTCCATGTAAGATGCGCTCTCAATTGAAACACCGGATGGGATATTGGTTGTCTCATTATCAGAGTTATTACTTAAACTTTCTGTATGATTGTCATTTTCAAAACTATTATCATTGTTTTCAAAAGAACTATTTTGTTCTTCTAATTCATAACTTTCATCAAGTTTTAAAGCTGTTGCCCCATCAATAGAATTTAACGTATTATTATCTATTCTTGGGTTATGAGAAAATAAATTTTCAGAATATCCATTATTTTTATTCTGTAACCTAGAAACCATATTAAGAACTGTTTTATTTTCAACTTTATGACCATCTAAAGCAGTAGCAACTATAGATACTCTTATTTTCCCTGTCATATTTTCATCTTTTATTGCGCCAAAAATTATTTCAGCTTCAGGGTCTACTTCTGCTCTTATTTTATTTACGGACT
>MDTA01140101.1_pt1 | contig 15144 bp, 14 predicted proteins | sample 811151 | NCBI WGS metagenome assembly MDTA01 (sample SAMN05326648, study PRJNA326480) | marine metagenome | isolation source: seawater | place: Indian Ocean: South | collected 2010 | reverse complement strand
CAAGAGATCCGGTTTTGAAACCAGGTGAAACATTTGACTTCGGAGGGTTTGTAGGTGTTGCTGGACCCGATGAAGATCTTATCGCGGATGAAAGCGTAGAGCTTGAGAATTATAACCTTAGTTTAATTTACAAACCTAGTGAAAAGACGTCTTTGTACGGAACCTTTAATTACAGCGAAACGTACGACGCTGACACGGGTGGTCGAGTCGTCCCTCAGAGTTTCGGAGATAGTCTAGAAAGTGATCTATTCGAGCTTGGGGCGAAGTTCAGTCTCGTCGAAGATAAGCTGTTCCTAAGTACCGCTTTCGTAGACCGCGAGTTTACGTCAAGGAACCAGGATGGTTCGATCGATCCGGTATTCGTGGAAGTTTACGAGTTTGAGCTCAACTATCAACCTACTAGAAACCTGTTCGCGACCTTTGGATACAGCTACACAGATGCCTCCCGAACAGCAGGATTTTTTGCTTCTCCTTACACCGCAGATCGTGCGGATGAAACTGGCGGGGTATACGTATCGCCTTTATTCCGCGGTCCTCCGGGTGGGGAAATAGTGGACGCGCCTGGTGTTCCGGACAATCTATTTAACGGTTTATTAAGCTACAAGTGGGCCAACGGATTTGGCGTAACGGCTGGTATCCTCTTTTGGGAGGGAATGAAATCTGGATATGACGGATTCGAATTTTCCGTGCCAAATTGGAACGACCCGGAGAGCCCATATGTACTGCAAGCGAACACGGCAGAGCTAGGTTCACAGTACGAGGTAGACCTTGGGTTCACGTACGAGCTGGAAAATTGGTACTACAAGTTAGCGGTCTTAAATGTAACTGACGAAGAAAACTGGGACGTCAACAATTCCGGTTACGGAAACGGATCAATATTGGCCCGTCAGCCGACTCGGTATGAGTTTTCTGTTAGACGGTCCTTTTAAATATAACAATTCATGTAGTTAGTAGTACGCAAAAAGGGGTATCATGGGTCGACCTTCCACAGAAGGTCGACCCTCTCTATTTAAAGAGTGAATACTTTGCGAATTGGATAGTCCGGCAAATAACCGAGCCTTTACATCCCTCACTAATTCTCCGTTGCCCTCTTCAAGATTGGAATTAAGAAACCCGCCAAAAATAGTTGAGCGGGATGATAGCACATTAAAGGTAGCAACATAAGACCCGCGACCGAGCTGTTTAACTCTGGCATGGATGAAAATATAACCGACGCCATCGGAACTCCGGCAGCCAAGGTCTTTTGAGAGCCGCAAAAAAAGGCTGCTATTCGCTCGGAATGGTCGCGAGCAGCTAAAGGGGAAATGACCCACACAAGAAGGGAAAAGACCGCAAGGAAAAGAAGGCTGAAGAGTATGGTCGATATAATGGTATCGAAGCCAACCTGCGACCAAATATCATTTTCGACGCTGTTACAGAACGCGGCGTATACAATAAAAACGATGGCTCCATTGCTGGTCTTTTTAAATAGGGACTTGGATCGGGCGGCCCAGTCTCGCACAAATCTTCTCATTATCTGGCCGATCACGAGAGGCAGAAGAACCAGCATGGATAGCTTGCTTATCAAGGTTTCCAGTGAACTGATTTCAGCTTCGCCTGAAGTTCGTAGCAAAATTGAGCAGAGGATCGGAGTAGCGAAAACCCCGAGGGCATTCGATAGCGTCGTAGAAAAGAGTGCTGCGGAACTATCGCCGTCCGCGTTACCCGTCAAAATGATGGCCGAGGAGATAGTCGCTGGAAGAACCGAGAGATAAATTGCCCCTAAGTAAATCCCCTCTTGAAGGTAACCTCCAAATATGGCGAGCAGGCCGAGCATGGCTATTGGGGCCAAGACGAAGTTGCTTAGCTGGCAAAATGCGTGGAGTTTGATTTTGGCTGCGCTGCCAAGTATCTGACGGGTTGGCAAGGAAAGGCCTTGTATCAAGAATGTCAGGGCGACGAGGGCTTTGGTCGTGACTTCGGTTTTTAAAATTCCTCCCCCAGCCCCAGGACCAGGAAACAGGACGGCCAATACGACCGCTCCGATAAGAGCAAGTGTGAAACCTTGACCTTTAAGCGTGGAATGTAGTCTCATCGTACTCTATACTTATGCTGCCTTTCAGGCTGAGCCTGTTTCGAGATTAAGCGGAATCGCGGGCTCAAGCTATTTATCTTTAACTTTGTTGATTACCTTGGAAAGAATGAAGTTCATAGTCATTGCGGCGAGCCCAGCAGTAGCGACTTTGGAGGAGAAAATGGCTCCTAGAAATTCGGGCAATTCATCAACGAATTGCTCTTGAGAAGGGATGCTGAAGGCAAGCCCAAGGCTTACGGCTATGGTAAGCATGTTGTATTCGTTGAGAGGCTCCTGGAAAATCATTCTGATTCCCGCTCCAGCGATCATGCCGAAAAGCACCAATGTAACTCCACCCAAGACGGGGTTGGGCATGGCGCTAAAGAAATAGCCCGTATGCGGAATAATGGCCGCTATGACTAAGATTCCTGATACATAATACCCTACCTGGCGGCTTCCGACTCCAGTCAGCTGAATGACGCCGTTGTTTTGAGAAAAGGTTGCGGTCGGGAACCCATTAAAAAGGCAGGAAAAAGAGCTGGTGATGGCATCGGAGAGCACACCGCCGCGGATGCGTTTCCAGAAATCCAGGCCCTTGGTGGGCATTCCCGAAAGACTGGCAGTCGCCGTAAGATCTCCGATCGCTTCGATGGAGGAAACGATGTAGATGATGGCGAAAGGTATCAGGAGCTCCCACTTGAAGGCCAACCCGTAGGCCAGTGGCTTGGGAATAGTTATCCACTTGTCCGTAGTCCAGGATGGCCATTCTATGATTCCAAGTGCGCCGCTCAATACATAGCCCAGCGCTATGGCTATAATCGGTCCGTACATGCGAACCTGCTTCAGCTTCCAGGTCTGAGAAACGATTAGCGAGATAACTACGACCAAGGCGATCGAAGCGCTTAGGCTCCAGCTCGCTCCTTCGGCGGAATCTTTCGATATGTAGTAGCCGGATACGGGGATTAGATCGATCCCGATAGCCAGTACGACAATTCCCGCAACCAAAGGGGAAATAATTGACCTCAATGCTGGCAGGGAAAATGCGAGGGCGAACTGTAGTGGGACCGCTGCCAGGGCCATGCCACAGGCGAGCGGCAAACCGCCATCGGAGCCAGCTCGGAGCAATAAGTCCACATAAGCGAAGCTAGTGCCGTTTATGGAAAGCAGGCCTGAGCCGATAATCCCGAGCCGTTTTGCTTGCAGGAGGGTGCCAAGTCCGGATGCCAGTAGACAAATTGAAATGAGGTAAGACTGAGTGGCCGCGTCGATACCCACTACGCTAGAAAAGATCAGGGCAGGGGTGATACAGCCGACAAACATTGCGATCGTTTGCTGTAGCGCGGCGATTGCTGCCTTCCCTGGCGGCATGGTAGCGTTGTGAGGGTAAAGGATATGGGCCTCGGTTCGATTCGAGCTTTGGGATTCGCGCATGGGCTCGCTACAGCAATTCGCTTACCAATTATATCCTCCTTCTGCTGAGATCGGTGGCGATTTTGGCTAGGGAGAATGGGTAGAGTGATGAAAATGCTCTATCAGCCAGGTTGCCGCTTGGTCGAATGGGAGCGGATCGATTGCCTCGCCTAGCTCGGCATGATTGGTCCCAGGCAGAATCAGGAGCCTATTAGGAATGCCCGCCATGCTCAGCGATGCTTGCAAAATTCGGGATTGGGAGATGTCGACTGCCGGGTCGTCATCACCGTGTATGAGGAAAAAAGGAGGGTCGGCTGCATCGATATGGCTGACCGTCGAAGCTTGCTCGTAGGCCTGAAAAATCGGGTGGCCCGGAGGCTGGTAGGTGATAGCTTTGCCGGTGAAACTTAGTAGCATAGGAGCGTTGGATGGATTACTCTCCATAGCTCGGAGAAGATCGTGGACCCCGGCTGCCGCGATAGCTGCTTGGACGCGGCTCGATTGCTGGCTCACCGGATCTAGCGCCGCTGGATCTGCCATATCATCAAGGACCCCTAGGAGGGAAGCCATCGTAGCGCCTGAAGAGTGGCCCACCGAGGCGATCCAGTTCGGTTGAATTCCGTATTTGGCCGCATGATGCCGGACGAATTGGACGGCTCGTTGGCAGTCGGCTATCTGGCTCTGGAAGTGGTGCTTGGGGCCGAGTCGGTGATTGATAGAAAATACCGTGAATCCACTCTCAATGAGGGGAATGTAAGCCTGTCTGGTTTCTCCATAGAGGTCGCTGAAGACGCCGTTGTCGAGGAGCCAAAGATCCAGCTCTTTCAAAGGCACGTCGTCATATTCGCCATACGCGGTAAAGCCGGTACCCATTATAAAGACGACCCCTGCTCCGTTTGCCGTTTCTGGCTGGTACACATCCATGAGCAATGCGCTCCCGTGATCCATGCCGTAGATGACGTTTTTGACCGTTGGATCAGCGGAGAAGACCGGATTGAAAAGTCCGATGATCAACAAAATCAGCGCTGATTTAAAATCGACTGAGAACATGCGTAAATATAAGCACGATTGGAGCCGGCTGCGCTGGAAGAGGCCCGTTTTTGGGGCCAGTGTAGGTCTGGTCTAGAGCGTCCTTCTATCCCGTCGCGGAGCCGCCAACTGCTATCGTCTATTATCCAGTTTGAATACGGCGGGTATGGCCACGATAGAGCAACCGACCAAGAACCCAGCCAGGTAGCCGGGGAATTCGCTGGGGATCAATGAGCCTAGCCAATCGGCTTTGGAACCAAGGAGCACGAGCACTCCCGCTGCGGCGCTGGCAGTTGCCCACCTCGCTCCAATATAGGGCAAGTAGAGACCAGCAAACATCGAGGGGGCGAGCTGCAGCATGCCTCCGAAGGCGTTGAAAGCTAGTTCAGCTACGAGCTCGGGCCTAACGCTGGCTATAAATGCAAAGATGGCGATGGACAAAGTAAACCACCGATTGAGCTTTAGTATCCCACGGCTGGATGCGTTCTTGTCTTTTCGGTACCACTGCTCGCTTGCAATGAAGCCGATGCTCAGGAGAATGGAGTCGGCTGTCGACATAGTTGCGCAGATAACTCCGACGAGTGTCAAAGCCCCCAATACGGCTGGAACCGTAGCCATAACCTCGCCTATAATCTGGTCTCCACTGGAAAGACCGGGGAACATCGCTGCTCCGCCGAGGCCGAGCGTGCCCGCAATCACTGTTAGCATGAGACCCATAAATGGGAAGATGTACATCATCGCGGTAAGGTAGCGCTCCTCCTTCACGATCATGAAACGCTGGGCATTGTGCGCCATCGGCGTCGCTCCCAGCGAAATGAGCAAAGCGAGCCCGACTATGTTCGTTATGGAGTATAGGCCATTAGGTCCAGGCAAGCTCCATAAAGAAGGATCCGCGGCAGCGTCCACATCAGCGAAGAATTGGGCCCCATCGAAAGCCCAATACAGGCCCACGAAAACAATGGTCACCGAAATGCAGCCAATGATGGTGAGCGAAGCCTGGAGGACATCTGTCTTTATAATATTGGCGAGGCCGCCTGATTCGGAATATACATAAATGACAACTAGAGCGATCGCGGCGGTAACAATGTAGGGCAACCCAAGCGAGCTTTCAAGCATGCGTGCGAATCCGGTGATCTGAGCGGCGAGGTAAGGAACCATGCACACCAGGGTGACCGCGATGAACAGCAGTTCCAACTTGGGCGAGTTGAAGGCTTTGAGATACAATTGTATTGGCGATCGCGTATCGGGATGCTTTCGGGAGAGCCGCCACATGCGTCTACCCATAGTTCCGGCTACGATCGCCAGAATTAGGTAACCGAGGACTGCGAAGATGAAATTCCCGACTCCGTGGATATAGTAGTAGCCCGCGGCTCCGATTAGCCCTGCGGCGCTGAAATAAGTTGCCCAAAACGTTAGCAGCGAGGGAAGAAACCCTACCGATTTGCCAGCCAAGAAGAATTCCCCCAATCCCTTAGCAGGTCTTCTGTAGGACCTAATCGTGAGAAAAAGTAGCCAACCCAAATACAGAAGCAAAAAGATGGATGCCCATATTTGGAAGTCGGTCATGAAGCCGTCTCAAGCCGTAATCGCGCCATCCTTTCGATGATAGCTTGGGAAGGCTTAATATTGTCGGCGTTGGAACAAATCGTGCTTTTCGGTCAGGTGTGAATAAAGAAGAGCTCACTCAAGCTTACGCTTCCCTGGAATTCCCCAAGGAATGTTCCTTTAGCCGTAATGATTGGGATATCCTGGCCAATTTCTGGTACCCTATAGCCTTGGTGGCGGATATTGGAGATCAGCCTCGAAAGGCCCGACTGCTCGATACCGATTTAGTGATTGCCCGGCTAGGCTCTGGATACGTGGTTTCTAAGGATCTTTGCATCCACCGCGGCGCTCCGTTGTCCAATGGATGGGTCCGCGACGATTGCATTGTTTGCCCTTACCATGGCTACCGTTTTGATGTTACGGGCAAGTGCGTACTGGTGCCGAGCCATCCCGAATGGAAGATTCCGGGAAAGTTGCGCTTGCAAACGGTTTTGCATGAAGAGCGTTATGGTATAATCTGGGTCTGCCTCAGCGGCCAACCGACCAATCGTATTCCCGTTTGGGAACCTGAAGAGTCGGACAGCGTTTATCGTCGCTTTACCCTCGGTCCCGAGCTCTGGGATTGTTCTGCGGGGCGTCTGATAGAGAACTTCATCGATAATGCCCATTTCTCCTTTGTTCATCGGAGTAGTTTTGGCCAAGAGGGAAGCGCCACCATGGGAGCGGAGTATGATTTTTCTCAAGACGATTATACCATGACGATGGAGTTCGACTACAAGGCGACCAATCCAGATGATTCTCCTATTGCCAACGCTACTGAGCTGGATCGGCACATGCATAGGACGTTGTTTCTGCCCTTCTGCACGCGAACGGTCATCAGCTACCCGCAGGAGCGCGAGCACCTCATCCATTTCAATATCGCACCTGTCTCCTCCCGAAAATCGCAACTCATCGCTGTGTTTCACAGGAACTTTGACCACGACGTACCTATTGATCAGCTATGCGAATGGGAAAAGAGAATCATTTATGAAGACCGGGCGATAGTTGAGCTTCAAAAGCCTGAGGAAATACCGTTAGACATTTCCTCCGAGGTTCATGCTAAGGCCGACAAGGCTTCTCTTGCCCTGAGAAACTGGATGATTGGTGTTGGGCTTCGTGGAGAAATGACTGCCTAATTGCTGTTTTAGACTCAGCTCAAAATTGAGCACAGACGTTCGAAATTCAGCGTGCTCCAGTTTGCTAGACGACATGGAATTCGATTTCTCACGAATCTAATTGAATTGTTGGATCGTAGCGGGAAAAAAGCCCATGACATGTGGATGCGGCTCGGTTTTTGCTGAAGATGTAGATATGTACGACCCTTCTCCAGAACTGTCGAAATTCGTCCAAAGTCTACCGAAAACCGAAACCCATATCCACTTGGAGGGTTCTTGCCCATTCGAGATGATTGATCGGGCGTTTCCGGGCAAGTATCCGGATGGGCCACCGATGTGGGCGGATGAGTTTCGCTACAAAAGCTTTTATGAATTCATGGATTATTATGTGGAGTTTTGCGAAGGGGTATTCACTAGCGCCGAGGCGTATCACGATTGTGCTAAAAAGGTTTTAGCTGACTGCGCGTCCCAGAATTGCAAGTACGTTGAAACTAGCTTCCACGTAGGTTCGCTTTACTCGGGAGCTATTGCTGGGCCTGAACTGGTAGATGCTGTCCTGTCAGCTGCTCCTGAAGATTTGGAAGTTCGAGTTGTGATGGGTATGCGGCACAACGACTATGAAGGCATAGGAAAGGAAATTATCGACGACTGCTTATTTTGGGAGCGGCTATGGGGAATCGATCTACACGGACCTGAGGATTATCCGCTTGAGCCTTGGACCGCTGAGGTCTGGAAAGCGGCTGGGGCGGCCGGGAAATTTCTCAAAGCCCATGCGGGGGAGTTCATGCCCGCCAGCTTCGTAAAGCGGTGTATCGATGAATTGGGAACACGTCGGATACAGCATGGCGTACGTTCCGTCGAAGATCCCGAACTAGTGGCCTTTCTAGCCCGAGAGGGGATCGCTCTAGATGTTTGTCCGATCAGCAATCTGAAGTTGGCAGTAGAGGGAATCAAGACGATGTCTGATCATCCGATTCGACAGCTTTTCGACGCGGGCGTTACGTGCACGATCAACTCGGACGATACCTTGATGTTCGGAAACTACTTGAGCGAAGAGTATTATGCTCTGCATCAGGATCTTGGATTCAGCGAGCAGGAACTGGCTCGAATCGCATTAAACGGCTTTCTCGTAGCTGATTGGGATTCCCCAAAGAAGGACGATTGCATCGCAGAGCTGACTGCGATCATCGAAGAAAAGGATCCCAGCTAGCAACATGCTTGATGATCCGAAGGAGCGGAAGTATCTGATACTCTTCGGGTTGTATGTGGGCTTTTGGGGCATGCTGCAATGTCTCACCGTTAAGCTCGTCCCATTAGACCTAGCTTGGCTCGGTCTAGGAACCTTGGCATTCAGCTACGGATCCTTCGCCCATGCTTTCACCTTCCCCTGCACCGACGCGGCGGCTGAGATCTGGGGGGCCAAACGGGCGCGGATGATGGTCTACATGGGAACTGCCGTGTACATTGTCTGCACGGTATTCCTGTTTTTAGCTGTGCAAGCTCCCCCGGCGGAAGGCTGGCCTCTAAACGATGCCTATGTCGCCCTCTTCCAGGGTGGGCCGAGAATTATCCTCGGATCGCTGTTGGCCACATTGTCCGCGCAACTTTGGGATATCTACGTGTTCGAGTGGGTGAAGAAGAGGACCGGGGAAAAGAATCTTTGGCTGCGCAACAATGTTTCTACGTTTGGCTCCCAATTATTGGATACAACTATATTCTGCACGATCGCTTTCTATGGAATCATACCCAATGATGTAATGCCCAAACTGATTATCGGATCTTATTTGATGAAGCTTCTGGTGGCGGTAATCGATACGCCCATTGTCTATATAGTCGTATACTGGGTGACGGGTCACTGGACTTCCAAGGGAGACATTGTTGAGGAGGAGACTAATGATGGTGACAACGAAACTGGCGCTACAAGCTAGTCTTTAATAACTGAGTAGAGAACGGCACTACATGGTTTGCCATCAATGAGGATGCGTTTAGCGAGAACAGCGTCTTTATGGGCCCCTATCTTCTCCGCGACACGTTGGCTCCTATTGTTTCCGACTGCGGCGACGATTTCGATACGGTTCAATTCCGTATTCTCGAAAGCCCAGTTTATGACTTTCTTTGCTGCCATGGGCATGATGCCATTCCCTGCTTCGCTGGACCGAAGCCAGTATCCCATATTGGCGACGCCCTCGATGACATTGACTTGGTTCAAGCCGCAGGCTCCAACGAAGTGACCATCTCTCAGCACAGCGAAGTCATAGATTTCGCCTCTTTCGAAGCCGGTCACGCTAATCGCCAAATAGCTCTTCGAATCCTCGATGGAATAATCGGGATGACACCAAGGCATCCATTGCATTATGTCGTCTTTCGACTCTTCTATCGCTTCGAATACCGGTTTGGCGTCTTCAACGCGGTAAGGCCGTATCGCTATATCCATCATGCAGATGTCTAGCCCTAGGATACGTTTATTGTCTATTCCAAAATTCTTTATGGGGAGCCAGCATGAAATCTCTGAGGTTTGGCAAGGGCCCGTAGACTTTGAGATTCTTCTGGCCAGAAGCGAAGACGGTTCTGCAAGGGAGATTCATTGTCGGGTTTTCAGGATCCGCTCCGGTTAGCTCTTTCAGATCCGTTTCCGAGGCGCCGTAAACGACTGTGCCGATATTCGCCCAATAGATCGTTCCGGAACACATGGCGCAGGGCTCTAAGGTGGTGACGAGGGCGCATTCCCAAAGATAGTCGGGATCGTACTCGAGATAGGCCCGGCGAGCGAGTTCCGATTCCGCATGCTGTACCGTATTCACATTCCCTTGACGCATTAGAACGGTTTCAAGATCCGGGCCGACGAGAATGGCTCCGAATGGATGATGCCCTTCCCCAAGGGCTTTGATGGCGACCTCGTTTGCCGTATTCAGCAACCGGGCCTGAATGTCTTCGTCCATGATAGGGTCAGTTCGTGGCGGCTATTCTTTCCAGAATATGGTCGCTCGCGGATATAGGCGCGTACTTCTTTGGATTTTGCTCGGACACGCACGATGGAAGAGTCTCTACAAGAACGTCTGGATCCGGATCGGAGAAGAAGGCGATAGACAGGCGGCCATTGGCCGCGTCTGCTGGCCGGACTTGCACTCGATGCGGTGTTGATCGATAGACGTCATTGGTCCATCGAGCCAAAAGGTCGCCTGTGTTGATGACAACGGCGTTCTCTATTGGCGGAGCAGGAATCCAGTTCCCCTCAGAGTCCTGAACCTCGAGTCCGCCCGACTGGTCTTGAAATAGAAGCGTTAGGGTTCCATAGTCGCTATGGGCTCCTGCGCCGAGTTGTCCAGAGGACTCAACCTTTGCTGGCGGGTAGTGTAGAAATCGAAGCGTTTGCAAGATTCCCGTGTGCTTGTTGGCGAAGAAACCCTCCGGAAGATCCAATGCCAGAGCGAAGGCGCTCATCAGTCTATCGGCGAGTCGCTGGCAGTCTGCGAAAAAATCGCACGCGACCTGTCTGTAGTGAAAGCTGGGCCAAAGCTCAGATTGACTATATAGTTTGGATACATTCCGCATAGTGAACGTCTCTTTTTGGTCCGCCGGCTTACTTGGATCTAGGGCCTCCTTACCCATGCCGTGGTATCCGAAGTTCAGCTCTTGGTCGAATAGGAATTCATTTTTGGATTCGGAATCCATCCCGAAAAAGCGTCGAGCCGTCGCCATTACTGCCTTCACCGTTTCCGGAGCGATTCCACAGTTGTTTATATACATGAATCCGACTTCCTTAGCACTTCGATCGACCGCCTCTGCCAGAGCTTTGCGTTCCGCGATGGAGTCGCTCAACATTCCACTGAAATCGATAAGAGGGATACTCGAACTCATAAGCCACATTTAGCATAAAGCCTGCCATCGAGTGACGGAATAGCGGGAGTTTCCCGATTTACCGTCTCCAATTGTCAACTGCCCGGCAAAACGCTCCAGATGGTTCACAGATGGCCTTTCCATTTTCGTAGATGAGATCGCCTCTTAGCCAGGTTTGGCGGATATCGAATGAAGTCTGCATGCCGCAATAAGCGCTGGCTCGGTGCTTATAGGCCAGATTGTCGGCTCTGATTTCTTTGGGCGTCATACTTGAATCGACCAGAGCGAAGTCGGCGTCTTTCCCGATTTCTATGGAGCCTTTGGCTCCGAGTTTTGCTCTCTTGGCCGGTCTCGAGGAGCTCAGCTGGACTAGATGCGAGAGGAGTTCGGGGTTCTCCGAGCATTGGCTCCAAAGGAGCGGCAGGCCATGTTGCAATCCGCTTATGCCGCCCCAAGCGTCGTAGAAACTCAGGCCAGTCTTCATTTCGGGAGGACAGGGCGAGTGATCGGAGCCGATGGTATCGATCTCCCCATTCTCGAGACTTTTCCAGAGTATATCGATAGAGTATCGGTACCGGAGTGGCGGAGCGCACTTGGCGTCCGGACCTATCCTGTCCGCATCCTCGATGGAAAGAAGCAAGTAGTGGGGGCAGGTTTCGCAGCTTATATCAACCCCGTTGTTTTTAGCTTCGATTATCGGATCGAGCGCTTGGGCAGAGCTAACGTGGACGATGTGAATGGGACAACCTGTTTCGCCAGCCAGTTCGATAGCGATCTGGATAGCGCTAATTTCCGCTTCCACGGGTCGACTGGCTTCCCAATCGAATGCGCTCTTGCGTTGGGAAAGTTTTTGGTTCGATGGATTCAGGATTGCCGGGTCCTCGGCGTGGAGAGCGAGAAATTTCCCTGTGGGGGCTATACGCTTCATGCCCTCTCTCAAGGTCGCGATGTCCGAGTTTATGAAATCATCAGTCCCGCTAGGCGACATGAAAGCTTTGAAAGCGATCACTCCTGCGTCCGCTAGGGGATGAATGGACTCTAAATTTCCTGGCACGAGTCCGCCCCAGAGAGAGAAGTCGACGCTGGATTTTGAGCCTATTGAAGCGAGTTTCTTATCTAGAGCTTCAACCGAAGTGGTCGAGGGTATGCTGTTTAGAGGCATTTCTGCCACCATGGTGCAACCGCCCGCAGCGGCTGCGAGAGAACCGGTTGAGAATCCCTCCCAATGGGCGCGCCCTGGCTCGTTAAAATGTACATGGAGATCAACGCCTCCGGGAAAGCAAAAAGAACCTTCTCCATCGAAGACCTCTTTCCCCGCCTCGGACACTTTGCCAATCGCTGAAAAACGGCCTTGGTCGATTGCCAAGTCAGCTTCTTGCCAGCCTTGTGCCTCGAGCAGGCGAACGTTGCGAATAATGCGGTCGTGCATCTTTTACATGTGGGCAAAAGCGTTTTGATCGACGCGTTTTATGATATCCGCCATTGAGCGAAGGGCTTCCAGTATATCCGAGGATTCCGCGAATTCATCTGGGTGATGGCTCAATCCGTCCTGGCAGCGCACGAATAGCATGCCGATACGGCAGGTCTCAGCTATTTTCATGGCATCATGGCCAGCTCCGCTGAAGAGCTCGGTTACCTGTCCCGTGTTGGCGGCGACCGCTCCAGAAATAAGCTTCGTTACCACTGGGTCGCAATTGGCGTGGGAAGTTTCCTGAATGTTCTGGATGTCGATTTTGATCGAGCGTCGCTCCGCAATGGATTCGATTTCTCTGAGAAGATCTATTTTGAGCTCTCTCAGCCGTCCTAGGTCGGGGGCTCGAAAGTCGATGGAAAAGTCGGCTCTGCCAGGAATCGCGTTACTTGCGTTAGGCGAGATCTCTAGTTTTCCAACGGTTGCTTTAACCTCTGGACGGGCGAGGGCGAAATGCTCTACCGCGAGAATCATCTCCGCAGCGCAGGCGAGAGCATCGGTCCGAAGGTCGTGGGGTGTCGTTCCCGCATGGCCTGCCTTCCCTGTAGCCGCCACGCCGATACGCGTTTGGGCCGCTACGGCGGTAACGACTCCTAAAGGATGGCCGCTAGCTTCGAGCACGGGACCTTGTTCGATATGGGCTTCTAGGAAAACGTCGTCCCCTCCGATTATTGGAGCTATGTGGGCGATGTTATCGGGATTGAAGCCACGGGCTAGAAAAGCCTCTCGCATACTCATCCCTTCGGAGTCGACTTTGTCCAAGGCGGAATCATCGAAAGCGCCGCAAAGCAGCGAACTGCCGAGAAAAGTCGTTTGAAAGCGGACGCCTTCCTCATCGCAAAACGCGAGAGCGTTTACGTGGTGTTTGGGAGCATACCCTTCCGCCTGCAGGAGCTCGATTGCTCCGATTGAGAGAAGAACTCCTAGAACGCCATCGTACTTGCCTGCTTCTACTACGGTATCGTAGTGAGATCCGATATGAATAGAGGGCGCTTTTGCGGTGTTCGAAGGCCAAGAGCCAATAACGTTCTGGAAGGGATCGATGTTGGATACGAGACCGGCCGTGTTCATCCACGACTGAATTAGCCGAGAGGCGATGTCCATTTCCTTGGATAGGAAAACTCGGGTGAGACTTTCGGCGCTCGAGCTGATCGCCCCCAATATTTCGATACGCTCGATAAGGCGGCGGTGAATGTTTTCGATGTGCGATTCTCTTATCATTAACTCCCTCGGTAGGTTGAATAACTCCAGGGCGTGCAGAGAAGAGGAACGTGATAGCTTTCCCCCGCTCTCAGGTTTACGTCGATAGATATGTTCTCTAGGAAAGCGGGTTCAGGAAGAGAAACGCCCGTTTCCTTGAAATAAGCGCCAATCTTGAATACGAGACGGTAGGGACTCGTTTGCAGAGATTCATCGTTTAGCATTGGAGAATCGGTTCGCCCTTCTTGATTCGTTCGGAATTTACCGATCAGTCGGTATGACTCTCCGTCGAGTTGATGGAGTTCTATGTCGACGTTCGGCGCGGGGCAACCGTGGTAATTGTCTAGAATGTGTGTGCTCAGTTTTCCGCTCATTTTGCAGATGGATTTAGGATACGATTGCGTCTAGTCGGTGCCAGCCGATTCGGGCGATCTGGGCTAAGCAAGCCAAGCGCTCCGATCTCGGCGATGCTTGCAGGCGTTGTTGAAGGATGGGTAGCGTTTCCGAGGCGCTGTGGTCGGAAACGCAAAGTATGAAAGGGTGCCCGAACCTCTGCCGATAATTGGCGAGAGTTTCCCGGAGAGTATTGAAGGTGTCTCGGGGAAGGGATGAGAATCCAGCCCTTGTCTGTTCGGATTGGGAGAAGTCGGTGAGCTTAGCAAGCTCGTCCATTTTTGCGGCTAAATCGGGGTGGGCAGTGATGAGCTGGCTTTGCATCTCCTCTTCTGCTCCGAATATTACGCTCTCGAAGCGCGCTTGCAGGGCTTTCTTATCTGAGAAAGGACGGCCTTTGACGGCTTCTTCCACTACCCATGGCGAGTGCTCGTAGAGTTTTCCCAAGAGTGTTATCCACTCGTCGTCTTGCATCCGGTTAAGCTTATCTATGGGGATCTCTTCGGAATTCATGGCGTTGCGGCCTTTGGTTTTAGCTCAGCGTTTTGGGTGGGAAGATTAAACAGTAAGATTCCGATGAATACGAGAGCCACACCGAGGGACTGAGTGATGGTAACGGTTTCCCCTAGGAAAATCGCCGACGAGATCACAGCGACTGGCAGCTCGATGGAGGCGAGGGCTCCGGCGATGCTGCTTCCAACGATTGGGATGCCCTTCATTAGTGTTATCACCGGAATCGTTTGGCCCATAAGTCCGAGAACAAGCGCTAGGGCCATAAAAGGCAGCCATTGGATGGGCTCTTTGTTTCTCATGAATGGAAACGCGAGGAGCATAGCCCCGCTTCCTAGAAAGCAGATGAATGATATGGAAAAGGACCGAAATGTGGCGGTGGTAAAGGCGTTGAGGCGGGGAGTGAACAAGAAGATAATCGCGTATGAGGTTGAAGCTGCTAAGGCAGCGAGAATAGCCCCGGTAAAGCCATCTCCCTTCAAAGCCTCCAGAATATTCGTCGTGGCTCCGGCTCCGACGAGAAGCAAGCAAATAGAGAAGGT
>MDTA01100138.1_pt1 | contig 15144 bp, 14 predicted proteins | sample 811151 | NCBI WGS metagenome assembly MDTA01 (sample SAMN05326648, study PRJNA326480) | marine metagenome | isolation source: seawater | place: Indian Ocean: South | collected 2010 | reverse complement strand
ATAATTTTACTTTTGTACCCTGTTGCAATTATAAAATCTTTAAACCCCGATTTGGAATAATGGTTCATTATATGAATAATTATTGGAATTTTTTTAATTTTTACCATAGGTTTGGGAATAGATTTTGTGTATTCAGATAACCTAGTCCCCATTCCGCCAGCTAAAATTATGACTTTCATATAAATTTATTTTTCTTTAAAACCTTTTGATAATAAATAATTTGCTCTAATGATTTCGATGAAATATTATTTTTGGACCTTGCATAATATTTATACCATTCCACTGTTAGCTTTATAGTTTCATCAAATTTCAAAACCGGCCTCCAATTAATAATTTTTCTAGCTTTACCACTATCAAGCTGTAATAGAACGTTTTCAAAAAAATTTTTATTTTTTTTAATTTTCCAGTTTATATTTGGCCATGTTTTTTTAACGTTTTTAAGTACATCTAAAACTTTGTAATTTTTTCGGGTGACGGGTCCAAAATTAAAAGCTTCCCCATGCAATTTTTTATTTAATTTTAAACTTGCGGCTAGTTTAAGGTAGCCATTTAATACCTCCAATACATGTTGCCACGGTCTAGTTGAAATCGGATTTCTTATTAAAACTCTTTTTCCTTTTAACCAGGATTTCATACAGTCTGGTATTAATCTGTCGTTTGACCAGTCGCCGCCCCCTATCACATTGCCTGCTCTTGCTACTGTTATAAAAGTATTATTTTTTTTTGAAGAAAAGAAAGATTTTATATAAGAACTTATTGCAATTTCAGCTGCTGATTTTGATGCTCCATATGGATCTAACCCTCCTAGCAAATCTGTTTCTTTGTATCCTGTTTTTTTTTCTAAATTTTTATAGGCTTTATCACTTGTTATCAAAACTGCAATTATGTTTTTGTTTTTCTTTAAAGATTTTAAAGCTTCCATAATATTAACTGTTCCAATTAAATTTGTATTCCAAGTTTTGATTGTTTCGGAGTAAGATTTTTTAACAATTGATTGTGCTGCTAAATGAAATACATAATCAGGTTTATAATTATTAAAAATCTTTTTTAAGGCTTTTAAATCTCGAATATCAATCTTTTTTGATAAAATCTTTTTGTTTAGTTTTATCAAACTAAAATGAGACGGATTTGTTGGTATATCCTTTGATATTCCCATTACTTTAGCTCCTAAATGAGTTAACCAAAATGCTAACCACGATCCTTTGAAACCGGTATGACCGGTAACAATAACTTTTTTGTTTTTAAATATTTTTAGATAATTCATTTCTTAAAAAATTTAATAAAAATATTATTATTTAGTTTTTTCTTTTTTATTAATTAGAAAAAAATAATATTTATAAACAGTTTCAAAAATTGCCGAGAATATTAAAGTTGCCATTAAGTTATTGACGAAAAAAGGCAATACAGCTAAAAAATTATTGTACAAATTATCTGATTGAGCTCCATGAAATATTAGCCAAGAAGAGACATTTGTTATGAAAGAAAAAATTACAACACTAATTACAGCGCCCGTTAATCTAGTTATTAGAGAAAATTTGAAGTAATTAGATATTAAACCGATAATTAGTATACTTCCCCAAGTAAAAAGCAAAAGAGTATGAAAACCTATAATAAGATCAGTAATAGCCAAACTTATTATAACCAAAAAAATAGTATTTCTACCAAAATAAATTGGCAGATAAAAACTTAACATTACTAAAGGGGTAAAGTTTGGGGGGTGAGGAATAAATCTACTAATTGACAAAATGCCAAACGTTATTAAAAAAATTAGAAGGTATCTCATTTAAAAAATTTATACTATTTATACTATTTTTACAATTATTTGCTTTTAAATGATTTTTTTATTCCAAAATTGAATGACCGATCCATTTGTGAATAATCTCTTGCTGTCTCATATTTTTCGTCAAATAAATTAGTTATATTGAAAAAAAGATCATAACTGTTTAGGTAATTGTATTTTACAGAAAAATCATTAACTAAATAATCGTCAAGTCTCTCGTCTTGAAATGTTCTATTTCCATTCCCATAATCTCTAGCCATATCAGACCACTTCGTTTTTAATTTAAAATCAAAATTGTTGTAACCTGGAATTTTAAAATTTGTCTCTAAATTTATAATATTTCTAGGCACTCTAACCATTTGATTATTAGTAAAATTTTGATTTCTATTTGGATCATCGGCCTCTGCGCCATCATAAGTAGATGTGTAAGTGTAATTTAAACCAAAATTCAATAAATTATTTGTTTTCCATTTAGATGTAAATTCTAAACCTCTTGATTTTACTGTGCCAGGCATATTTTGCGTTGTGAAGTTTGAACCAGAACTGTCACCTTGTTTCCATCCTTCTAATACATCATCGTATTTAATATTAAAATATGTTGCTTCAAAATTAAGACCTATTTCTCTAAAAGATTTCTCAATACCAAAATCAAAACTTTTACTATTTTCAGCTTTAACATATGGTAAAGAGTTTGCATTAGATGCCCAAACATAAAACATTTCATATAATGATGGGTATCTGAATCCTGTCCCATAAGAGCTTTTTAATTTCGTTGATTTATTATCAAAAAGATATGAAAGGGTGGCTCTATGAGAGTCCTCATTTCCTGCTATCGAATTATCGTCGAACCTCGAACCGAACGTTCCATAAATATTTTTTGTAAACCTTCTTTGATAATCAAAATAGCTAGATGTGGTGTAATAATCTTTGTAAGTAATTCCAGCTAAATCTTTATTAAATCCTATTTGATCATCTTCTCTTTCAATACCAAAAACAATGCTATTATCTAGGTCTATATCGTAATTACCTGAGTATATAAATGCATATCTGTCTCCGTAATAATTGTCCTTAATAGTATTACCGCTACCAGCAGCAGCTCCATACACACGTTTAATGTGAGTATTTCCAATCGTAAATTTATTTGTTAATTTTTCATTAGGTTTATAAACTAAAGAAACGTGTGATGATGATTGTATACCATCTTCCTCTTCACTGTGAGTTGCTGTAGCGGTATCAACCTCTTTATCATATTGTAAATAAGTATCTGCAATCCTTATATTGCTTATAAATTTAAAATTATCTGAAAGTTGATTGCTATAGTTGCCAACAATAGTATTGTTTCTGTATCTATCTTTCTCATCATTGTGCATCATTTGAGAAATTCCATCGGTTTGAAAGTTTTCAAATCCTAAATAGTAATTATCTTTATCGTCTGCGCCAGAAATAGATAAAGATAAGTTTTTTGTACCGTGAGAACCTCCATTAAAGAGAACGTTTTTTTGAGACCCAGGGTTTCCTTTTTTTGTTGTAATATTTATTGTACCACCAATTGCTCCGCTACCATAAACTGAGCTCTGGTTTCCCTTTAAAATCTCTACTCTTGAAATTTGACTGGTTAAAATGTGATTAAAATCGAAATCTCCGGAAACACTCGATGGATCAGACATTTTTATTCCGTCGATATAAACTGTAGAATATCTTTTTGGTAATCCTCTTAGCTGAACTGCCGATGTTGCGCCGTGTCCTCCAGTTTGAAAAAAATTTGCACTAGTTGTGCTACTTGACAAAACATCTCCTAAAAAAAACTCATTAGTGTTTCTTAGGTATTCTTCATCTAAAACTACTACAGAGGTACCAACGGTAGAGGCTGATTGAGGTTTTTTGCTTGGAGCTATTACAATGATTGGGGTATCAGATGAAAAAGCTTTATTGAAAAAAAGAATGGTAATTAAAATATATACTAATACTTTAGACACACTTAGCATCTGGCAATCCTCTATAATTTTATATCAAAGCTTTGTAGCTTTGATTTTTTTTGCCACTGCTAATTTTAAATTGCAGAATTAGACTTTTCCTGGTCTTCATTCAACAGCGGACTATACTGGGTGGCATTCCGACTATACGGTTGCAGGCACAGCCAGTGAATTTCACACTGATTTCCCACCATGCTTTCAGTACACTTCATCTATAATTTTTGTGAATCAATTTGTCAATTGAAAAAAATTTTTATCAATGAACATCTAAACCGTCTTCATGACCTGGTTTAGTTTTTGGAGTTGTAATTTCTATATCCTTAAAGTCATCAGCCCCTCCGTGAGGGTCTGCGTCTGGCTTCGGCATATATTTTTCAAGGTATTCTTCTCGAAGATTATTATAAATTTTATTCCCCTCTTTATCATTCTTTTCTGCTCTTTCAATTTCTTTCCAACGATTTTTTGGAAACTTAACATATAGTGGAAAACATTTTTTTACTTCCTCTATTTCTTCAGGAGTGTATTGGGGCATTCTCATAATGGGAGCGTTTGTAATACATTTTGTTATCGTCTCAGGTTTTATTAACCCTAGATCTTCGCACATTTTTCTTAGAGGAGTTCCGTGAAAGGGTACAAAAGAATATATGTTAGCGTTATCAGCTTCTATAAATCTATTAAGTTCAATTGTATCAAATGCAAGTTTTTTTGTTTCAGTTGGAAATCCAGTAATATTATTTACACTAAATGCTACGCCATATTTGTGTGGGATCTTCAATCTTTCAATAATATCTTTATTTTTCCATCTTCTATCTAAAATTTTAGCCCTAAATTCCTCATTTCCATGCTCAACTCCAAATGAAATCCTGTGTAGACCAACCTTAGCTAGTTTACTTATATTGTCATCATTTATTGTTTCGGGTCTTGTTTGCATCCAAAATGGCAAGTGTATCTCTTTATACATTTCACAAAATGCATCTAGCTCTTTTTTATTCATTGCCAAGAAAGTATCTGCCCAAAAATAGTTATACTCTACTTTGTGAACATCTTTAAAATACTTTAATTCCTTGTAAACCAAATCCATTCTTTTTTTTCGAAAAAAACTGTGACCAAGACTTTTATATAGTCTCATTTGGTCGGGTGAATTACAAAATTTACATGTGTATGGACAGCCTCTTATAGTTTCAATCGGGTACATTTTATAAACTTTTCCTGCCATAGGTCTGTATAGTCTGGCTTCCTCAAACAATGATGTGTCTATAATTGGATTTTCATTTATATCTACTGGTTTAGTTATTGGATTTTTTTTTATTTCACCATTTTCTAGTTTAACCCAAAGATTAGTTACATCTGAATAACTACTTTTATTTTCAATTCTTTTACAAAAATCTCTAAGGGAATTCTCTCCCTCACCAACACAAACGGTATCAACTAAATCATACTTTATACAAATCTCTGGTGCAAAAGTTGGAAAAACTCCACCTGCTAGAACTGGAGTTTTATTTTTCGATTTAAATTCTCTTAGTTCTTCTAAAATCGTCATTCCTAATTCCCACATATCCTCTGTTGAAGACATAATAAATGCATCTGGTTTATACTCTTCAACTAATTTATTTAAGTCTTCTTTCCAATTAGTATCCTTTATTCTCAAACCTTTTTTTTCCATCTCTTTTTCGTAAGGAACTACATTTAATTTTTTTTCTTTAGAACCATCTGAGTCAATCCCGTGATCAACTGCATAATATGTTGTATCAAATACTTTAACCTGATGACCCTCTTTCTTAAGAATTGCAGAAAAAAGAGCTATCGCTGGCGGTAGCATGTTCATACCGAAAGTATTTGGATATATAAATAAAACTTTTATTCCCATAAATTTAATTTAACTTATTATATAAGGTTTTAAAGTATTATGAAGGGTTTTATTTTTATCGCCAAACATAATAAAATTACCTTTTTTGATTAAACTGTACCTAAAAGTAAATTTACTTAACTGTTTAACATTAATATTTTCCCACATTTCTTCGCTATAAGTTTCCATAACCGGGTCTGCACTTATGTGGTAAATATTCACACCCATTTCAAATCTCTCAAGTAAATCTGTAACACCAAAACATATTGAGAGATTATTAGATATTTTATTAGAAAAACGATCATCATAATTTTTTAAGATTTCTCCGATTCTTTTAACAAGTTTTAAATGAATATCAGAATTTAATGCTGCAGGATGATTTTGTATTTTGAAAACTGGCAAACTTCCCTTTTTTGAGTTTTTTAAAAGTTTTTCAAGTTCTTTGAGCCATAAACTACTTTTTAAAATTGATAAGGGTAAAAATATTTTATTAAAATGTTTTTCTGTATTGTAATTTTTTCGATATCTAAAAGAATCATGCAATTTTAATTTATGATGTGGCCAATATAATTTAGATTTTAATATTTCAATTTGTGATGAACCATGAACTAAAAGTAAATCAGGAGCACCTGGTCTATGAATCTGTTCTGTGGGGAATGGATTAAGTGAATGTAAATAACCAATAGTTCTTATATTTTGATTTTTCTTTTTTACTTCAAAAAAAACTTTATTTTGAAAATTTTGAGCTTCATACGGCATCAGAATAGCTTTTATTTCGCTATTATTTATTTTTTTTTGAAGAGTATTTAAAATTATTTTTGAGAAATACGATGAAAAATAAGAGTAATGAAAAACTTTTTTTAAAGAAAAATTATTTTCTCTCAAGGAAAGAAATAAGATCTTCAAAAATGAAAAAAAATTATATTTTGGGTAACTTTTTTGTCTTTTAATGATTGTGATGTTTTCATTAATATTTTTAGGTATGAAATCATCCATGGAAATTAATATCCAGTGTGCATTAGGTATATCTTTAGAATTTTCAGAAAAATATCTATCATTAATTGATCCGTCTGATTTAAAATTTTCTCTATAACACCACGTGATAATAATTAGATCAAATTTTTCGATGGATTTATTATTTGAAATTTCAATGTACTTTGTTTTAGAAGCTATAGACAGAAAATTTTTAAAAAGTATTTTAATATAACTAAGGAAAAATAAATTACCTTTTAACCATAATTTTAATTTTGCATAACCTGGTTCTTCAGCCCAAGAACAAAAATAGCAAAAACTACTTAAAGATGTATCGATTTTTTTTTTATTCAAAATATCAATAAATGTTTTTGCTTTTTTTACTAAACTAACCTGGTTTTTGCCAACATTCATAATTCTGTTAAAGATAAGATTTTAATTAAATTTTTATTTTTTTTAATTTAGAAATAATTAATTTAATTTGTTTGGGTGGGGCTAACGTGATTCTTAAATAATTTTTGAACCCTTTTACACTCATTCCTTTTTTGGTAAGTATACCCTGTCTTTTTAATATACTAAAAATTTTATTAGTTTTTTTTCCAGAGTGCATATAAATGAAATTTGCATTTGTTTTTATAAATGGAATATTATTCTCATTAAAATATTTAATAATTAGTTTTAAACCTTTGTTGGTGTCTGATATATATTTATTACGAATAAATGAATTTTTTAAAATCTGCAAACAAGCCAACACACCTATAGAATTAATTTCATACATTGGTTTTAAATTAAAAAATAATTTAGAAATTTGTTTATTGGATATTAAGTAACCAACTCTAAGACCTGCAAGACCATATGCTTTAGAAAAGGTTCTGCTAATAATTAAATTATTATATTTTTTCAATAATGGGAAAACTGTTTGATTTGTAAAACCATAGTAAGCCTCATCAACAAGAATCGGCGTATTAAATTTTTTTGCTCTTTTTATTATATTTTCGATATCTCTTTTCGATATAATTGTGCCAGTAGGGCTATTAGGATTGGCTATTATAATTAATGAAATATTTTTGTTTATCGATTTAATTAATAAATCAGTATTTATATTTAGTTTTTTATCATAATTTATTTTAATTTTTTTCGCTCCATATATTTTGCAGTAAATATCTACCATTGCAAAAGTGGGGTTCAATACGATCACTTTGTTGCCTCTTGAAACAAAAAGTTCAAAACAATTTTTAATTGCTGCATCTATACCAGCAGTGATAACGAAGCATTTTCTACTTATTTTGTGTAAGCTGCTTAAAGCTTGATATAGATCGTAAACCTCTGGATATTTGATAAAGTTTGATGAGCTAATTTTTGAAACAATTTTTTTAAAAAAGTTCTTTTCAAAATCACTTACTCTTTCATTTTTATCCAGTGTTATCTTTTTAAATCTTGAAAAATTAGATTCCTTTGATCGATTGATTTTTCCAATCCATTTTTTATATTTTATCATTTTTTATAATTATACAACTGCACATGATGAGCAAGGTTTTATATTTTGGCGCTCATTATTCAAATGTCCTTGTCTCAAAGATTGATATTTTTCTGAATTCCATAGTTGCTGAACATTTTGTTTACTAAAAGAGCCGACTGATAGTGTAGATTTATAATCAACATCGCATGGATTGGTTTTGCCGTCCCACCATATAAACATTCTTCGCCATAAATCTGAACAAGGTTTTAAAATATTGTTGGCATCTTTTTCGTAATTATTTTCCCATGGATTATAATCCACAAAAACTACTTGATCTACTAATCTGCCCCATAGTTTAAGCATTTCATCAAATTTTTGTTCTTTAGAAAATTTTACACCCGAAACTCTAGTGATGATTTGTTTTTTAGGATAATATTTATTTTTTATTTCATTAAATTTTTCAATATTTTTTAATGTTTTATCTAAATTGCCATTAACACGCAATTTTGCGTATAGATCTTTATCTGCTGCATCTGCAGAAAAAACCACAGTTTTAACATCGTTGTTAAGAATAGAATGTGCACGTTCCTCATTTAATAAAGAAGCGTTTGTATTAATTTTCAAATTTAAAAACTTATCTTTACAATAATCAAGCATTTTAGAAAAATTTTTTGATACAAGCGGTTCTCCTCTTGATGCTAACGTAACAAACTCCACATTGCCCTCTATATCATCAATAATTTTTTTAAATAAATCTAAATCCATAGTTCCCATGTGACCATTTTTTTTATTTGTGAATGTTTTATCTGTCTCAAAACAAAAGACACATCTAAAGTTACAAATCGAGGATGGCTCAATTTGAACTAGTGGAGGAAATTTATCGATAATTTTTTTTTGAGGAAAAATTTCGTATCTATATCTATGAACTAAATATTTTATTATATCTAAGTCTTTAGAGTAAGAATTTATTTCCATCAATGTATTTTCATGAAGATCGAAAGTAGTATTAGATTTATTTTTACTTTTTAAATCTTCCAATGATTTATTAAGAATTTTCTGAAAATTACTATCAAATCTTTGTTTAACTAAAGAATGATTTTTTTCATAGATATTAAAAATTTTATTTAAAGTATCTTTATAATTAAGCTTCTTTAAATTTTTAAAATTCTTAAAGCTATCAGATTTGGTAAAAACTTTATCTGTATTTTCCATATTTTTTTAACCAAAATTCTAGTAATGGTACTTGCCACTTGAAGTCTAGATCAAATCCTGCCTCCGAGTATATTGGAGCGATTTTTTTTCCCATCCACTTTTGTGGTAAAAGACCTTGATCCATTTTTTCTAAACATTTAGGTCGTACAATAGAAGCAGACATATCAGCGTAAAAAACGTTTCCTTGGGAATCTCTGTCACAATTAATTTCAGTTTTTTTACCATAACTACTAAACGGAACAAACGGCTTCAGATATCCATTTTCTAATTTTCTTGCCCGAATGGGGCTCCACATATTATATACAGATGTTGTGATAGCTGAGTCGTATTTTTTATTTTTTCTTAAAATATTGATTCCTTTTGTTAAAAGTTTAGAATTTATAGTAGCCGCATTTGCCATTAGTAGTACAACAAATTCAATTTTTTTATTTTTTTTATTTAAGTCTTCCTTAATTCTTTTATATGCGTCTTTAAAAACATCATCACCTAATGCCTGATCTGATGCTAATTCTTTAGGTCTATATACGAAATCTAATTTATATTTTTTTAAATTTTTTTTAATTTTTTTGCAGTCAGTTGAAACATAAATTTTTTTAATTAATTTACACTTTTTTGCAGCAATAATGGGATACTCGCAAAGACTTTTTCCGAGAACCTTTAATACATTTTTTCCTGGATATCCTTTACTTTTTGCACGTCCTATCATTAGTGCTACTATCATTCTTTTTCCTTTAATTTAATTAACTCTTCAATACTTTTCATAAAATTCTTTTCTTTTTTGAGAATAAAGTTTTTTGCTTTCCTAATCTTATACTCATTTGGTTTTTTAATATAGTGACCTGTAATATTTTTATTTTTAAATTTAATATTTTTACTCATTTTTAAAATATCAGCTAATCTCTTTAGAAACTTATAAATTTTAATATTTTTTTTTCCTGTTACATTTACAAAATGAAGTTTTTTATTTGATTTAGCTATTTTTATACAAATTTTGGCCGCGTCCTTTACATGAATATACTTTCTTTCAGCTAATTTGTTACCAATATACTCTATACTATTATTTTTAATCGCTTTATTAATAATCATATTTATTCCGTTATTTATTGGTGCTCTTGGTCCATATAAAGAACCATATCGCAAAATAGAAAAATTTATTTTGTTATTTCTGCAATATCTTTCAATGTAATCTTCTGCAGCTTTTTTACTTGATGCATAAAAACTTCCCTCTTCTGTATTTGCATAAATAGAGCTTGCATGAATAAATTTTTTAATATTATTTTTTTGACACGCCAGCAATATATTTATTGTTCCAAGAATATTATGTTTTGCTGTTCCAAGTGGATCTTTTATAGAACTATCTAAATCTGAAAATCCAGCAAAATTGAAAACTGTATCTATTTTTTTCATTGTATTTGATAATCTTTTTAAATTTAAGATATTTCCCTTTATCATTTTTTGATTTTTATTTTTAAATTTAGTTTTTTTTAGATCATAAATTGTGGTGTGAATGCCCAATTTGAATAAATGATCACAAACATGTGACCCTAAAAAACCACTTCCACCTAAAACTAAAACTTTCATCTGATAAAGTCGTCTACTTTATAATTTTTTTTAGATTTCTTACCCAACACCTTTAGCCATTTAGAAGCTGGTAAACCATTACCAGGTCGTTTCGTAGAAATATTTTTATTTGAAAATACATCTCCTTTTTTAATTTCTGTTTTTGCAACAATTGATTTTCTGACGACTTTCTTATTTTTTAATTCTCCTTTAGTTGGTTTTTTTACATAGCTACCCAATATTTTTTCTGTGTTTTTTATTTTTTTAACCATTTCTATTAATTCAGAGGAATTCAAGCTTGCTTTATGATCTGGCCCAACACTTTTTTTGTTCAGCGTAAAATGTTTTTCAATAATAGTAGCTCCGAGTGCGACAGCTGCAATTGGAACAGTGTATCCTAAGGTATGATCTGAATAGCCAACTTTAACTCCAAGTTTGTATTTTATAGTATTCATTGCTTTCAAATTTACATTTTCAAAAGTCGTAGGGTATTCTGAATTACAATGCAGAACGGTAATTTTATTTTTTTTTGTTCCCGCTTTATTTAATACCTCAATCGCTTTTGAAACTTCTTTTAATGTCGACATTCCTGATGATAATATTATTTTTTTTTTTATATTTTCCGATATGTGTTAGAAGAGGATAATTATCAATTTCCCCTGATGGAACTTTAATTTCTTTAAGTCCTATTTTATTTAATAAATCAAAACTTTTAATACTAAAAGGAGACGATAAGAAATTTATTTTTTTCTTTTTACAATATTTTTTAAGTACCAAATAATCATTTTTTTTTAATTCTAATTTTTTTAGCATTTCATATTGAGTTTCTTTTTTTTTAGTTCCTATCTTTTGATAAGACGCTTTGGGTGATAATTTAGTAGCTAGATCTTCAGCTAAAAATGTTTGAAATTTAACATAATCAGCTCCAGCTTTTGAGGCACAATCAATAAGTTTTTTTGCTTCCTTTAAACTACCATTATGATTAACCCCTGCTTCTGCAATAATCTTTACGTTATTTTTAGTCATCTTATTTTATGTAATTTATTAAAAAAGAACTACTTGGAATGTTTATAATCCTTTTTGTAATTTTTTTTGAAATCGATAAATCCATAGATGGACATTTTTTTAAATGATTAAGAGTCGGTAAAAGCTTCCAGCCTGGACGAACATTTATTTTTTTTTTATTCAATTTTTTAATCAAGACATTTACTGATTTAGAATATTTTTCTTTAATAAGAATAGTTTGAAGCCAATAATTGCTATTACAATTTTTTGGTTCTTCAATAAGTTTGAAGAAATTAGATTTTGAAAAGAGTTTTTTATATAAGTAAAATATTTTTCTTTTGTTTTTTAAAAATTTTTTAATTTTATTGATTTGACTTAATCCTATTGCGGCATTGATGTTTGCCATCTTATAATTATAACCTAAACCATCATGTAAATACCCAAAACCCTTTACTTTCGCATTTGAAATCAAATGTCTGGCTTTATCTGCTAATTCTTTTTTTTTGGTTAAAATTGCTCCTCCCGATCCAGTTGTGATGATTTTATTTCCATTAAAACTTAATATTCCAATATCTCCAAATGTCCCAGTATGTTTTCCTTTATACTTACTTCCTAATGACTCGGCTGAATCTTCAAGGACAAATAGTTTGAATTTTCTTGCCAAAATGACGAGTTTATCCATCTGTACAGGATGACCAAATATATGAACAGGTATAATACCTTTAATTATTCTTCCTGTTTTTTTATTTATGCAGTGTTTATTTTTAATAATAGTATTTTTTTCTAAATATTTTTCTAATTTAGGAATATTTATTCCAAAATTTTTATCCTCTATATCGACAAAGTGTGGGACAGCTCCACAATATTGAACAGCATTTGCAGTGGCAACAAAAGTAAATGAGGGGACTAAAACTTCGTCATTTTTTTTTGTTCCAAGCAATAAACAAGCGATATGTAGAGCTGAAATACCAGAATTTGTTGTAATAACATACTTTGATTTTGTTATAGAAGATAATTTTTTTTCAAATTTTTTTATATATCCACCTAATGCAATTTGATTGAGATTTATACATTTTTTTAAATAATATAAATCATTTTTATAAATGCTTGGTTCATGTAAGTTTAAAATTTTTAGATTTATATTTTCTCTAAAAATATAAATTAACTCTTTTAATAAATTATTTATCATAATTTAGATATTGGAAAGTATTTATTGATAAAGTTTTGATTTTTCATAATAATTTTTTTATTATTAATAATTAAATAAGGTTTATATTTTTTTGTAAATGTAGCTCTTATTTTTCTCTTAAGTTCATCTTTTTTTATATTTTTATTTATTTCGTAAAATTTATTTAGATCTTTTCTACTTTTAATTGATTTTGACCATTTTTTTTTTTTAGATTTAAAAATTAGATTTTTTAAATTATTATCGTTTTTATATAACAATTTTATAATTTTTTTTGCTTGAATGTATTGAGTAAAATGAGTTTTTTTTAAAAGACTATCTAAATTATCTGTTTTTAAAATTTTAATTTTTTTTACATCGATAATTTTTCCGCTGTCTATTTTTTTTGACATCAAATGAGCTGTCACTCCATAAGTTTTAATATTATCGTATAGAGCATAATTAATACAACCAATTCCTCTGTATTCGGGTGGACCTGGATGAAAATTAATTGATGCAAACTTTGATTTATTAATTTCGCTTTTGCTTAATATATAATAACTTTTAAAACAGATAATATAATCATACCAAAACTTGGGTACATTGAATAATTTTTTGTTTATTTTTTCATTGCTTTTTTTAGAATAAAAAATTTTTATATTTTTTGTCAATTTTTTTAAATCAGAGGCTAGCAATTTAGAATATTTGTCATTTTTTCTCCCCATAAATAGAATTCTTTTAAACATTTAATAAAAAGTGTGTTTATATTACAAAATTTTTAGATTGATATTTTTTTAGATTTTCAGGTTTACTAAACCAGTTTATCGTTTTGTTTAATCCATGAATCATTCCAGAATTTCCCTTGTGCAAAGGTTGCCAATTTAAAAATTTTTTTGCCTTCTTATTAGAGCAACATAGGCGACTTACCTCGCTCATTTCAGGTCTTTTTCTATGTCTTTCACTGGAAATTGATATTTTTTTATTCGTTATTTTTGAAATTAAATGCACTAAATTTTTTACTGAAATTTCTGATCCAGAACCTACATTAATTGTTTCTCCTATACATTTTTTTGATTTTAGTGCTGATATAAACGCAGAAACTGTATCTGATATATAACAAAAATCTCTTGTGGGCTTCAAAGATCCGAGCTTAATTTTTTTATTATTATTTAAAACTTGACTAATAATTGTTGGAATAATAGCTCTTAAAGATTGTCTCGGTCCATAAGTATTAAAAGGTCTTAAAATAACAACAGGAGTGCCAAATGATAAATGATAAGAATTTGCTAATTGATCTGCTGCAATTTTACTTGCAGAATAAGGGGACTGACCGTTTAGAGGATGCTGCTCAGTTATAGGTATGTATTTTGCGGTCCCATAAACCTCACTTGTTGAGGTATGTATTAATTTTCTTATATTTAATTCTTTTGCTGCTTCAAGCACGTTTAATGTTCCACCAATATTAGTTTCCACATAACTTTTTGGGGAATCATATGAATAAGGTATTCCAATTAATGCAGCCAAATGTATCACGGCATCACATCTTTTCATGTTATTCCTTACAAAAGCATAATCTCTTATATCTCCAAAACATATTTCAATTTCATTTAAAATATCTTTATCCAAACTTTCTAACCATCCGTAATTATTGAAAGAATTATATAAAACTGTACATTTAACTTTGTGTCCTAATTTCACTAATTTTTCAGCAAGATGAGACCCGATAAAACCTTCAGATCCTGTAAGGAATATTTTCATATAACTTTATTATTATTATAAATGACTTAAAAAATCTCTCCAAAAATTTTTAAATTTTGAGGTTTTCGACTTTATAAACAATTCAATATAATTTTCATAAGCTTTATCATCAATATTTAAAAAATTTTGTATTTGATTAATATTATAATTATCTAATTGGATTACAGGTTTGTTAAAAAAGTTCGCGAAGTCATAAGTATCGAGTTCTAAATATTTATCTTTTGCTAATTCAGTATTAGATACAAAAACTACCGGCTTTTTAAATAAAATAGCATAACCAATCGCAGTACTATTATGTGCAATTACGAATTTTGAGTCCCTAATCAATTCACCTGTTTTATAATAAATAACTTCATTATCAAAAAAATTTTTTTTCTCAAAGTCTCTTCTATAATGTGACGCAATAACAATTTT